>Ga0187893_10007883_pt1 | contig 17134 bp, 15 predicted proteins | sample MA1701074metaG_FD_139574 | JGI IMG/M metagenome (GOLD analysis project Ga0187893, IMG submission 139574) | White microbial mat communities from a basaltic lava cave in the Kipuka Kanohina Cave System on the Island of Hawaii, USA - MA170107-4 metaG ... | reverse complement strand
TCATCGCTCAGGTCTCTTGAATCGGTGGTGTTCCACGGCTGCCTCCACCCTATCAGTTAGTAGGAGGGTGGCGTGATAGCCCATAGAGCTTCTAGCTTTCCCCGTCCGATGTTTTTCCATCGATGCGGAACGCGGCTGTTGAACGTGATGGCGTCGCCAGCAGTGAGTACGTAGCGCCGCGCGCCGACCCAAACCTCCATACGCCCCCGGATGACTACCACGCACTCCTCGTCACCGTCGTGGGTGTAGGGTTGGTCGCCACTCCCACCACCGGGCTCGGCCTCAGCCCAAATCATCTCTAGTTTGCCGTTGAGATCGGGTGAGAGTAGGTAATCGGTGGCTCGCAGGCCCGGATACGTGAGTCGGGCGCGCTGGGACCTCCGGACCACCCGACCGGTATGAGGCATTACCTCATTGAAGAGTGCCCCAAGTGATGTTCCCAAGGCGGCTGTGATGCGCTGAAGTGAAGCGACAGAGGGGTTGACCAGGTCGCGCTCAAGTAAGCTGACAAACGATTCGGTGAGCTCCGCTCGCGTAGCCACCTCCTTCATCGTCAGGCCGAGTTCCGTTCGACGACCGCGCAAGCGTTCACCGATAGAAAGACGCTGGGCGGATAAGACCCTTCTGGTCCGGCGACGCGACCGGGGGCTCATCGATTGTCTTGAGTATCATAGGGAAAACTTGACTATGTTTCAATTCCTCTCATTGACGGAGCAGACCGGCAATACGATAATTGGCCTGCCCGCGTGAAGCGGATGAGCTTTCCACCTACCGAAAGAGCTGGAGACCGTCTGGATGTCAGAACCTGGCGAATCACGACGATCGAGAGAGAGAACCAGGGAGGAGGAAAGGATCATGCGCCGCGTATTTGTCCTGACGATCACCGCGATTATGGTGACGACTGCTTTTGCGATCGCGGCCGCGCCACCGCGGGCGACCTCGGTCAGCATCGCCCGCTTAGCCGAATTCGTGCCAGTCTTTCATCCCATCAACGCGCAGAGCAACCAGTACCTGCTCTTCTATCCACTGTTTAGTCAGCTAGTCAAGCTTGATCTCACCGACGGGAGCCTACAGAGAGTCGTCCCAGACCTGGCCCAGAAGTGGACGGTCAACGCGAACGCCACCGTCTTCACTTTTAGTCTGAGGAAAGACGTGAAGTGGCACGATGGCAACAGGCTCACAGCCGACGACGTGGTGTTCACCGCGACCTGGGCTGCGCAGAACCAAGCCGCACACATTGGCCTCAAGCCCGCCTTCTTCTCGATCAAGGACGCAGCGCGCGCCGCGAGTGCCTGCGCGGCCGAAAAGACGATCGCGAAGTGCGGGGGCACCGAGCCGCTTGCGGGCGTTAAGAAAATCGATACTTTCACCGTCCAGTTCACCCTTGAAGAGCCGAACGCGCTGTTCCTCCGCAACCTGGCCGATGCACCCAGTTCGATCATGCCGAAGCATCTCTTGGCCGGCAAGACGGCCGAGCAGATCAACAGAGGCGAGTTCAAGACACGGCCGGTCGGTACCGGACCGTACAAGTTCGTCCGCTTCCGGCCCGGCCAGTTCGTCGAACTGGCAGCCAACCGCGACTATTTCAAGGGTGCACCGAAGATTGACAGGTTCTTCTACAAGGACATCACGGCGGAGACAGCACTAGCGCAGCTGGAGAGCGCTGAGTTGGACGTCGGGCTGAGCGTGGGCCCGGACAACCTCGATCGGTTGTCACGCGTCGGCCACCTCAATGTCCAGGTCGTCCCAAGCGCGGGCGTCGCCGTCCTGCTCCTCCTCGTCGAGAGCGCACAGCAGCGAGCCAACCCGACCCTCGCACCAAAGCCTGGGATGAAACCCGGCTGGGATTTCACCGATAAGCGCGTCCGCCAGGCAATCTACTATGCGATCGATCGGCGGGGCATCAACAACAAACTCTATGGCGGGCGTAATAAGATCCTCTGGAACCCACCGGGCTTTGTCAAATACCCTGGGCTCAATGAGTATCCGTTCGATCCAGGCAAGGCAAAAGAATTGCTCGCCCAATCTCGAGTCGACTTATCAAAGCCAATCAGATTCATCGTCGCCGACGATCCCGATTCCCGACGGGTGACTCCGATCATTAAGGACCAGCTGGAGGCAGTCGGGTTCAAGATCGAACTCCGCAGCATGGACCTCAGCACATGGGAGAAGACCGCCTTCGGCGATGCAACCATCCGCGATCAGTGGGACATGACTTACGCCTTCGGTGGCAGTGAAGGGCTTCATCCGTCCCGCTCGTCGATCTACTTCCTGTGCGAGCCCGAGAAGCTGCACGACACCGGCTATTACAACTGCGAGATGCGCAAGCTCTTCAACGAAGCCCTAACGAAGGCAAACCCTGCGGACCAAGACAAGATCTACGAGCGGATCGCCCGGATCTTCAACGAGGAGATGCCAGAGCCTTACTTCTGGCAGGTGAGCGGCGTTCACGCGATCAACAAACGCGTCGGCGGGGGCCTCCGCAGGATCCCTATGTTCGAAAGATATGTGACCATGAACGCGGAAACATGGGAGATTGCCCGGAGGTAAACTAGTGGGGGGCGCTGATTGGCGTCTGCCGTGGACAGACCTGGCTTGCTGGGGCTGCGGTGAAGATAGAGGACGCCCATGGCCCGCATAGACAGCTCCTTAACCCCCACCATCGTGTTCCAGGTGCCCCGGCCAGCGGCGTAGTTAGCTGCAAGACACAGGGACGATAGCGCTGAGAGCAGGTGGGCGCCTACATCGTTAGACGACTGCTGATCGGGATCCCCGTGTTGCTCGGCGTCACGGTCATCGCTTTCTTCAGCCTGTCGCTGGCGCCTGGTGATCCGGTCAATGCACTCGTCGACCGCGAGCGACTAGCGTCGATGTCCGAAGCGCAGCGTGCGCAGTTGCGCCGGGAACTCGGCCTCGAAGGGCCCGTGACCGTCCGTTACTGCCGTTGGCTTGGTATGTGCAGCCCACGGGGTGAAGGTCTCGGTGTCTTCCTAAGTGATCGCGGCATGCCCAACTTCGTCCCCGAGCAACTCGGCGGTGGCAGCAATGGGATTTTGCACGGAGACTTCGGGTTTTCGATCAAGAGCCGGCGCCCGACACTCGAGGAAGTGGCGCCCAGACTCGGCCCCACCCTCCTTCTTATGGGTGTCTCTCTTCTCATCGCGGTCGGCATCGGCATCCCCTTTGGGGTAGCGTCCGCGGTCCGGCAATATCGCAATCTCGACTATATACTAACGACTTTCACCTTCGTAATGATCAGCACGCCGACATTCGTGCTAGGCCTCATTTTTCTCTACGTGTTCGGTGTTTCTTTAGGGTTGTTGCCGGTCGGCGGCATGTTCACGCTAGGTGAAGAGTTCGATCTTTGGGACCGAGCGGCGCACCTCGTCATGCCGGCCGGAATCCTTGGCTTCGGAAACGCCGCGCCGCTCATGCGCTACACGCGGGCGGGCATGCTTGAGGTACTTAGCAGCAACTACATTACGACGGCACGGGCGAAAGGTCTCACTGGCCGCAGAGTCCTCATCCAACACGGGCTACGTAATGCGCTTCTACCCATTATCAGCGTGTTGGGTCTGCTGCTGCCCGAGTTGGTTGCTGGCGCAATCATCACCGAGCAGGTCTTCTCCTGGCCAGGAATGGGCTTCCTAGCCGTACGGGCGGCGCAGGATCGCGATCCAGCACTCATGATGGCGATCGTGCTCATCGTCGGCACGGCAGTCCTGATCAGCAACCTCCTGGCGGACGTCGCATATGGAGTCGCCGACCCCAGGGTGCGCTATTGATGAACGTGACTCACCAGTCGGCGAAGATCGCCGATGCACCGCACGAGACGCTGTCTCGGCGGGCACTGCGACGCTTCCTGCGTCACCGCCTGGCGGTCTTCGGCACGGGCATCCTCGTAATCATCATGGCCGGAGCGATCCTCGCTCCCGTGATCGCTCCTCAGGACCCTACCAAGACCAACCTTGAGATCGTGGATCAACCGCCCAGTGCCGAACACTGGCTTGGCGGCGACCGCTCCGGCCGCGACGTGTGGAGCCGCGTCGTCTACGGCACACGCGTCTCGCTCGTGGTGGGCTTCGGCGCGGTCGGCCTCTACGTCCTGATCGGCACGCTCTTTGGCATGATCTCGGGTTTTGTCGGTGGTGCCTTCGATCAGTTTCTTATGCGCTTAACCGACACGGTGCTGAGTATCCCCACTTTGCTGCTGGTACTCGTCTTCGCGTCGGTCGTCGGGCCCAACCTCCTTTCGGTGATCGCTGTCATCGGATTGCTCGGTTGGCCCGGCACTGCCCGTGTCGTCCGCGGCCAAGTGCTTTCACTCCGGGAGTCTGATTTCGTGGCGGCCGCCCGGGCGCTGGGCGCGAGAAACCGAGACATCATCGTACGGCATCTTCTGCCCAACATCTTCGGGCCGTTGACCGTCGTGGCGACGTTCGGCGTCGCGAGCGCGATCCTCCTCGAGGCTGCACTCAGCTTCCTGGGCCTTGGCGTGCAGCCGCCGACCCCTAGTCTCGGGGGCATGATCAACGAGGCGCGTGCGCCGAGTGTGCTGAACGAAATCCCATGGCTGTGGATGCCTCCCGGGATACTGATCGCGCTCACCGTGCTGGCTGTGAACTTCGTCGGCGATGGTCTGCGCGACGCGCTCGACCCGCGATCGACACGGCGGGGCTGAGTAGTCAGGATATCGACGATTAGGCTTTTACAGTGCCGAGATTCCAGGGCCTGGGCGACACGCCGTTCGGAGCGGACGTCTCTGACGAATTCTGTGAGGAGGCTCGTATGAACCCCGTCACAAAGGAAAAGCGAACCTGCTTGGACTGGGTAGAAGCGAACACGGAACGACTATCGCGGTTTAATCAAGAGATCTGGAATTACGCTGAACCAGCGTTCCGCGAGTACAGATCGGCGCGAGCGTATTGTGAGTTGTTACGAGGCGAAGGCTTTCAGGTAGAGGAAGGCTCTGGAGGCATGCCGACGGCATTCATGGCGACCTTCGGTGAGGGCCGACCCCTGCTCGGTTCGTATGCCGAATACGATGCTGTGCCTGAAAACTCGCAACAACCGGTTCCGTATAGGGCGCCGCGGAAGGGGTTGCACCCGTGGGCGGCCGGGCACACAGACCCCCATTCGGCTCTCGGCGTGGCCGCACTCAGCGGTGTCCTGGCGGCCAAGGCGGCGATGCAGAAGCACGGTCTTCCGGGAACACTCCGGTTCTTCGGCGAGCCAGCCGAGAAGGTGTGCGGTTCCAAACCGGTGCATGCCGCCAAGGGCTATTACGATGGTGCTGATGCATACATTGCGTACCATCCAAGCCCTTACAATACCACGGTGTGGGAGACACATTGCGGGTCCTACTGGAGCGTGCAGTTCACATTCGAGTGTCACCATCCAGAAACCTGGATAGATCAGTCTATCCTTCCTCCTTTCCGGAGTTCCCACGCCACCGCCCGCTGCCCTGGCGCGCTGGACGCCGTGTGTCTCATGTATACGACGACCAAGTACCTCAAAGAGGCGGCGTTTCCATCTACCGGAGCGTGGACCCTCAATGAGTTCATTATGGTTGCCGGACAATGCACTGCGGACAATCTCCCGCCTCGAGTTAGTCAAATCCAGTATGCTTGGCGTTCACCGACACTCGCAATCCAGGAACAGATCTTCCGGGTCCTGGAGGGAAATGCTCACCACGTTGCAGACATCACCAACTGTGAGTTAACGACGAGGTGGATTACCAAAACGCGCGTAGGACTTGCGAATCACGCGCTGGCTGATCTCGTATACGGGAATCTAGAACTGGTCGGTCCTCCCGCGTGGACTGATGAAGCTTACGAGTTCGCGCGGGAGATTCAAAGAAACCTGGGCGTCGAACCACTGCAGGAACCCTTCCTTGAGTCATGCCGACGTCTGACCCACCCGCAGGACTATGAGGACTTGTTGCGAGCCTCAATCCCCCCATGGCAACTCAACTTTACGTCGGACGATTACGTGGAATACACTTGGCACGCTCCCACGGTACGCCTCTTCACGGGGCGCCCCAACCTGAGGCCGCCGCACGAGGGGTATACATACCCAGCCTGGGCCTATGATGCGCTGGGCGGACATCCGTCTTGTATTGACCCGATGATCTTCGTTGCCGGAAAGACTATCGGCGCCAGCCTCATTGACCTCATCACCAAACCGGCTCACCTTGAAGCGGCTAAGGCGGAATTCAGCGAGCGCACTGGGGGAGGCCAGAGTGGATCGAAATGGGTGGCCCCGCTTCTCCCTGCAGGCTTCGTTCCACCCATTGACCTGCGGTGGCCGGAATATGTCCAGACGCCCCGCGGCCATGAATGGTGGATCCCAACGCCCAATGTGGATTCGGGCAAGTAGCTGTTTCTACCGCCGGTGTTCTGCACAACCTTGGCGAAGTTGGAATGGGTTATAAGACCTTACTCAAAAACAGCTTGGTACGCTCCTCCTTGGGCTCCGTTAGGAGCATCCGAGGCGAGGCCGCTTCAATGATTCGGCCTTGATCTAGAAACACCACGCGATGCCCCACCTCGCGCGCGAAGCCCATCTCATGGGTGATGACAAGCATCGTCATTCCCTCGTTCGCCAACTCTCGCATGACATCCAGCACTTCCTTGATCATCTCAGGGTCGAGCGCCGACGTCGGCTCATCAAACATCATGACCTTGGGATTCATCGCGAGTGCCCGGGCGATCGCCACCCGCTGCTGCTGGCCGCCTGACAACTGCGCGGGGTACGAGCGAGCTTTCTCTGGAATCCCCACTTTCCCCAAGAGACCCAGGGCGATGCGCTCGGCTTCCGCACGAGGTCGCTTGCGGACGACTCGTTGGGCCAGTGAAATGTTGTCCAGAACTGTGAGGTGCGAGAACAAGTTGAACTGTTGAAATACCATGCCTACTTCCGATCTGATTCGATTGATGTCTTTTGGATTGTCCGTCAACGAGATCCCATCTACTATGATCCGCCCGCTGTCGGGCAGTTCCAGCCCATTGACACAGCGCAAAAGTGTACTCTTGCCTCCTCCACTTGGACCAATGATCACAACAACTTCGCCGCGCGCCACTTCCAGGTTCACATCGTCCAACACATGAACCGGTCCGAAGTGCTTATGCACGTGTTCAAGCGTCACTGCGGGATCCATCGAGTCAGGGTTGCTCGAACAGCCGCGCAAGCTGTACGTTACCTTGCTTCTCATGGAATTCCCGCAATAGCGCTCGACTGCGCGAGCGATGCTCCGACGAGGCCTCCTTAACTACCTTGAGTGCCTTGAGACGCTCGTTCTGGTACCCAGTATTCACCACTGCCTCGTAGGGACTTCCCGTCACAGAGTCGGCAGCCCAGACGACAGTCTCGATTGTGCAGACAAGAATCGCTCCCAGACACATGAGGCAAGGCTCGGCGGACGTATACAATATATGGCCGCTTCCGGCCATAAACGTGGGCATTTTCCCTGGCACCGCGGGTGCGAGCACTCTGCCAGCATTCCGAATCGCGTCCGTCTCGGCATGAGCAGTCTGGTCGCCCTGTGAGAGAGCGCGATTGCGGCCCCGACTGATGACCTGCCCGTCGGCCCTCACGACTACCGAGCCGACAGGTAGAGACCCTTCGCTTCGCGCAATTTCAGCTTCCTCAATGGCCAGATCAAGATATCGCTCGTGATTCATGCGCTCGCCCCTGCCAGGTTGGCAACCGAATACAACGCAACTTACCCCTGCTGCGCTGGGAGTCCTAGGGTGTTTTCAGGCTCGCAGCTTTGCCTGCCGCAGTGTTCGCAAGAGAGCCGTACAAATCGGCGCGACGCTCCTTGCCCATTAAGTGGAAATCCCAGTGCGCTCGCGTGATACCCGCAAAGCCTCCACCGCCGCCTCGACCGCAACAGGCGCCGCCGTGAAGTCGGGGTCGGCCGAGTTCATGCTAATCACGTCGCTCAAATCCCTAGCGAGGTTCTGGAACCACGCGCGCTCGACAGCGCCGCCATCGCGCAATGCCAGTTTCGCAAAGACATAGCAATCAACCGATTCGCGAGGCTCATGGTGAGCGTGCGCTTATACCTTCGTTGCTACCTTCCCCGCACGACGTAAGCGTTCCATCCTTCGCTGTGCCTGATCCTTAGATCGCTCGCTGGGCTGGGCTGGCGGCTGCACATTCCGAAGATCCGGCGCCACCTGGGAAGCAGGAGTCCAGGTGACAGAGTCGCTGAGCAACCCACACAGCGCCTTGGGCCGAGCAACCCCACACAGCGCCTTGGAAGGTTGACAGTTGGGCTGCCCCTGATTAATGTACAAGCGAGGTATCAGCTAGAGAATAGGTTTTTCACTGAGCGAAAGCTCGCGCAGCAACTTCGACCTCGGTTCTTCAGAGACCTCGTAGGTATGGGGGGAGATCCTATGTATAGCGGGCCAGTAATCGATTGCGATGTCCACCATGGTTCACGATCCCAGGAAGATCTCCTGCCATATCTTCCGAAAGGGTGGCAGGAATACGTGAAGGGACGTCGCCCCAATCCCCTTCCCCTCTTTACTGTTGGAGTCTTGCAGAATCCGCAGGGATTCATGCGACAGGATGCTGTTCCTCCAAATGGAGGTCGACCTGGCTCAGATTACGAGACGACGAAAGCTCAACTACTGGACCCCTATAACATAGCACGAGCAATTCTGACCTATGAGGACGAGCTATTCATGACGGGTTGGCCGAATCCTTATTTTGCCGCCGAAGTCGTGAGAGCCGCTAATGATTGGACGATTGACCACTGGCTTCCGAAGGACGATCGCCTCTGCGGATCGATACTGATCTCGAACCACCTTCCTGAGTTGGCTGTGAAAGAGATAAGAAGATTGGGCAGCCATCCGCGAATGGTTCAGGTGTTGATATCTACGAACGCGCTCGGACATCCATTGGGTCATCCTCTCTTCCATCCGATATATGAGGCAGCCGTGGAAGTCGGTTTGCCTGTAGCAATTCATGGAGCGAGCACGTTGACGGGCGGTATTGTCTCTCCCATTGCCCATGGCTACCCAAACTTCTACCTTGAGTACCATGCGCTGACGCCTCAGGGGAGTATGACTCATCTCGTCAGTCTCATTGCAAACGGCGTCTTCGACAAGTACCCCAGTTTGCGCATCATGCTCCTCGAAGCCGGTGTAGCATGGGTACCGGCCTTCCTCTGGCGCTTTGATTCAGAGTACAAGGGCCTGCGCCGTGAGGTCCCGTGGGTCAAACGCCTGCCGAGCGAGTATTTTCATCAGCATGTCCGGATGACGACTCAACCTTTCGAATTGTCACCAAAGCGAGAGCAAATGATAGAACTCTTAAGTTTCTTCGACGCGCAGGACATCTTGGTATTTTCTACAGACTATCCGCATTGGGATTCCGACGCAGTGACTCACATCATGAAGCGTCTTCCCGAGTCCTGGCTCCCTAAGATCTTCTGGGAGAATGCCGTGGAAGCGTATGGGGAGAGACTAAGAGTCTCTGCGAGCACTACAGTAGCCCAATAGGCCAGCATCAAGCGAGAGGATTGTGGTGGTGAGCATGTTAGTCGATGTCGGCGCCTTGGAGGATTTCAGAGAGGGATCCGGCTTTCGCATAGTCTCGGTGAAAGGGCAGGAAGTGGGAATTGTACGTTGGAAAGGGCAAGTGTATGCGCTTCGCAACTATTGTCCCCATCAGGGAGGGCCCGTATGCAGAGGAACTCTTGGGGTTCGACTGGTCGGCGGCGATGGAAAACCCGGAGTCATTGAGATTGACCCTGAGACGCCGATCATTGCCTGCGCCTGGCATCGCTGGGAATTCGATATTAGAACGGGAACTGCCGTTTGGGACACACGGTATAGAGTTCAGACATACTCAGTAGTCATCAAGAACGACAGGGTACTCGTGGAGGCCAGATGAAGCGGAAGATCAAACACGTTTGTTTCTGAAAGTGTCTAATTTCAGATATTCACTTGAACCTGCCTGTCACATCTCTGCGATGATGAGTCCCGACTAGGACGCCATCCACTTCGGCGGTGAGGGATGCAGAGCGTAGACCGAATTGTGAAAATCCTGGACGGACTCGCGCGTGAGCCTGACGGGACGACCATCTCTGAGCTTGCTCGAGTAATCAGACTCCCAGTACCTACGACATTCAGGATCCTGCTGGCCTTGGGAGAGCACGCGCTGGTCGAGCACGATCGCGAGACCAAACGATACCGTCTAGGTCTCGCTCTGGTACGCCTAAGCTATCATGTGCTCGACAACTACAGCATACGGACGCTTGCCCGCTCACAGTTGGTCGCTCTTCGGGACCGCTGGCAAGAATCGTTCTTCTTTAGCGAACTCGTGGATGGGCACGTCATTTGCCTCGATGTGGTTCATCCTAATCAAGCCCATGTGACCGGACTGTATATACGTCTCGGCCGCCAAATGCCTTTGCACTCCTCCGCGTCAGCTAAAGCCATTCTCGCCTATCAGCCCCTCGAAGTGGTTGAAGATGTGCTTGCACGTCACCCATTTACGGCCTTCACCCCTTTCACCATTACCTCGGTCCCAAAGTATACTCGATCCCTGCGAGAGGTTCGATCGCATGGGTACGCAGTATGCGACCAGGAGACGCAACTCGGAGTAGTCGCGGTGAGCGTGCCGGTGCGCGATCCAAACGATAGCGTCATGGCCAGCCTGACCGTCTTGGGCACGTCCGAACGCATGAATAGCCAGCTCAAAGACCTCGTAGCAGACCTTTTGCAGGCAGCCGAACAGATCAGGCTAGGGTTGGGCTCTCGTGTTCAGGCTCCGGCCGCCTCCGGCAACAGGTCCGACAAAAGCAAGGCGGGTTCGTCCAAAGTCACACGGGTGCTCGATGACTCGACGATTAGTGAAGGTCTCGCCGGTCGATCCGCTTCAAAACACCTATCCTCTCGGGGCTGAGATCCACGAGACTGGCGTGGAGCCCGCAGGAGTCAGCTACGACCAGCATCATCTGGCACCGGGGACGCATAGTCCATGGTAGGGGTGAATGTAGATGACGGCCTCGACGTCCTCGTTCAAGGCGGACTGGTAGTCACGAGTCGGGGGGTCGTGCGCGCCGACATTGGTGTCGTTGGCGGGTCGGTGCGTAATATTGGCCCGGCGATCTCTCCCCCACAAGGGGCGAAGGTGATCGACGCGACTGGAAAGCTAGTCCTGCCCGGTGCGGTGGACGTCCATGTGCATCCGATCTACCTGGACGATCTCCATGTCACTTCGGTGACCGCGGCGCATGGCGGGGTGACCACCGTTATTCATTTTGCCTATGCAAAGCCGGGAGAGCGTGTTGTCTCCACCCTGGATAGGTTTCGTGACAACGGCAAGGTGCAGTCTATCCTGGACTTTGGCCTACACGTGGGCCTGTTTGATGTTGCCCGACAGATCGAAGAGGTGCCCGCAGCAATCGAGAGTGGGTCAGCGGGGATCAAGGTCTTCCTTACGTATGCCAAACTGAAGTGGATGACCGATGACTACTGGTTGACGGCCCTGACGGACACCGTTGCGCAGAGCCGCGGGATGGTCATGGTCCATGCCGAGAACGGACTGGCTACGGACTACCTTGAAGATAAACACGTAAGAGCGGGTAGATCCGCGTTGGACACGTTCACGGCAACGCGTCCAGACCTGCTTGAAGCAGAGGCCGTGAATCGCGCGATGACGATCGCGCACATCACCAGTTGTGCCCTTTACATTGTGCACAATAGCGCTGCAGCATGCCTGGAGCCGTTGCATCGAGCGCGTGAGAGAGGGTGGAGAGTCTACGGGGAAACCTGCCCACAGTACCTCGTCCTCAGCGACAAGACAACCCAACGGCTCGGACCATTGGCAAAGATCGGCCCTCCTCTCCGAACGCGGGAGGATAACGAGGCATTGTGGCGTGCCCTCGCCGACGGAACCCTCGACGCTATCGGTAGCGATCACGCCCCCAAACTCAAGAGACCAGAAGACGACTTCTTCGAGGCAGCGTTCGGCTCGCCACAGATAGAGACGATGCTGCCCGTCGTCTACCACTGGGGAGTCAACGGGGGCAGGATCCCGCTCCCGAGACTCGTCGAGGTCATGTGCGAGACTCCAGCGAAGCTCTTTGGACTCTATCCCCGAAAAGGCACACTGCAGGTCGGCTCTGATGCCGACCTCGTTATTATTGATCCTGCCCAGACGCGCACGTTATCGGCAGAAACGCAACACTCAAAGGCGGGTTATACCCTGTATGAGGGCCTGGAGGTTACCGGCATGCCCATCCTCACGATGCAGCGCGGCGAGGTGGTCGTCGATCATGGAGAATTGATCGCCCGCGCCGGGCGAGCGCAGTTCCTCCCTACGACTACGGCACACCTGTATGCGTGAGAGCATTCATCATTACTCGGACCCGGAACTGGTCCGACTCCTGGAGAGGAGCGAGGAGTCCGGTGAGACCGCTACACGAATCTGAGTACAGTACCGCGCCGCAAGTCGTGGAAACGCTGCATTTTGCACCCGAAGTCTACATCGTCGACTCAACGATTCGAAGCCTGCAGTCAAGCATTTCAGGCAGCAGGCACACCGCGCGTGACCTCATCGACATTGGCATCGCGCTGGATGGGCTCGGCGTTCGCGAACTCATCGTGAACCTGAGCTGGAAGGACGGACCGGCGGTCTGCGAGGGGCTAGCCGGAGCTGGGCTGCGGGCCAAGGTCGTGGGAACGTTCCGGGCCAGGTACGCACTCGCGGAGCGATGGGCGCGCGACGGGATCGCCGCGGGTGTCGACGAGATCTGCTTCGAGTCAGCCTACGATGCAGAACACCTGAAGCGTCTTAGCCACCTAGTGTGCAGTCACGGGAAACAAGTGTCTCATGCGTTTGCGGAGGGGTATGCTTATGCAGAAGTCATCAGTCTCTGCCGGGCGGGCGTATCACTCGACATGCAGAGTCAGAGCTTCCACGACAGCTTTTTCAGATTTGGGCTGACCCCAGAGGGAGCGAAGCACTTCTACCGGTCAGTCCTGGCCGATGTGTCCAACTGTCCCTCCTTGTTCATCCATTTGTCGAACTTCTATGGGAATGCCACTATGACAGCCGTGGCCGCCCTCACGGCTGGCGCGACCGCGGCAGACGTGTGCATGAATGGCATCGGCCACCACTGCGGCCACATCTCCCTCGCGGAGATCGCAATGGTGCTTGAGGCCTTGTACGGAGTACGGACCGGCATCAAGTTGGAGAATCTCAGAGAGGTCTCGGTGATGGTGCGCGAGCGCACGGGCGTTCCACTTTTGCCCACCAGCCCTGTTGTTGGTGATTACGCATTCATGACAGACGGGGCGTACTGGGCCGCCGAGGCGCATCTGCCGTATGAGGAGCGGATCCACGCCAAGTTTCCAGTTTCGCCTCCGACCGTCGGCAACGATGAACAGGTCGTTTGGAGCGACAATACGATCACCAACGAGAGCATCAATGCAAAACTGGGCACGATAGGCGTCGAGCTCAAGAATCTTGACGACGCCGTAGTCGAGCGCATCGCCTCAGCCTTGCGGCTGGCACTGGAACGCGGGACAGGATACCCTAGGTGGCTGTCGGACGCTGAGTTCGAGAATATTTGCCTGGGAGCCGTTGATGGTCAACGGTACCAACGGGCAGACTTCAATCCGCGCCGACACACCTAGTGCCGAATGCGGAATGCTGAAGTGACAACTGTGGAGTTCCTTCGGCAATCCGCCCCCTACCTGGCCGAAGCGCTCGAGACCCTTTTTGGTGACCAGAGTTCAGGGGGGGCGCTTGGCTCACAGGAACGTGAGCTCATACTCATGGGACTATGCACGATCCATGGCACAGATGCAGATGTGATTGAGCACGGCCGCAAGGCACTCGACGCCGGTGCGTCCGCGCAGGCGGCCATCGAAGTAGTCCTGACCACGGCGATGTCACGTGGGCCGCGAGCGCTCATGGCATCGCAGGAGTTCCTCTCGACGCTACAGGACAGTGATCCGCCGGGACTAAAGCCGGACACACTCACTCGGCCGCTGGAGTATTTCGAGTTCGAGTTCGGCTCTCTTCCCGAATGGGTGCGAAGATTGGCGGAGTTCTCGCCGATTGCTCTCGAGTGCTATGCAACATTACGTCAGGGTCTTCTGGTTGACGGAGCCGTGCCTCGGAAGGTTAAAGAGCTGCTGACTATGACCCTCAACGCCATCGACGGCTCTGGTGGAGGGATCAAGTCTCACGCGGTCGCGGCCGTTAGGCATGGCGCGAGCAAGGAGGAGGTTCTGGACGCGCTTCTTCAGGGGCTCAGGGTTGGCGGCATTGTCACATGGATCAATGGAGTGGCAGCCTTACACGACTTACTCGTTTCCAGGCAGCCGTGAAGGCAGCACTGTCGAGAGAGGCTATATGTCACGGCGGTGGGCGAGTGCGAGGTGATCAAATGCGGATCATGGTGATCAACCCAAACACATCCAGCGGTATGACCAATCACATCCGGCTCGAACTGGAAGCGGTGCGGGCACCGACAACACAGCTTACGGTGGTCAATCCCGATCATGGACCTGAGTCGATCGAATCAGCATACGAGGAGTCGTCTGCCATTCCTCCAACGCTTGAACTTGTTAGGAAGGCTGAGCGAGAAGGATATGAGGCTGTTGTGCTGGCGTGCTTCTCCGATCCTGGATTGGAGGCAGCGCGTGAGGCCGTGTCTATCCCCGTGGTAGGAATCGGAGAGTGCGCGTTGCACGTTGGGGCAATGCTGGGGTTCAAGTTCTCCATCCTGACCTCGTTCGCCGAGCGGGTTCCAAGCAAGGAACGCCAGGTTGTTTCCCGGGGTTTAGGCAGCGCCCTGGCGTCCGTCCGGCCCCTTGATATGGCTGTATTGGAAATGGAGGCCGATCCGGAACGGTCCAAAGCTCGCATCCTGGACGTGGCAGGACGCGCAGTCCGGGACGACGGTGCCGAGGTAATCATCTTGGGCTGCGCCGGCCTGGCGGGGTATGCGAGCGACGTCGAGCGCGAGATCGGTGTGCCCGTGCTTGATCCGACTGCCGTGGCGTTGAAAATGGCCGAGGTGTTCGCCAGCCTCGGACTCAAACCGAGCAAGCGAGGGTTGTACGCCTCACCGCGGGTCAAAGTCTTCAAGTAGGGCGCTTCGCTCGAGACCAGGCAAGAGTAAGAGCTCGCGCGCCTCCAGATCTCGGCCGGGGCCGGTCCATTGCGCGCGGGGGAGGATATCGTCCTGGTGTCAGAGCTTAAGGAAAGGATCGCTGTAGCGAACCGGGAGGCCCTACGGCGGATTGTCGAGTCGCTCCCGATCTGGATCGATGTCCGGAAAGCCGGTGAGGTCGTCCCGGGCATGCGACCGAACAGGGTGCTACTCGCCGGTCCACCGATCTTCTGGGATCGCATGTGTTTGATCCAGCGGAACGCCGTGTGCGGAGCTGTCGTATACGAGGGCCTCGCCAGCACGGTCGAGCGCGCAACCCAGATGGTGGCCGCGGGCGAGGTTGAGATCGCGCCTTGCCACGAGCACCAAGCGGTAGGGTCCATGTGCGGAGTGATCTCGTGGAGCATGCCAGTGTTCGTGGTTCGGAACAAAACCTTCGGGAATGAGGCCTTTTGCCAGCTTTACGAGCATCCGGACCGGGAAAAGCTGAGTTACGGAGTCTACAATGAGCGCGTCTACGCGAACCTAAAGTGGCTGGAAGAGGTGCTCGCGCCGGCGCTTCAAGCAGGGATCCGGTCGGCAGGCGAACTTGATCTCAGGAATATCATCGCGAGAGCCCTGACGATGGGCGATGAGTGTCATTCCAGGAACTTCGCCTCAACCGCCTTGTTCGTCACAGAGATTGGTCCGTACCTCGCGGACTCGGACAGTGAGCGCAAACAGCTCGGCCAGGTCCTGGATTTCCTCCGCCGCAGTAACCAGTTCGCTTTGCACCCGATCATGGCGGCGTGCAAGGTAGTGGCGGATGCCGCCTCGGGCATCGAGCACAGCACGGTTGTCACAGCTATCGCTCGTAACGGCGTTGAGACGGGGATAAGGGTCAGCGGCCTGGGTGATCATTGGTTTGCCGGTGCGGCGGGCGAAATCAGTGGTCTCTTCTTCTCTGGCTATGGCCCTCAAGATGCTCAGGCGGACATAGGAGACAGTGCGGTCACCGAGACCATTGGGCTCGGTGCCTTTGCTCACGCTGCGTCCCCCGCACTTGCCTTGGTGAAAGGCCCAAGGGCAGCGGCGGCTACAGAAATCACCGAAGAGATGCGGGCTATCACCCTGGGCGAGAATCCAAACTTTGCGATCCCCTATCTCGACTCCCGAGGCACACCGAGCGGCATCGACATTCGTCTGGTGATTGAGACCGGGATCGCGCCCCTGATCAACACCGCGATTGCGGACAATCACGGCCGGGGTCAGATTGGGGTTGGAAACACTCGCGCCCCGTTAGATGCGTTCAAGAAAGCGCTTCGAGCCTTTGCGGACCATTACGATCGTTCGCAAACGGGAACCCTTCGAATCGGGCGGCAATGAGAGTGCTGGCGGGCTTAGTGAAGCGCGGCACGTACCGAGACTCTGTACTACTAATGCGGATATCGCGGCGACTGCGGGACATCAGTGGGATCTCTCAGGCGGAGATCCTTGTAGCAACGGAAGGCAACCTCGATGCTTTGCGACAAGTCAACCTCTTGCCGAGAGACGTTGAGGAAGCCCGTCCCCGTCCTAGCGACCTTGTCGTGGCCGTCGAAGGAATTGCGGAGGCGGTCGAATTCGCTCTCCGACAAGCGGATGAAATGATCGAGCGTGGTGCTTTTCCCTACGAAACAGCACAGGGGGCAGACGTTTCCACTAAGCTCGGCACCGGGCAGCGAGTGGTGAAGTCTTTGAAGTCAGCCCTATCCTTTCTCCCAGGTGCCAATCTCGCCTTGATCTCGGTTCCTGGCCCATATGTGCACCGTGAAGCCATGAACGCGCTAAGACAGGGCCTGAACCTTTTGATCTTTTCGAGCAATGTGCCAATCGAAGACGAACTGGCACTCAAACAGGATGCTGCCCGCCGAGGGCTTCTCGTCATGGGACCTGATTGCGGCACTGCTGCCTTCGGGGGTGTGGCACTCGGCTTCGCAAATGCCGTCCGTCGTGGACCCGTGGGAC
>Ga0187893_10007882_pt1 | contig 17137 bp, 22 predicted proteins | sample MA1701074metaG_FD_139574 | JGI IMG/M metagenome (GOLD analysis project Ga0187893, IMG submission 139574) | White microbial mat communities from a basaltic lava cave in the Kipuka Kanohina Cave System on the Island of Hawaii, USA - MA170107-4 metaG ... | reverse complement strand
GCTCGGCAGTCCTAGCGGGTTCCAGTGCGCTCAAACCGGCTGGCGCACAGGAACACCGTTCGCACTCCGGCCGCGATGAGGGGTCAGGCAGGGTCACTGCCACGCGCGGGTGCGATCCCGAACCGGGCGAGCCCCGCTTCTAGAAAAGCTGCGTCGCAATCGGGGGGCCGAAGAATCTGACGGACCGCGCCGTCCGCGAGCGCGGCCCTGAAATCCAACTGCATCTGCAGGCTCGACGGGAACGGCATCAGGCTACCGTCGTTGAGTGCGAAGTGCGCAAGGCCCAGCGTAGATAGGGAAATGCGCAACTCCCTCTCCGCGGCGAACCTCATCGCCTTGAGATATGTGTACTGGAGCGGATTCGGGAGATGCTCGGTATTGGCCCGATGTTCGTCCCAGTCGACGTACTCCACGATGCCGTAATTGAGCGAGAAGATCTGGCGACACCGAAGCCCGTTGTAGAGCAGCGCCGCATGACCCGAGCCCAGTGTCCGATTCAGCATTTCGCGCAGCCTGCCGAACTCGAAAACCACGCAGACCTTGCCTCGCTCGCTGCCATTGGCGTATTCGCGCCAGATGTGGTCGGAATTCTCCAGCGAAAAGCAGCAGGCATAGGTCCTGGCGCGGGACGTTGTGTAGTAATCCGCGGCTGAGAAATCGGGAGTCTTGGCGAAGCGCGCAGCCTCGTTACTTTCCCAGTCGCGCGGGAGTTGCGCGCCGTCGTGAGGATCGGCGCCCGGAAAGTCCCGGTAGTGGTCCACGCGATTGAAGTGGAGGTATCCGCCGTCGATGGACCGCAGAAGGTTCTCAACGGTCATCACTTTGTATAGGAGCTGTTCCGGCGGTGGAGCGTTCAGCATCCCCGCGTGCGGCTCGACCAAACCTGGCGGCGGCTGCATGGACTAGGCTCCCGGCAGCCGCTTCCTGGCGGAATAGCCCCTCGGGAACAGAACGCGTGGATAACCGCTCCTTCTGAGCGATGAATAATGGATTTTCAACAGATGGGCCGGCACCATCATTTGCTCGGAGAGTTTCGTCTCAAAGCCGGAAACGCTCATCCTCTCGTACTTCATGGGCTCCGCCGGGTCGGCGGCAAACGAATCCGGCTCCACGGCCAAGATGCTTGCCCCGCCGCAGTCGATCGCCTCCACGATGTATTCATCCTCCGATTCACGCTTCGTCGTGACGTCCACGACGACCTCGTGCTTCTTTCCCGGGAGCGCGTAGAAGTGCGCCGCGTCCGGCAGTAGGCATTCGGCGATGAAATCAAAGCTCTCCGAGAGCTCGTCAAACTGCTGCAGCGCGAACACCTCGCCGAAGAAGCGATCCTTGAACTGACGCCGCAGCGCGCCGGCGGAGTCAAAGAATATCTCAAACAGGATGCCGTCCAGCAGCGCCTTGCGCTTGGTCGGCTCCATGCCCTGCGTCTTCGTCATGAAGTCCTTGATATACGCCACCGCGCTGTGGGACTTCCCGTCGGCCGATTGGTAGATATTGCGGCCGATCACGAACAGCGAATCGAGCGGAAACTTGTTCGCCTTGGCGGCGGTGAATCCATCGATGGCGGGGTTCTGCGTTGGCCACGTCACGCTCTTCAGCTTGGCGATGAGCTGGTGCGACGCCTCACTGTCATCCAGAACGAAGAGCCTGTCGCTCAGTGCGTTGGGCGGATATTCGTCGATGCGCTTGCCTAGGCTGAGATTGAAGAAGAATTCGCCAGCGAGGGACGTGTGCTCCCAGGAGATCTGCTTCTGCAGCGTCGCGGCGCTGAGCGTGTTGCGCACGCGCTTGAACATACTCTCGATCGAGCAATCCGGCATGCGCAGGTGCTGCAACAGCGCCTTCGTGTAGGCGCCGTTTCGTCTGCTGCCATCGGAGGCGTACTGCCCCGGAGAGGTCGCATAAGCGATCAGCGTGCCTTTGGGCGCATAGACCGGCGCAAGGCCGCGTACGGATGCGGATCGGCGCCAGGCGCGCTCGAATGGATTGTTCCTGCAGGCATCGAGGATGATGATGTTGGTCGCGGTCCCCGAACGCTCCATAAGCTCGATCACCTTGTTGAGCGCCAGCGACGAATGCTTAGCTTCCACCTCGTCCTCGAAATCGGTATCGATGGCGTTCAGATAGTTTTCGCCGTCGATCTGCATCCCGTGTCCCGCGAAGAAGAAGAGGCCTACGTCGCCACCCTTAAGATCGCCCTTGAACGCCCGAAGCGCCTTCTCCATGTCCTTTAGGCCACTGTCCACGACCGTAGTCACAGAAAAATCACAAGCGGCGATCGCGGCGCTGACATCCTGCGCGTCATGCACCGGATTCTTCAGCTTGGCGGCGCCGGGATAGGCCGCATTGCCGATGACCAAGGCCGTGAGCTTGCGCGGCATCAGATATACCCGTAGATCGAAATCTCGAAGATCACGAACTTACTTCCTCGAACTGATCTCACAGAAACTCGTTTAGGGATGCTGCTAAGACCGACAATCGTGATCGCGCCAATCCTTGGACGGTACCGAGGCTAGGTCAACGACTTGGCGGGTGAAAGCGAGCGAGCCGCCGAGGAAGGCGTTTGACAGCGTCAGCAACGCGTTGTCGTAGGCCCGCGCGGCCAGACGCGAATTTGTCGCGAGTTCGTCCCGCGTCTTCTCGTAAAGGCGCTGGCGCTCCTTACGCTCGGCGTCGTCCACGACCGGCAGCCGCGGAATCGCTGGAGGCTGCCGTTGCCCGCTTCCTGACAGAGTGCCCGGGATTTGCCGCCGAGCTAGCGCCGTGCAGTGCGAGCACGTTGCAGACGAACCGAACCCCGCGGAACCGACCTGCGAGGGCGCTGGCGAGGTACTGCGCGCCGAACAGCGCCACAGCGAGCCAGGCGGCCGTTGCGCTCGCGCCGAGCACGTACAGCACCAGCGGCGCGACGATCGTGAGCAGCAGGGAGAGCGCCGTCAGATCGCGGAAAAGCAGGAAGTGCCGATGCGCCTGCGCCACGCCCGGGTCGGCCTCGACCTGTCGGTAGAGCCGGTACCACAGGCTGTTCTGATCCCGCGCGGCAGCCGGGAAATCTGCAGCGGCCGTCCGCAGCCGCGCGAGGTCGATGCGCGGGTCTTTCTGCGCGTACACCGAAAACGCACGATGCCCGGGCAGCACGTCGCGCACGCGCCAGAACACCAGCGCCTCCTTCAACGCGGTCGGCAAGATCGAGGTGAGCAGCAGCACGATGACGGGGGCGATGGACGCCCCGGCGAGGTGCGCCGAGGCGAGCCACGAGGCCATCTGATCCGCCACCGCGGGGAACGCGAAGCCCGCGAGCGTGACGGCATCAGCCACCACCACCGCCCAGATCCAAACGGTGTTCTGCACCTTGAGCGCGCGCTTTGTCACGCGGCCCTCTTGTACTTGTCCTTCGTGGTGGTGATCCTGAACCCACCCGCGTTAACGTTGAAGATGATGTCGCCGTCCTTCCGCGTGGTGAGGACGTGCCGACGTCGAAGTTGATCACCGATCACCACCGGTACGCCGTCCTCGCTCAACACCACATCTCTGTAGTCCGGCACGGTCTCCTGCGTCTCGTACTTGATGCCCGTGTCGGAGATGACGACGACCTGCGGCCTGAAATACTCGAAGATGTCCTCACAGAAGCCGGTCTGGCGGCCGTGGTGGGACGCAACGAAGATGTCGGTGTACTGCAACTCGGCGCAGAACGCCGGGTTCTGCAGAAGCCCCCGCCAGCCAGCTTTCTCGAGGTCGCCCGGGAAGAGGAACTTTACCCCGGCGAACCTGATAAAGGTGGCCATGCTGAGGTCGTTGGTCTTCCAGAACGTCGGGAACCTGTTACAGAAAGTCGCGCATGTGACGCCGCCCATCGCGTCGTTGAACGGCACCGCGAAACCCCAGTAGGTCTGGTGCATGTGAATGAACTGCGCCACGCCGGGCGTGAGGGGCCCTTCCGCTTCCTTCAGGACGCGCAGCGCGGGCGCGCTAGGCGATCCGTTGCGGATCAGCGCCTCGACGTGCACGCCGTTCTCGCGAAGCCCTGCCACATCGCTCAGATGATCACGGTCGGCGTTGGTGACCAAGAAGTAGCTGAGCACGCCCCGCCCGAGCTGGTTGCGGATGTAGGTGCTCGGCCGCCATCCTGTCTTGGAGTTGTGCCCGCAGTCGATCATCGCGAGCTTGCCGTTGGGCGCGAGCAGGATCGCGCATGCGCCGTGCTCTACGTCGAAAACTCGAAGAATCATTTCATTCGCCATCGGGGACACCTATCTAGGGGTGTTCGCCTACGGAGGAGCGCGGAGCCGCGGATATTGCTGACGGCACTTCTGCTAGCTTCGATTGTGTAAGAGGAATTTGCTCATTGCAAGCCTATCTTGTGCTGCTGCAATGCAGCACGCCTATTAGTAGCGCTGGGCTTTTGTACATCGCCGACGGCGCGTTGCCGGACCCGGCACATGCTCGGCCCACTTGACCGCGCATCCGCAAGAAGCGCGGGTCGCGCGCTACAGGCGCGCGGCGTGGAATGTGGCCTTCGAGCGCTGGCCGCGCGCGATGCTGATGGCCCCACACGCCGCGAGCTACCTCAACTACGAGAGGGTCCGAGTGACCGCTATTGGCCGTTATTGATCACTGCGTAAATAATGTCCTATACTTCGGTCCGGAGGTGCGTTATGCGACCTACCGGAAGTCCGCAGGAATTGGAGCGTCGGCGGATCCGAGCGTTGGCGTTGCTCGACGAAGGACTGCTGCCGGTTGAGGTGGCGCGGCGCGTTGGCGTCGATCGGCGCAGCGTACGGCGTTGGAAAAGAGCGGCGCGACGGCGCGGCCAAGCCGGTGTGCGTGCAATCCCGGCGCCGGGCCGTCCGCCGAAGCTCGGTCCCGAGCAAAAGCGCCGGCTCGAGGCACTGCTGCTCGAAGGTGCGCAAGCCGCCGGGTTTCACACGGATCTGTGGACCTGTCCCCGAGTCGCCGAGCTGATCGAACGGCGCTTTGGCGTGCACTACCATGTCGATCATGTCGGGCGGCTGCTGCACGAGCTGAATTGGAGTCCGCAGAAGCCCACGCGCCGCGCCCTGGAGCGCGACGAAAAGGCGATCCGACGCTGGGTGCATGAGGACTGGCCGCGGGTAAAAAAAACGCCGCGCGCCGCGGGGCCGCGATCGTCTTCATCGACGAAACAGGGTTCCTGATGGCCCCGTTGGTGCGCCGCAGTTGGGCGCCCCGCGGCCACACCCCGGTTCTCAGGCAGCGCGGCCGTACCCGACGCAAGGTTTCGGTGATCGGCGCTTTGGTGATCTCGCCGCGGCGCCGTCGGGTACGCGCCTACTTCGACTTTCTGCCCGAGGCGAACTTCAACGGCGTCTCGATCCTCGCCTTCGTCCGGCAACTGCGTCGCGCCCTGGGCGTACCGCTGGCGCTCATTTGGGATCGGCTGCTGGCCCATCAGGGCGAGCCTGTTGCGGCTTGGCTCGCGCGTCATCGCCGTCGCGTGAGCGTCACTCTGCTGCCGCCCTACGCCCCAGAACTCAACCCGGTCGAACTGATCTGGAGCCACCTCAAGGACAATCCCCTGGCGAACTTCGCGCCGAGCGAGCTTCAGGAATTGCTCGATCAGACCCACGTGGCGAGCCTCGCGGTTGGCGACGACCAAGCGCTACTACGCTCCTTTCTCAGACACTGCCCACTTTCTTTGCGCCTCAGATAGGACATTAGTTGTGCAGATCTCAGTAGCCGGCATTTAGCAGGAGAGGCCACCGTAGCTAGACCTCGAGACGCTGACCAATTTTTGTACCGCATCTCGAGGTACCTAGCCCCTGCATGAGGGGGTATGAGTATCAGACTGTCGAAAGGCCTGACAGGAGTTCGTCAGCGAGAGCGCGTGCTACGCGCTCGCGCCAGGAATGCAGATTGCCGCCGAGATCCGAAGAGGTTCCGCGGATTCGGGTGACGCCGCCCGTATCAGCGCTTCCGCGCGGCTTCGTGCCAAGAGCGCTGCACGGGCGACAGTAGGTAGTCAACACCGAGCGCGTGCTAAAGCCGGTAAACGGATTGGGCGAAATCCAAAATGACCTAAAGTATCCCTCGCCATGCTGCGTGCTCATATCGGGCTGTATCTCGTCCTGTGGGCCTGCGTAGGGTTGTCTGCGGAGATTCAGGGCACCGTTACCGAGGTTCAGGACGGCGATTCGCTAACGTTGGTCGACTGGCGGCGCACCTACCGCATCCGCCTTACTGACATTGACGCGCCCGAGCGGGAGCAGCCGCGCGGCGAGGATTCGCGAGCTTCCCTGTTTAATATCTGCGCGCTTAAGTGGGCGACTGCGGAGACTTCTCGCGAGGATCGGTTTGGGCGAACTCTTGCCCGCGTGACGTGCGCAGGGGTGGACGCAAACGCCGAGCAAGTGCGACGGGGTTGGGCTTGGGTGTTCACCCGATTCGCGGCGAAGGATTCGCCCCTCCACGGAGTCCAGGCCGAGGCGAAGGCGGCGAGGCGGGGGCTGTGGGCTGATTCCGAGCCGTTGCCGCCCTGGGAGTGGCGAGCACGAAAAAGATGAGCGCTAGGAGCGGAGCGTTCTCCTGCTTAACCTTTTTTTTGCATAACAAAATGACGCCGCACCGCACAAAGGGTAAGCCGATGGGGACGACCAGATCCGCTCAAGTGTCGTAGCAACGGGCGTATTATTCGCCGTGCTTGCCGTGGTCCATTGGCACCAACGAAGAGGGAAGCATGAAACGACTTCTGATCGCGCTCACCGCGCTTGTATTTGTCGACGCAGCCTTGGCCGACAACTACGTTCGGCCTTACGTTCGCAGGGATGGAACAGTGGTTCAAGGACATATGAGATCGAGCCCGAACGAATACCGATTCGACAACTACTCTGGTCGGGGTAACACGAACCCTTATACTGGCGAACGGGGTTCCCAACCCCACGAGTTCACCGATCCGCCAGCATTCAACAGGGGACACCGCAGAAGCCCATCGACCTATGAAACGCCGCGCCTCGGCGATCCGTACGGCAGCCCCTACAGCAATCCTTATCGCTCGCCTTACCCAAATCCGTTGCTCGATCGCGACTAGCCATAGACCTTCTGTGTGAGGGAGGTGTCGTATGCGCCGTGTACTTCTACTTGTGAGCGTTGCAATCGCGCTCGGGACCCTCGGTCATTCGCCTGCTAACGTAAGCGCCGCACCCCAAGGCGCAGCGAGTAGTTGCGCAACAGGCACAAGTGACGGTCTTAGCAGCGTCGATCGAGCCAACATGAGTTGGCTTAGTGCCCCCGACTATGTGTCTCACGGTGGGGGCCTAAATGCCTGCGGCTGCCATTTCAATCGCAAGACCGGAGAGTGTCACTGCCACCAACCCCGCAGTTGCGGGTGCGCGTGTCAACCAGCGAACTGCTAGCGGGGACTGGTTGGTTGAAGGCCAGGTTTGCCGCGGGCACAGCCAGCTACAATCGCGAGCCCGGCGGGGCGAGAGCCGGAAACCCTTGCCGGGTCTGGCGCCGCCTCCCTCAATTGATGTGAAGCTAAAGCTCGCCCCGTTTCAGTTCCAGAAGTACGGGCTGATCGACGGCAAGGTCTTGCGGATTTCTGCGGATGCGACCGAGGCCCCTTCGCCCAACACGCGCTCGGATGCGCTGGGCGGACGCGATCGGCCGATCGGGCCACTCGCCTACCGGGCGCTGGTCGAGCTTGCCGGCCAGGAACTGGTCAGCGGAGGCGGGCGCTACGCGCTCGCGCCCGGGATGCAGGTCGCCGCCGAAATCCACCTCGGCACGCGCTCGGTGATGGAGTACGTGCTATCGCCCGTGCAGCGGGCCTGGCATGAGGCGGCGCGGGAGCGGTGATTCGAGGGACGCGACCGCCCGGTCGCGTTTCGGTCGTGTCAGTCAAACAGAGAGGACGTTTAGCCCCATCATCCTTGCGCCAGCAGCCATTGCTTCATCGAGGCAAAGGATTCCCTCGGCGTTGCTGGCTTCAGCGATCGCAAGGTGGAGGGCGTCGCCGGCGCGCAGCCCCAGATTCACATCGCCCGCGAGTTCGGCTGCGCGGTGGAATTCGGCCCGCTGTGGAACGGCGATCGAGCAGTGATCTTGCGCGAATTCCAGGAAGCGCGTCCGCGCCTGCTTCGCCAACGCTGGCGCGATGGCGCCGGTTCGCACCTTCATCGCCGCGGCGCTCGAGAACTCCGTGATTGCCCACTCGCTGACGACCAGGCGCTGTCCGGCGGCCTCTAGCCACGCTAGAACCGCCTCGCTCGCCGGCTCCCGAATAAACGCCGGAACGAGCGCGCTGGTGTCGATGTAAATCATCAGTAGCGCGCCCTTCGCCGCATATCTCCGACCACGGGAGCGGTCACCCGCTGGCAGGAGAGAAACTTCCGCATCCGGCGTACCTCGACCTTTCCGATCGCGCGGGCCTGCGCGCTTAGGATCAGCCGTCCGTCGGGAGCAATCTCGGCCAGAAGCGTGTCTCCTTCATCGACGCCCAGCAGCCTTGCCGACTCGGCAGGCAGCCGCACTGCCAGGCTGTTCCCCCATTTCGAAACAAGGAGACCGACACGCTCTCGTCCTGCGGTTTTCATCCTGCCTCCATGTATAGTCATGTAGATACATCCTAGCTGTAGCTCCGCGGCGGGTCAAGCTTCCCCAAGAAGCGCCATGGCCGGATAAGGCGCGTGCTAGCATCCCCGCACATCGCGCGATGGCCCGGGACGAGCTCAAGAAACTGGCCGCACAGGCGGCGCTCAAGCACGTCGTCGAGGATGCCGTCGTCGGGGTCGGCTCCGGCTCGACGGTCGACTGTTTCATCGACGCGCTCGCCGGCATCAAGGGCCGGATCGAGGGCGCGGTGGCGGCGTCGGAAGCGAGCGCCGATCGACTCAAGCGCCACGGCATCCGCGTCTTCGACCTGAACAGCGTGAACGAGCTGCCGGTCTACGTCGACGGCGCGGACGAAGTCACCGAGCACCTGCACATGGTGAAGGGCGGCGGCGGGGCGCTCACGCGCGAGAAGATCGCCGCCGCCGTGGCGCAGACCTTCGTCTGCATCTGCGACGCCGCGAAGCTCGTGCCGGTGCTGGGCAGGTTCCCGCTCGCGCTCGAGGTGATCCCGATGGCGCGCAGCCACGTCGGGCGCGAGATGCTAAGGCGCGGAGCACACCCGGTGCTGCGCGAGGGCTTCAAGACCGACAACGGCAACCTGATCATCGACTGCCACGGCTTGACGATCCTCGATCCGCCGGCGCTCGAGGCTGAGCTCGACCACATCGCGGGCGTCGTGACCAACGGCATCTTCGCGCGCCGGCCGGCAGACGTGCTGCTGCTTGCGGAGCCGGGTGGGGTCCGCACGATCAAGGCGGCGCGACGCTGAGTTCCCCGCCCCTCTCCTACAGGCGCTCGTAGGCGACGACTTCGTAGTCCGCGCCGCGACCCCTGAGCTCGGTGAAGCGCACGGGCACGATCTTTTCCTCGTGCCACAGCTCCGCCTCGCGCTTCGGTGCATACCACCCGTAAGGGAGCACCAGGTGCTCGTGGGCCGAGTCGCTGATCACGAATCCCGGACCGATCGATTGATACTGTCCGCGCTGCAGGCGGTGAATCCGCACCAGGGCCACCGTCGCGTGCGCGCTGAGGAAGCGGATGCCCGCGGAGATGCCGCCCTCCGCATCGAGATGCTGCTGCAGCCAGCGAAGCTCGCCCAGCGTGAACCCCGGACCCCTGCCCATGCTCTCGAATTGGACGGCCAGAAGCTGGTCGCGCCTGAGGCGTGCGCCGGACACCTGCCGCTGGGCGCGCATGCCGGCGGCGCTTTGGTCCTGGACCTTCCAGCGCTCCGGAGGGATCTCGCGGTCCATTTCGATCCGCACGTCCGATTTGCCGCCGGGCGCCGATCCCTTGCGGTAATCCCAGACCTCGAATTCCGGCGGGGGTTTCAAGGCCTCGGGATTGAAGAAACCGCTGATCCCGCTGAACCCGACCGCAACCGTGACAGGCTCCCGGGAGGCGACGCGCTGTGTCCCGCGGATCTCGCCCGCGCCGCACCAGATCCGGCGCAAGCGCGGCAGCAGATTGGCCAGATCGGCCTTGGCGACATGCCCCAGCCCGACCTGCTCCGGCGTTTGTCCCGCGGCGAGCCCTTGGAGGATCGCCGCGAGCGCCGCGTCGATCCGGGTCGTGTTGACCAGATGCGTGACGCCGCCCGCGACGACGACACGGATTCTCCCGGTTCGCTGGATGTCCACCCCGCCCGTCGCAGCTTGCGACGCCGGGGTCGCCCTGGCCGGGTCCTCGTCCAGCATGGTCGAATCCACCAGGTCGGCGAACATCGACGTCAGCGCAAGGGTTGCCTCGAGATTGCGTTGCGCCATCGCCCCGGCCTGCGCGATCGAAAGCAGCAGCGCCCGGCCATAGGCGCCCCGCGGCGCGCCCGTTCCGCCCGGCTCGAGCGAATCGGCCACTTGTGCGCTCTCCAGCTTCTCCTTGGTGGCCGACCGCATGTGGCCCTGCAACCGCTTCCAGAGCGCGGCTCCTACGGTCTGCCGGCCGCTGTAGTGCTCGACCATCTCGCTCAGCAGGCAAGCCATGCAGCGCTGCAGCGCGTGCGCGCGCAGGTCCCAGGCGGGATCCGCCGGCGCAGCCCGGCAGGCCGCGTCGAAGACGCGCCGGTAGCGCCCTTCCAGATAGTCGAGCAGGCGAATCGCCTTGCCGAAGCGCTGGGACTCCTGTTCCCCGAACGGCAAGGCGCGATCGGCATAGGCAGCGCGATACTCGAACACGACAAAGTCGACCCACGGTCTGACGACTTCGGCGATCTCGAAAAGCACCGCGGCCGGGATCTCGGGCGAGTCCGATTGCGCCAGAATCTGCAACACCGCGGCGCGCACCTCGTCGGCGTTGGTCTTGGCCGCCCCCTGGATGACTTCGGCGGCCTGCTTTGCTGTCCGAATCACGGCGTCCCCGGCGGAAGTCTATCAATTCTGCGCTTCCCCCTGTGATACAATTCGAGGAGCTTGTCTTACAGAGGTCCGGCGATGGCTGAAACGGTGAATGCCCGCATCCCGCCCCGCGTCGAGCAGAAGCTTGCAGACTACTGCACGCGCAACGGCGCCACGCGGTCCGAGGTGGTGGTCCGGGCGCTCGATGAATTCCTCGACAAGGCGGCTGCCGGGGCGAGCCCCTACGCACTTGCGGCGGACCTGATCCCGGCGCGCGGCACGCGGTCGATCCGCTCGGATCGCGTGCGCGAGCTGGCGCGCAGGGCCTTCGGTGGCCCGCGCGCTCGTTGACACCGGCGCGATCGTCGCACTCGTCAACCGGGACGACCCGCATCACGCGCCGGCGGCGGCGTGGTTCCGCGCGTTTCGGGGGCTGCTCCTCAGTACCGAGGCGGTGCTGACCGAGACCGCGTTTGTGCTCTCGTCGAGTCCGCCGCACCGCGACGCGGCGCTCGCCTGGGTCCAGCGCGCGAGGGCCGGAGGCCTGCTGCAGATCGAACCGGTCGCCGACCACGGGGATGTCGCGGCAATCCTGCGGCGCTACGCCTCGCTGCCCTGCGACTACGCCGACGCTACGCTGATCGAGCTTGCGGAGCGCAGCGGCGTGACCGCCATCGCCACGATCGACCAGCGGGATTTTTCGGTCTACCGCCTGCGCGGCGGCAGGCGGTTTCGCATCCTGCTCGGCAGCTGACTCGGTCCGCGTGCCGACGGGCTCACCGCGATTGCCACAGGTCCTGCGCCTGCTGCTCTGCGCGGCGCTCGCCGCCACCCCCGACGCGGCCGCGCCGCAGGACCCCGGTCCCGTGCACGAGGCGCCGTTCGCGCCCTCGCCGCGGGCCACGGCGGACGAGATGCTGCGCCTCGCGGGCGTGGGCCCGGGCGATATCGTCTACGACCTTGGGTCGGGCGACGGCCGGGTGGTGATCGCCGCGGCGAAGAAGTTCGGCGCGCGCGCGGTCGGGGTGGAGATCAGCGCGCCGCTCGTCGCGCGCAGCCGGCTCGCAGCCGAGCGCGCCGGGGTCGCGGACCGCGTGCGCTTCCTCGAGCAGGATCTGTTCGCGACCGAGCTGGGCGAGGCCACGGTGATCGCGCTCTATCTCTCGCCGAACCTCAACCTGAGGCTGCGGCCGGCGCTGCTGCGCCTGAAGCCCGGGACGCGCATCGTCTCGCACGGCTCGGACCTCGGCGACTGGCGGCCCGATCGCAAGACCTCGATCCGCAAGGACGTATACCTGTGGTTCGTGCCGGCGCAGGTCGCGGGCCGGTGGCGTTCCGCCTTCGGCGGCGCGCCCGGCGAGCGGGTGCTCGAGCTCGAGTTCGAGCAGCGCTTCCAGGAGGTCTCTGCGCGCGCGCGCCTCGACGGCGCTCCGGTGCAGGTCTGGGATGCGCGGCTCGAGTCCGACCGCCTGAGCTTCGTCATCGTCGACCGGCTCGACCGCGAGGACGAGAACGGGATCTACTTCGAGGGGCGTGCGAGCGGCGGCACGATGGAGGGCAGCGCCGCCAGCGGAGTCGGCGCCGCGCGCCGCGTCGAGCGCTGGCGCGCGCAACGCGCCGGGCGCTGAGCCCGCCCGGCCGGAACCGCGGCCCTACTGCTTCGGCGGCACGTAGCCCGAGGCGACGTCCGCGCCCTCGCCGAAGAAGTGCTTCTCCATCTGCTCGGCGAGGTACTTGCGCGCGCGGATGTCGGCGAGGTTGAGACGGTTCTCGTTGACGAGCATCGTCTGGTGGCGCAGCCACTGCTGCCACGCCTCCTTGGAGACGTTGTCGAAGATGCGCTTGCCCAGCGCGCCGGGGTAGGGCGGGAAATCGAGCCCCTGGGCCTCGCGCCCGAGCTTGACGCACTTCACGGTCCGGGCCATGCGCGGATTATAGCCGCTTGAGAAATACCTTCGAGCCACGCTTCCAGTTGTAGAGCCGCTGCCGGCGCGCGGGCAGCGCATCGATGCTCGCCTCGCGGAAGCCGAGCTCGATGAACCAGTGCTGCGCCCGCGTGGTGAGCGCGAACAGGCGCCGGATCCGCTTTTCCCTGGCGCGCGCCTCGCAGGCGTGCAGCAGGCGCTCGCCGTAGCCCGCGTCGCGGTAGTCGGGCGCCACGGCGAGGCAGGCGAGCTCGGCGCCGTTGTCCTCGGCGAAGGGGTAGAGCGCGGCGCAGCCGACGATGACCCCGTCGTGCTCGATCAGCTCGAAGTTGCCGATCTCGCGCTCCAGGCGCTCGCGGCCGCGCTTGACCAGCGTGCCGTCGGCCTCGAGCGGCTCGATCAGCGCCAGGATCCCGCCCACGTCCTCGATACGCGCCGGGCGCAGGCGCTCGACCGGATCGGCGGTGATCATGGTGCCGACCCCGGAATGCGTGAAGAGCTCGAGCAGGGTCGCGCCCTCGGCGCGGCGCGACACCAGGTGCGCGCGCCCGACGCCCGAGCGCACCGCGGGCACGGCATGCTCGATCGCGCGCCGGGTCTGGGCGCTGAGCCTGCCCTTCTTCGCGAGCGCCTCGGCATCGCGCGCAGTGAGCTCGGACACGATCTCGCCGCGCCGCCCCGTGGGCAGCTGGTCGACGTAGAGCAGCAGCTTGTCGGCCCTGAGGGCGCGCGCCACGCTCTCGGCCACGTCTTCCCAGCCGAGGTTGAACACTTCGCCCGTCGGCGAGTAGCCGATGTGCGGCACGAGCACCACCTCGCCCGCGTCGAGCCGGCGGCCGATCGCCGCCCCGTCCACCTTGCGCACGGCCCCGGTGAACTGGTAGTCGACTCCGTCGACGACCCCGATCGGCTGCGCGGTGATGTAGTTGCCCGACCCGACACGGATCTGCGCGCCCGCCATGGGCGAATTGGGCAGGCCCTGGGAGAGCAGCGCCTCGATCTCGACGCGCAGCACGCCGGCCGCGTGCTTCACCGCCGTGAGTGAATTCGCATCCGTGATGCGCAACCCCTTGGCGTAGCGCGAGCGCTGGCGCTTGGCGCGCAGCTCGGCCTCGATCTGCGGGCGCGCGCCGTGCACCAGCGCGATCCGGATGCCGAGCGCGGCGAGCAGATTGAGGTCGTGCACGAAGCGCGCGAAGCGGCCGCGCTCGGCGGCGAGCTCGCCGCCGAAGCCGATGACGAAGGTGCGGCCGCGGAAGGCATGCACGTACGGCGCCGCCTGGCGGAACCAGCGCACGAACAGCTCCGGGTGGGGGAGCGTGGCCATTTCTTCCCTGCGCGTTGTCTTTTCGGGCGATTCTAGGGTCAACGGGGGCGGAACGGTAAGCGTTAAACGCGGTCTATCCGGACACGAGGAGGAACCATGCGCTCGATCCGCGGCCTGATCGCGGCACTGGCCCTTGCGCTTGCCGCCGCGCCCGCGCAGGCGTACCCCGCAGACGAGGCAGAGGACTGGGTGCTGCTCGGCAGGATGCTGGCGCTGGTGCAGATGTTCGTCCGCCTCGCCGCGCAGTCGCCCGATCCGCAGGCGATGCAGAAGGGGGTGGACGCGATCCTCTCGGGCGAGAACGCCGAGGCCAACCGCGCCGCCGCCGGGATGCTCGACGAGATGCTGCGCGACATGCCGGCCGAGCACCGCGGCACCGTGCTCTCGATCGGCCGCGACCTGCTCGCGATCGGGCGGCACGACCAGGCGCGGCGCGCGGCGCAGCTCGACCCGGCGCCCGGACCGGTGAGCGTGGAGCGCGCGCTGCAGGCGCGGCGCGACCTGCAGGCGATGGGCCTCACCTACCACGATGCCGAGCAGTTCCTCCACGCCGTGAAGCGCAACGACGTGCTCGCCGTCGAGCTCTTCGTGCTGGGGCGCGGCGTCAATCTCGCCGCCCGCGACGCCGAGGGGCGCAGCGCGCTCGAGATCGCGCGCCGCGCGGGTGACCCGCGGCTGCTCGCGCTCCTCTCCGGCGCCGGCGCGAAATGAGACCGGGTCCCCGCCTGAAGCCTGCGGGGACAGTCGCCTAGAAATCTCCGGCGACTGCCTGCAGCGCGGCGAGCGCGGCGAGCGCGGCGGTCTCGGTGCGCAGCACGCGCGGGCCGAGCCGCACCGGCACGAAGCCCGCGCGCTCGAGCAGCGCCTCCTCGGCTTCGTCGAACCCCGCTTCCGGCCCGGCGGCGAGCGCGATCGCCGCTCCCGCGGCGGGGAGGCAGTCCTTCAGGGCGCGCTCGCCGCGCAGCGACAGCATGATGCGCGCTGCCGCGGGCTCCGGCCCGCGGCAGTAGGCTTCGAGCGGTAGCGGCGGGAGCACCTCGGGCACGCGGTTGCGGCCGCACTGCTCGCAGGCGGCGATCGCGATGCGCTGCCAGTGAGCGTGCTTCGCGCCGGCGCGGGCGCCTCGCAGGCGCACCAGGGCCTTGCGCGTCAGCACCGGCTGCACCGCGACCGCGCCGAGCTCGACCGCCTTCTGCACCGTGAAATCCATCCTTTCCCCCGAGGAGACCCCCTGCACCAGCGTCACCGCGAGCGCGGACTCGCGCTCGATCTCGCGCCAGGCGAGCACCTCGACGGCATGGCGCCCGGTGGTGACGAGGCGCGCTTCGAACTCGCCGCCGCCGCCGTTGAAGAGCACGACCGCGTCGCCGGGGCGCAGCCGCAGCGCGCGCGCGTGCTGCGCCGCGGGCGGGGGGAGCGCGGTCAACAGCCCCGCGCGCAGGTCGGCGTCGAAGTAGAATCGAGGCGCGCGCGGCGCTCTTGCTCGCATCGGAGGATTCTCGCATGCAGGCAAAGGACTTCGATCTGCCAGGCGTGGACGGCAGGCGCCACACCGTCGCCTCGGTCCGTGGCCCCAAGGGGCTGGTGGTGATGTTCATCTGCAACCACTGCCCCTACGTGAAGGCGGTGCTCGACCGCATCGTGCGCGACTGCGGCGAGCTCGCGCAGCACGGCGTCGGCTCGGTCGCCGTGATGTCGAATGACCCCGCGGACTACCCGGAGGATTCGTTCGAGAACATGAAACGCGTGGCGCGCGAGCGCGCCTTCCCCTTCCCGTACGTGCTCGACGAGACGCAGGAGGTGGCGCGGGCCTACGGCGCGGAGTGCACGCCGGACTTCTTCGGCTTCAACGGCACGCTCGAGCTGCAGTACCGCGGCCGGCTCGACGCCTCGCGGCGCGAGGCCGTGCCCGGCGCGCGCCGCGAGCTCTACGAGGCGATGCTCGAGATCGCGCGCAGCGGCCGCGGCCCCAAGGCGCAGACCCCTTCCGTCGGCTGCTCGATCAAGTGGAAGAAGAGCTAGCGCCGTGAAGGCGCGCTGGCACGCGAGCCGGGAGGAAGCGGCGCGCGCGCCGATCCCGCCCGGGCGGCGCTCGGCGCTCCTCCTCGAGCACGGCAGCCTGGAAGTGCGTTACTACGCGCCCAGCGGCGGCGACCCGCAGACGCCGCACGATCGCGACGAGGTGTACATCGTGGCGAGCGGCAGCGGCAGCTTCGTGCGCGGCGCCGAGCGGATCGAGTTCGGTCCGGGCGCGATGCTCTTCGTGCCCGCGGGGGTCGAGCACCGTTTCGAGGGCTCCAGCGACGATTTCGCCGCCTGGGTCGTGTTCTACGGGCCCAGGGGTGGCGAGCGGGAACCGCCGTTCGGCTAGCCTACATGGTCGCGCCCAGGACCCAGGGCGCGAACTCGTCCTCGCCGTAGCCGAGCAGCTCGGACTTCGTTTTCCTCCCCGAGGCGGTCTCGAGGATCGTGCTCAACCCCCCCGCCTTGTTGCCCGGGGAGGGATTGTTGCTCATCTCGTTGCCGTTGCGGCGCGTGTAGTCCTCCCACCAGCGGATGCGGCCGATGAGCTTCTCGCCGACCTCGCGCGTCACCGCGCGGCGCGTCAGCAGGTGCTCGGCGCCGTAGATCTTCGGGGTCTCGGAGAGGATCGCGCTGCCGCCGTGGCGCACCAGCTCGTCGACCGCGGCGCCGAGCGCAGGGTTGGCGCTGATCCCCGAGTAGCCGTCGGAGCCGCCGCACTGCAGGCCGAGGACGAGGTGGGCCGCCGGCACGCGCTCGCGCTTCACCTTGTTGGCTTCCGGCAGGAGCGCCTCGATGCGCGCGATGCCCTCGTGCACCGCCTTCGAGGTGCCGCCCTTTCCCTGGATCGTGTAGCTGTGGACTTCGCTGCGCTTGAGCTTGTGCGCGGCCATGAGGCCGCTGATCTGGCTCGACTCGCAGCCCAGTGGCGCGCGACCATG
>Ga0187893_10007881_pt1 | contig 17138 bp, 16 predicted proteins | sample MA1701074metaG_FD_139574 | JGI IMG/M metagenome (GOLD analysis project Ga0187893, IMG submission 139574) | White microbial mat communities from a basaltic lava cave in the Kipuka Kanohina Cave System on the Island of Hawaii, USA - MA170107-4 metaG ... | reverse complement strand
CCGCCGGCATGCAGCAATTTAAAAAATATTTTACCGGGGAGCTCGCGGCGATTGAAGATCTCAAAACCTTGAACGCGGTTTCGTCGCAAAAATGTTTCCGCACTTCAGATATTGATGAGATCGGCGACCGCACGCACCTGACTTTTTTTGAAATGCTGGGCAATTTTTCTTTCGGAGGTTATTTCAAAAAAGAAGCGATTAAATTGGGCTATGAATACGCGACCCAAGTTTTAGGAATTAATCCGGAACGGATTGCGGTGACCGTTTTCGCCGGCGACAAAGACGTTCCCTACGACGAAGAATCTTTTGGCATTTGGCATAAAGAGATCGGTTTGCCGGCGGAGAGGATCGCCAAAAAGGGCCGCTCCGAAAACTTTTGGGGACCGACCGGCAACGAGGGTCCCTGCGGGCCGACAACCGAAATTTACGTCTCGCCCTCCGCCGCTGAAGCTAAGGCGGGCAAGGGCGTGGAAATTTGGAATTTAGTTTTCAATCAGTATTATCAAAATCCTGACAAAACCCTAAAACCGCTGGAGGTTGCCGGGGTGGATACGGGAATGGGTTTAGAGCGTTTGGCGGCGACAATTCAGGGTGTGGATGATGTTTTTCAGACCGATCTTTTCGCGCCGATTGTGAAAGTTATCAACGAAACCGCGCCGCATCTGGAAGACCGCGAAGTCCGGATTTTCGCCGATCATTTACGAGCATCGGTATTTTTGATAGCCGATGGAGTGCGGCCTTCCAATAAGGAGGCGGGGTATGTTTTGCGGCGGCTGCTTCGGCGGGTGCTTGCTTATCAATCTATTTATGATGTTCATGGCGATTTAATGGCAAGCGTCTGGCAGGCGGTCAAAGAAAAATACGGGAAAGTTTATCCGGAAGTTGCCGATCCTAGAATCTTGGAGGTAATGGAGGGGGAGAAAGATAAATTTGAAACGGCTATCGCCGCCGGCCTTAAAGAGTTGGGCAAACATAAAAAAATTGACTCCCGAACCGCTTTTTATCTCTACGAAACTTTCGGATTACCCTTTGAATTACTGAAAGAATTAAAGCCGGAAGCTTCCCAAGATCTTAAAAGGGAAGATTTTGACAAAGAATTTGATAAACATAGGGAAACTTCTCGCGCCGGAGCCGAGAAAAAATTCGGCGGGCACGGTTTGCTTTTGGACACCGGAGAAATCAAAGCCAAAGATGAGGCCGAACTTAAAATCGTTACTCGGCTTCACACTTCAACACACTTGTTGCAGGCCGCCCTCCGGAAAGTATTGGGCGATGAAGTTAAGCAAATGGGATCGGATATTACCGCCGAGCGGACCCGGTTTGATTTTACTTTCCCGCGCAAGCTGACGGCGGAGGAAATAAGGAAGGTGGAGGATTTGGTAAACGGAGTTATTCAAAAAGATTTGCCGGTGCAGTTTAAAGAAATGCCGAAGGCGGAAGCCGAAAAAACCGGCGCGCTTTATCTCTTTAAGCAAAAATATCCGGAGCGCGTGAAAGTTTACTACGCCGGACATTCATTAGACGAGGCGTTTTCCAGGGAATTTTGCGGCGGTCCCCACGTGTCCAATACTCTGGCGATAGGCAAATTCAAAATTGCCAAAGAAGAAGCTGTCGGCTCCGGCGTCCGCCGCATCAGGGCCGTTGTTGACTAATCAGAGGTTTATGCTGCCATCCGCTTAGGTTTCTCTTAATCTATAACAGGATAATTCGCGCGTCTGCCTGCCGGCAGGCAGGTAGGTAGGCAGGCGGTCCCGCCCGTCTTTGGAAGGAATAACCCGGTGAGCGCCGGGATCCTTCCCGGAAGTAGGGCAGTTTTTGAAGAAAAATTCTTTCTTTGACGCGTCAAAGAGGAGATATTATTATATTTACATATGGCTGACTATAAAGATTTTAAAAATAAACACCGTACCGAGTGGAAAGAATTTTTGTGGGACGCGCTGGCAGAAAAAATTGCTTCGGCAAAATCAAAGAGACAGGCCCGGCAAATTCTGGATCGATTATTCAGTGACTACGAAAAAGATTTGGCAGCCAAAAGAATCGCCGCCTTATCTTTAATACATCAAGGGTTGGGCTACAAGGAAATCAGCGAAATACTATGGCTTTCTCATCCCACCATCAGCGCTATTAAGAAAAATTTTTTTGGTAATAAAGGCGTTTATAAGAGTCAAAGATCTTTCCGATCTGTTAATAAATCCGAATCGTCAATCCATATCAAATTTACTAAAACTTCTCCACTGATTGATTTGCTCAATAAAATTGATATTTGGGAATTAATTAAAAATCCGCCCCGCCCGACCGGCACTGGAATAAAAGGATAAAGCATGACCTTTTTCTTTGACGGGTCAAAGAAGGAAGGGGTGGTGTTTAAAATCCAAGCAGGCAATACTCGGTCATCGCAAAACCAATGATCTTGCTATTACAAGAAGGTTAAGATATACTATTATCGGTTTTTTAAATTGTTCAATCAGTATAGAGGAGGGTATGGTATGGGTTGCGGAACGGGCATGAAGTGCAAGTGTTGCGGCGATATCGTTTACAATTACGAATATCATGGCTGTAGTGAGCTAACGATACATAAGTGTAAGAGATGCGGTAAAAAGCATTGTAAGAACTGTGATTACAGCGCCAGTTGCAAAGATGGATGCTCTTGCGAAACTAAGTTCCAAGAAGCGCCCGGCTATTAGCCGGATTTTTTTATAAAAACACCAAGGAGTTGTTCAAAATTTGAAATTCTGCTATAATTTTTTGCGGAACATTGATTTGAGGGCCAATAAATGCCGCAGGCGGTGCTGGTGGACGGTGGCCGGACGCCCTTCTTGAAGGTTGGAACGGTCCAAAAAAGCGCGACTGATTTTGGCGTGGCGGCCGTGAGAGGCCTTCGGAAGAAAATGGAGCCCTATGCCAACAATCTTTACGCTTTGATTGATTTTGTTTCCGGCGCCAACATCGGGAATCAGGTGCTTCATCCGGATGCTTCCAACATCGCGCGGGTTATCGCTCTTCGATCGGGCATTCCCGATCGGGTCCCTGCGGTTACCACCAACATAAACTGCGCTAGCGGACTGGACGCTGTTTTGCGGGCGGTGGAAAAAATTGAGACCGGCCAGGCAAGGTGCGTGCTGGTCGTCGCGGTGGAAGTGATGTCCGATTACGCCCTGGTCTACCCGAGAGAGCAGAGAGAGCTGATGCTCAAGCGAAAGTATGTTTCAAAGGCAAAGATGTCCAGTTGGAAGAGGCGCTTGGCCGGCGGAGTTTTGGACGTGAAAGCGCGGCTGACTACTCACGATCCGCTGTATACTTTGGAGACCGGCCTGACCGATCCGGTGTGCGGCTTGAAGATGGATCAGATTTCCGACAAACTGGCCGAAGAGTTTGAGATTTATCGGGAGGAGGTTGATAGGTTTGCCGAGCAGTCCCAGCATCGGGCGGCGGCGGCCCAGATATCCGGCCGGTTGGTGAAAGAAATTATTGAATTTGACGGCCACATTCACGACAACGGAATCCGTCATGGTCAGACTCTCAAGGCCTTGGCGAAACTGCCGACCAATTACCCCGGCGGTGTGACAACCGCGGGCAACGCTTCACAGCTTACTGACGGCGCGGTCGCGCTTGTTCTCGCGAGTCAAGATTTTGCGACAGCGCTTCATCTACCAGTTATGGCCAAACTTTCTAGCGGAATGTCCGCTACGGTTGGCGGCGATCCCGCTCGGATGGGCATTGTCCCCGTCGCGGCGATTGAGCGGGTTTTGACGAAGAACGCTATGAAGCTTTCCGATGTTGATCTAGTGGAAACCAATGAGGCCTTCGCCTCCGTGGTGCTTTCCCAGCAGCGCTTGCTCCAGCTCAGAGGAGTCGGCGATTTGGATTTTGATCGCACCAATGTCAATGGAGGCGCGATCGCCCTCGGCCATCCCTTGGCGGCGAGTGGCGCCAGGCTGATTCTTACTTTGGCGCATGAGCTTCAGATCCGTGAAAAGCGTTTAGGGCTGGCCACCGCCTGTGTCGGCGGCGGAGAAGGGGTGGCGATGATTTTGGAAAGGCCAGAGTAATTCAAAGCCAAAGCCGCGCAGTTGCGCGGCTTCTTGTTTTGTTCTATAATCCTGGCGGAACATTTATTCCTTCTTTTGGAGGTTGAAAATGGCCAATTATTGGAGGGTGGCTTCCGGAACGGACGGCATTTTGCTTGTGGAGTTGGATCTCGGACCGGGCCACAAAAAGAATATTCTCAAGAGAGCTGTTTTTGAAGAACTTTCCGACCTGATGGATAAGGCGACCAGCGGGCGGCCGCCGGCAGGAATGATTATCGCTTCGGCCAAGGAAGACAGCTTTTGCGCCGGCGCGGATATTAACGAGTTTTTGCCGATGTTTGAACATCCCAAAAAAGCTTGCGGTTTACTCTACGACGCCGAGAAATTACTCTTAAAGATTCTCAACTCGCCTTTCCCGATTATCGCCGCTATCAACGGCGAATGTTTGGGGGGCGGATTGGAGCTGGTTCTCGCCTGCCATTACCGGATCGCGGCGCGCGATCCCAGAGTGAAATTCGCTTTGCCGGAAACAAGCCTGGGCATTATTCCCGGATTTGGCGGCACTCAGCTTCTTCCGAGAATCGTCAGCATGGAAACCGCCGCCCAGATGATTTTGGGCAACAAGGAGCTTTCCGCGGAGGAGGCGATGAGGCGCGGTTTGGTGGATGAATGCGTAGAGCAAGACAGATTGATTCCAAGCGCGAGAGCCGTTATTCTTCGCGGTGATGCGGCAGCCGATCTTAAGAAATCACCACCCAAACGCTGGATTGAGAAATTGCCTTGCGGTTGGCGAGCGGTGCTGAATCGCGCCGGCAAGGAAGTAATAGGGAAGACCAAAGGGCTTTACCCAGCCTACAAGTATGCCGTTGAGGCTTTGCGGGCAAGCAAGAAAAGCTTGAAAAAAGGCCTTCGCCGCGAGCACGAACTATTCATTAAATGCCTGGAAACTTCGGAAGCGCGGAGTTGCGTGAACTTCTTTTTCCTGGAGGCTAAGGCGAAAAGCGTGAGGCCAAGCAAAATAGTTTCTTTGCCGTCTTCTTATGGAGTCATCGGCGCCGGAATTATGGGGCAGGGAATCGCCCACGCTCTTTTGTCCACCGAACAGCCGGTCCATCTCCATGATCTTTTCCAATCCGCCGCGGAGAACGGAAAGGGAGCCATTGAGGCCATGCTCGCAAAGGGGGTTGCCAAAGGCAAAATTACCGCCGAAGCGGCCGAAAAAGCGCGCGATAATCTGACTATTAGTTACGGAGAGGATCTGAAATCCTTCATCGGCTGCGATTTTGTCGTTGAGGCGATTAAGGAAGATCTGGCGGTGAAACACAAAACCCTGCGCGCCGTTGAGGAATATTTACGGCCTAACAGCATTGTCGCCACCAACACTTCTTCTTTGCTGCCGAGCGAAATTGCCGCCGGCCTGAAGAATCCGGAGCGTTTGATAGCGATGCATTTTTTCAATCCGGTGCATAAGATGAAGCTGGTGGAGATTGCCTGTCATGCCAACACCTGGCCGGATGTTCTGCCGAAGACGGTCGCCGTTACCAAGGCAATCGGCAAATTGCCGCTGGTGTTGGAAAGAGAATGCCCGGGCTTGTTGGTGAATCGAGTGCTGATGCAGTTCCTGGCTAAGGCGACTCAAGGAGTCTTTGCTGGCCATGTGGATCCTTGGGATCTGGATCGGACTTGCGAAGCCTCTGGGATGGAGATGGGTCCCTTCAAAATGTTGGATCACGTGGGTTTGGACATTGCCACTGACGTGCTTCACACGATGCAGAAATACTATCCGGATCGGATACCGGAAGCGGTTCAGAAAATAAACTTCGCGGCGGAAAAGGAACGGGGATTTATGGGTCGAAAGAGCGGCAAGGGATTCTATTTCTGGAATGGCGACGCGGCTGTCAAGCCGAATTACCGGATGCGGGAAGTTTTTAGCCTGGTCGCCGACAGGGCGGGTGATGAAGCTATCGCGCGCTACTTTATGGAGAAAATTATGGATGCTATGCGATCGGAGGCGGAGGCGATCATCAAGGAAGGCGTCTGCTTATCCAAAGACATGATTGATTACGCGATGATTCGCGGCGCGGGGATGCTTCATAACCGCCGAGGAATTTTCGGACTCCCGCCAAAAAAGATTGAAAACAACAATCCCGTCACCGTGTGACGGGCTTTTTTTTCGGTATGGTATAATAAAAAGTGTTGAGCGTCAAGCCAATAAGAGGACTATTATCCTCACTTTTGACGCTGTTTAAGAACAAACAGGACAGGTTTTTGGTTTTAGAAATTTTCCAGAACTTCAATCGGGCGGCCTATATCAAGGTTGATTTTCCTGGAAAAGCAATTCGCGTCGTCAAGGTCAGGAATCACCCGGACCTTGGCCGCCTTTTGAAAAAATTCGGACGACTCGCCAAGTACAGGATCATTATTGGCCTGGATTCGCATCTTGCTTCCACTATTTATTCCTCGGTGGCCCTGGTGCGCGATAACTATAAGGAACTGATTGACGAACCGGAATTGGACAATCTGATTTCCCAGGCGATCTGGAAATTTTTTGACCGATCGCGCAACCGGGTGGCCGGAAAGCTGGGAGTGGCCGATTTAGACATTCTTCTGACCGATGTCCGCATCCGCGGCATTAAGCTGGACGGTTATAAAGTAGTGAACCCGCTTGGTTTTAAAGCTAAGACTGTAGAAATTCAATTCAGCCAAACTTTTCTTTCCCGGGAGGTAATAGACTCTTTCAAGGATTTAGTGCCGCTCAATCAGGTGGTGCTCACCACCGAGAACGGCCCGGCTTGTTCCAGCATTATCGCTAAAGCCAACTTGAACCAGAATTTTTTATTGGTTAGTCTTTTCCAGCAAAAAACTATTCTATTTTCCACCGACGGCGGCCATCATTCCTATCTTGATCAGATGAATTGGGGAGAGAACAATCTTAAGCGGGCTTTAGCGAATGATTTGGGGGTAGAAGAAGGGATCGCGGCGGCGATTATCGGCAAATACTCCGCCGGCAATACTTCTCCGGTTTTTCGGAGGCGCTTGGAGGGCTTGTTAATGAAGGAGGTATCCGGTTTCGCGGACGGTTTGGGCGCAATTTTGCGGCGACTGGATACCCGTCTCCTATATCTGAACCCGTATTTTGAGATTCTGCCGATTTTCAGCGCCAGCTTTCGCAATCAGCTGAAAAAATCGGTGATTTTAGAACAGCCGACGCTTGACTTAATTAGTCAAAACTTTGGTTTTGATATAAAATTTAAAAATAGCTCGGAGGCTCAAGCAACCTTCTGCCTGATCTCTATGCTTTTTGAATGGTATCTTGCCCCCCGCGACGATAAAATGAGCCAATTGGCAAAGCGCAGAGTAAGATGGTTATCGCCTATGTAAAAACACAAACATAATGTGAAATTACAAACACCCTATGCGAAGGATGCGAAAAACTGTTCGCGTGATTCGCATGGATTAGTTCGCTATTTGCGCGTTATATATTTATGAAAGCCAAAGTGCACAAAATAAAAAAAATCATTATCGGCAAAAGCGACGAAGTCGCGCCGGTGGTGGAGAAAATTATTGACGCTGATGCCAAGGAGGTGGTGCTAAGCATACCGCGATTCTCCAGGTTGGCCGAGTCGCTTGCCAATTTCCATTTAATTAAGCGTGAAGCGGAAGTCTTAAAGAAAAAAATCGTTGTTGAGTCGGTGGACGACAAGGTGGTAGAGCTTGCCGGCATCGCCGGTTTGGAGGCGTTTAATCCAATCCTCTCCCGCTCGCGCCGGCAATTTTCCGACATTGTTTCCACCCGTCATACTCAGGAAGTTTCCGCCGAGCGAGAAATTAAAACCAGAAAGTTGGTGGAGTCGGTTGACCGCCACCCCTCTTCCCGCTTCGGCTCGTTGGCAAAAAAGCCAAAGGGAAAAACCAAACGGCTTGCCGTCGGGCTGGGAGCGGCGGCGGCCCTATTCCTGGCCGCGTTTGTCGCCAACGCCACTTTGCCGAAAGCGGATATCAATATTGTCAGGGAAAAATCCCCCTGGGCATACAAGGACTCTGTGAAGGCGAATAAACTCGGCATGGTGGAAGCTTTCAGCGCTTCCGTTCCCGCGCAGGTTTTTACAGCCAAGAAGACGCTCCAACTCTCCTTCTCGGCGAGCGGGAAAAAATTCGTGGAACGAAAAGCCGGCGGTATTGTCACGGTTTACAATGCTTATAGCTCCGATCCGCAGCCGTTGGTGGCGACGACCAGATTTCTCGCGCCCGACGGTAAAATTTTCCGACTTTCCAAGAGTATTATTGTTCCCGGCGCGAAAATCATAGAAGGGAAAATCATCCCCTCTACTTTAGATGTGGCGGTGATTGCCGATCAAGCGGGGGCTGACTATAATATCGGGCCGGTTAATTATTTCAGCATTCCCGGCTTCAAAGGTTCGCCGAAATACCAAGCGTTTTATGGAGAATCAAAACTGCCAATGAGCGGCGGTTTTATCGGCGAAGTGGCTTTTCCCACCGATCAGGATATTAAAAGCGCCAAAGCTGAAGTCGCCAAAAAGGTTGAAGACGGTTTAAGGCGGGAATTGGATGGGCAGATTCCGGATGATTTTAAAATTATTGACGGCGCTTCCGAATTTGTTCTGATGGATCAGAAGGTTGTGACCGAGGTGGATTCTTCCAACAATTTCAGCGTTGTGGCCGATGCGCGTTTGACCACCATCGCATTTAAAGAAAGCGAAGTGCTGCTGATGCTTGGGGAAAAGATGCGGCGGGAAAAAGGCGAGGAATATGAATTTAAAACCACGAATATTTCCTACGGGCAGGCCCGGGCGGACTTCAAATCCGGCAAGCTAAGCTTTCCGGTTGATTTGACGAGCGAAATTGCCAGGCGGGTTAATGCCGAAGATTTAAAGGAAAAAGTAAGAGGGCAATCGGAGTCGGATTTAAGGGCTGTAATTTATAGCTTGCCTAACCTTCAATCGGTAACTGTAAAGCTGTGGCCCTTTTGGGTAAACAGAGTGCCCAATAACGACGGTAAAATATCAATTACCGTTGACTAAAAACCGCCACTTGACGTGTTACGGCGATTTTTGCTACAATTGCTCATACGTATAAATGAAGGACAAGAGCGTCAAGAAAGTGGAGGGAAGAGTTGAGGAGGCCTTGCCGGGAGCCAATTTTCGGGTAAGTCTTGAAGGCGGAAAGCTGGTTTTGGCTCATTTATCCGGTAAAATGCGGATAAATTATATACGAATTATTCCCGGCGATCGGGTTTTGATGGAGGTTAGTCCGTATGACGAAAGCAAGGGCAGGATCATTCGCCGACTGTAAGGGGGCATTGGCAGGAATCCCGTTAGAAGCAATCAATCTATGAATACTTATTCAATCCAAGAATTAAGATTATCAAGAAGCCGATGTCGGTCGGCCGAGTCGCGGTCATCTTTGATGACCTGCTTCTAACGGGATGAAGGTGCATTCATCCGTAAAACCAATCTGCAAGGATTGCAAAGTTGTCCGTCGGAAAGGACGAGTTTATGTTTTTTGTAAAAAAACGCCGAAAAACAAGCAAAGACAAGGGTAGTTAATAAATCTAATATAAAAAACAGAAATGAGAATTGCGGGCATAAATATTCCGGATAATAAGCGCGTCGTCGTCGCTCTGACTTATCTTTATGGAATTGGACGGACTCGGGCGGAGGAAATTCTGGAAAGCGCCAAGATTGAATTTGGCAAGCGCGCCAAGGATCTCGCCGCCGATGAGGTAAACCGCATTCAAAGTTTTATGGAAAAAAATTATAAGGTTGAGGGCGAATTGCGTCAAATCATAAAACAAAACATCAATCTTCTCAAAGACATCCAAAGCTACCGAGGAAGCCGCCATGCTCGGCGATTGCCGGTGCGCGGGCAAAGGACGAAAACCAATTCCCGCACCGTCCGCGGCAATGTTCGCAAGACCGCCGGCAGCGGTAAGAGAAAAGTTGAGCTGAAATAGAGCAATCCCGAATAACGCGAATTGATTCAAATAATGCGAATAAAATCAATGAAAAATTTATTAACTATTAGCGAATGCTCCCATGGGAAAAAAGACAATTAAAACCCAAACCGCCGAAGAGGCGATTAAGGAAAAACAGAAAACCGAAGCGGCGGTCGCCAAGGCGAGCGAAAAAATCGCATCCAAAAAGTTTGAGAATGGCCGTGTTTACATCAACGCTTCTTATAACAATACTTTAATTACTGTTACCGACGACAGAGGCAACATGCTCGCTTGGAGTTCCGCCGGTTCGCTCGGCTTCTCCGGACCGAAAAAAGCCACCCCCTTCGCCGCCTCCAAGGTTGTTGCCGCGATTGCCGAGAAATTGAAGAAGTCCGGCCCGGCAAACGTCAATGTTTTTGTCAGCGGTGTGGGCGGCGGCCGTGATTCAGCCATCCGCTCGCTGTCTAACCAGGGTTTCAACTTGCTCGGTATTAAAGACGTAACCCCGATTCCGCATAACGGCCCAAGGCCGGCGAAAGTTCGCAGGGTGTAGAGTAATCCCGAAGAACGCGAATTGATTCAAATAATGCGAATAAAATCAATGAAAAATTTATTAACTATTAGCGAATACTATGTTTGACACCAGAGAAAAAAAAGAAAGATCCGTTGGCGTAAAGCTTTTCCTAAAAGCCCATCGTTGCAATTCGCCGAAATGCGTAAGCATTCGCCGGCCGAGCCGCCCCGGTCTGCATGGCAAGAGTTACCGATCTTTGTCGGAATTCGGCTTGCAGCTGAAGGAGAAGCAAAAAATTCGCTTTACTTACGGAATTCGGGAGCGGCAGATGGAAGGCATTTTCAAGAAAGCGGCAAAAAATCCTGGCGTGACGGGTCAAATGGTCCTCGCGCTTCTGGAGAGTCGGCTTGACAACGTCGTTTATCGGATAGGGCTTGCCGATTCCCGCTCCGTAGCCCGGCAACTGGTCAGCCACGGACATATTTTGGTTAATGGCCGCAAGGCGACCACTCCTTCCAGGCAATTAAAACCTGGCGAGTCGGTGACTATTCGTCCTCAATCTATGGACCACCCGCTTTTAAAGGATTTATCGGAAAAAATGAAGAAATACGAGGCGCCGGTCTGGTTAAGCGTCAATCCGGAAAAAATGGAAGGGAAAATGACGACAATGCCTAAAGACTTTGACACCTCGTTTGACGTAAATCTGGTAGTTGACTATTATAGTAAATAATTATAAAATAAGAAACTATAAAAATGGAATATCAATATCTCAGCGAAACGGTCAACATTAAAAAAGTTTCCGAAACGGAGCGGGAGGGCGTCTTTGAGGTTGAAGGGCTTTACACGGGATATGGTTTAACGATCGGCAATGCTTTGCGCCGGGTCCTACTTTCTTCTTTGCCGGGCGCGGCGATTACCCAAATCAAGATTAAGGGAATTAATCATGAATTTTCCACTGTTGAGGGAGTCAAAGAAGACGTGGTTGAGCTTGGTTTGAATTTGAAAAAAATCCGCTTCCGCATTCACGCGGATGAACCGCAAGTTCTGGCCTTAAAGGTTAAGGGGGAGAAAGAGGTAACCGCCGCAGATATTGAAACCAATGCCCAAGTGGATTTAATCACTCCTGACGTTCGGATCGCCACGCTTACAGAAAAAGGCGCGGAGCTGGATATGGAGATTACCGTAGAGAAAGGATTGGGTTATGTGCCGGTGGACGCTCGTCGGAGCGAGAAGCTGCCAATCGGCGTTATTGCTTTGGATGCGCTATTTTCGCCAGTGACCAAAGTTAATTTCAGCGTGGAAAATATGCGGGTGGGCGAGCGCGCCGATTATAACCGCCTTCGCTTGCTTGTGGAAACCGACGGCAGTCTAACGCCTTCGGCGGCTTTGCGAAAAGCCAGCAATATTTTGCAAGATCACTTCGTGAAAATTTCCGGAGTGGAAGTAAAAGAAGTGGAGCGCGCCGCGGCGGTGGAGGGCGAGGAGAAGCCGAAAAGGAAGAAAGCGGCGGCGAAAAAGAAGAAATAAAATAAATCGCGAATTCTTCAATGAAAAATTGTCAAGGATTAGCGATATTTTCCTAATTAGGAATATTAGCGAATACTATGCGTAAATTCCACAGAAAAACCGGGCCGCGCCGTTCCTTTTTAAAGGGATTGGCGGATAATTTAATAATGAAAGAGAAAATCACCACTACGGTCGCTCGCGCCAAGGAAATCCGCCCCTTAGTGGAGCGGTTGGTCAGCTCTGCCCGCCAGCAGCGCTTAGCCGATTACCGCAGTCTTTTAAGCAAGTTGCCGCGGCAGTCGGCGGGCAAGCTTTACTATGAAATCGCTCCGCGCTATAAGGAGCGTTCCGGCGGTTATCTTCGGATTATCAAAGAATCGCGAACCCGCAAGCGCGACAGCGCCCCAATGGCGACAATTGAGTTTGTTAAGGAGTAATCCCGAATAACGCGAATTGATTCAAATAATGCGAATAAAATCAATGAAAAATTTATTAACTATTAGCGATATTTGCCTGAATTAGAGATATTAGCGAATACTATGCAATACACGATAGACGCCAAAAATCAAAAACTGGGACGGTTGGCATCGCGGGTTGCCCAAATCTTGCAGGGCAAGCTTAGCGCTGATTACGAGCCCCGTTTGGCCGGCAAGGATAAAGTCGTGGTCAGAAACGCTTCCCAAATTGAAGTCACCGGCAGGAAAACCTCTAAGAAAATTTACTATCGCCATACCGGTTATATGGGACATCTTCGTAAGCTCAAATATAAAGAAGTATTCGCAAAATCTCCGGAGCGCGTTATTTATTTGGCGGTGAAGCGAATGCTTCCTCAAAATTATCTTTTGCAGAAAAGATTGAACAGGCTGGTCATAGAAAAATAAAAATGACTCCTAGACCCAAAACCGCCAAGGAAGCCGCGGCGCCAAAACAAAAAAAGGATCGTTTTTCCCAAGCTAAAGGCGGCCGGAAAACAGCCAACGCCATCGCCAGGGTTTTTGCCAACAAGCCCGGGATTTTGGTTAACGAAAAAAATTTCAAGGAATATTTTAAAACTTACCGCAATCAAATTGTGGCCGAGGCGCCGGTTAAAGTTTTGAACGTCGCTGATAAAGTCGGCGCGACGGTGCGCGTTTCTGGCGGAGGAATCAACGCTCAAGCGGACGCGGTTCGCAACGCCATCGCCCGCGCCTTGGTCAAGCTGAATCCGAATTATCGCGTTCCCCTGAAGAAGGCCGGTTTTATGACTCGTGACGCTCGCGTGGTCGAGCGTAAGAAATACGGATTACATAAGGCTCGCCGAGCGCCGCAGTGGGCTAAACGCTAGATTCCGAGAGAATAGATCTTGTCATTCTTGAGAAAGTAAATTCGGCCGCTTTCGTATTCGTGCTTTTTTACGTTTTCGGCAATAAGCCAGACATTCAAGGGCATCGGATCGCCTAATTCAAGAAAAAATAACTTTTCGCCGACAGTGGCGAAGAGATGCTTATCGTCCGAGTAGGACGAAATTTTTTTAATTGAACCCCCGGCATAATCCTTTTCCCATCGGCTTAAAAGAGGGAATTGCCTAAGAAAGGCTTCTGGCCCAGAGCTGATGATAGGTTTTTCCAAAAGTTCCAGCGTCAGCTTTTTAAAATCCAGCAGGTAGGATGCCTTGGCGGTGCGGACGACCCATTCATTGGAACTTTCTTGCTTCACGATTCCTAAAATCGGAACCACTCCGGGAAATTTCAAAATTTTCTCCTTCAAGCTGTTGAACATCAGGCTTAAATTGGTCCGGCTGCTAAGGTCGCCGATTTTCGCCAGATAAAAATTGCCGTCCGCCGAATGATAAATCAAAACAGAGCCATTGATCCAGAAGTCTTGAACTGATTCTTCAAAAAATAACTCCGGTTTCTTCAATGGCGGAAGAATAATCGGCGTCGTTTCAAAAACCAAAGCTGGCGCCACCAAAACCTCCTTTCTCCATTTCTGGTAGCCGTATTTTTCTATCTGAATGGTATAATTTCCCGGCAACAGATTGCCGATTAGCGCGCCGGTTAATAATTTATGAGATCTTTTCTTAACCGGCTTGCCGTTTATGGTCAGGTTTGCGTCTGTCGGGAGGCTTCGCAAAAATACGCCGCCGACTTTCACTGGGCGCAATTTTTCAAAATCCATTCTCCAGCCATAGGCGTAGAGAACGAAAATTGGTGCTAAAATTAAAAATAGGAAAAGCAGAACGATTCGCAAGATTTTTATATTTCGGACAGTCATGTTATTATTATGCGGCTACGCTGAATAATTTGTGGCCAGCGGGCAACAGAGAATCCATTCAAGTTGCCTGCTTCGGGCCTATCTGAGCCTTTTGCTTAAATGAAGTTTATTATAAACGGAGGGAAAAAACTAGAAGGCGAAATTAAGTTGCTTGGAGCAAAGAACGCGGCCACGAAAATGATGGTGGCTTCAATGCTGACGAGCGAACCCTGCACGCTCATTAACTTTCCGGATATCGGCGATGTTCGGATTACTGAAGAGCTATGCCGGTCTTTCGGCAGTGAAATTAAGAGAGAGGAAAATACTTTGAGAATCCACACTCCGGAAATTGCCAGCGCCACCGCCGTTTCCTTGAGCCGCCGCAATCGGATTCCGATCCTGGCGCTCGGCCCGCTTTTAGCTAGAGTCGGGAAAGCGGAAATTCCAATACTTGGAGGCGATCGCATCGGTCCGCGTCCGGTGGACATACACATTGCCGCCCTGACGGCCATGGGCGCCCGGATAGAAGTATTGCCGGATCGCTATATAGCCGCCGCTCGCGGGGGATTGCGCGGCGCCAGGATTAATCTTAGATATCCAAGCGTTGGGGCTACCGAAAATACTGTCCTGGCCGCCGTTTTGGCGAGCGGCAGGACGGTGATTCGCAACGCCGCCGTGGAACCGGAAATAATTGATCTTGTAAAAATGCTCCAAAAAATGGGGGCGATTATAGAGTTTGGAACCGACCGTGTTATTTATATTGACGGTGTTAAAAAATTGCGCGGCGTAAAGCATTCGGTGTTGCCTGATCGGAATGAAGCAGTTTCTTTCGCTTGTTTGGCGGTTGCTACCGGCGGTCGGATTCTGGCGCGAGACGCTCGACAGGAAGATCTCATGACTTTTCTCAATGTTTTGCGGAAAATCGGGGGGGAATATGAAGTAACCGGAGATGGCGTGGCTTTTTATCGTCCGAAAGACCAGCCGCTCCGGCCTTTGAATATTGAAACTGATACCCATCCCGGCTATATGACCGATTGGCAGCAGCCGCTGGCGGTTTTACTCACTCAAGCCGACGGTATTTCCACCGTCCACGAAACTGTTTATGAAGATCGGTTTGGTTATGCGCGCGACTTGAATTTAATGGGAGCGGAGATTAAAGTAGAAGCACGGTGTTTAGGGGAATTACCTTGCCGCTTTAAGAATAAAGAATTTAACCATGGAGCGACGATTCTTGGTCCGCGGCCCCTTCGCGGCGCGAACCTGGTGGTGCGGGATCTTCGTTCCGGCATTGCCCATGTGATCGCCGCCCTTGCTGCCGATGGCGAATCGGTAATTGACGGCGTAGAAGAAATTGACAGAGGATATGAGAGAATAGATGAAAGACTGCGCGCCCTGGGAGCGGACATTATAAGAAAATAACATAATGCGAAACTACAAACACCGTATGCGAATCTTGCGAAAAAAGAATCCGTTCGCATGATTAGCATAAATTAATTCGCCATTTTTGCATTACATTTTTTATTAAGATGTTTACTCGCAAAATAGGAATTGATCTTGGAACCGCCAACACGATCGTTTTTGTTCCGGGGCGCGGCTTTATTATTAATGAGCCGACCATTGTCGCCTTAAGTGTTCCCGATAATACGGTATTGGCGGTCGGCCATGAGGCGAAAGAAATGATTGGGCGGACGCCGGACAGCATCATTGCTTATCGGCCGCTCAAAGACGGAGTGATTGCCGATTATTACATAACTAAAGCAATGCTTCGGTATTTTATAAAAAAAGCGTCCGGCTCTCTGAATCTTGCCAGGCCGGAGATCGTGATTTCAGTTCCAGCGGGTATTACGCCAACAGAAAGGCGGGCGGTTATGAACGCCGCCAAAGAGGCGGGCGCCAAAGAGGCCTATGTGGTTAAGGAGCCGCTGCTTGCCGCTCTTGGCGCGGGTGTTCCGATTAATTCCTATTCCGGCAACATGATCATTAATATTGGAGGCGGCACTTCCGAGGTGGCGGTGGTAGCCTTGGGCGGTATTGTTTCCTGGGCAAGCCTCCGGGTGGCTGGCAACAAATTTGACCAAGCGATTATGGATTACATTAAAAAGAAATATTCCCTTTTCGTCGGCGAGCAGACTGCGGAAACGGTGAAGATTGAAGCCGGTTCGGCTCTTTCCATGAAGGAGAAAATAGAGCATCAATTGCGAGGAAGGGATATCGTTTCCGGCTTACCGCGTGATTTAATTGTTAATTCAAATGAAATTGCCGAGGCCCTTAATCCGCATCTTTTAGACATCGCTTCTACCGTCCAGAATGTGTTCAATAATACTCCGCCGGAGCTGGTGGCCGATATTATGGAAAAAGGCTTGATTTTGTCTGGGGGCAGCGCCCAGCTACGGGGCATAGATGAGTTTTTTAAAAGAATGACCGGCGTGCAATCTTATGTTGCCGAGGAGCCGCTTTTTTGTGTTGCTAAAGGAACCGGCCTAATCCTGAATCATATTGACGTTTACAAGCGCACGCTTCTCAACAAGCGCTAGGCGGTCAGCAAGATTGCTTCGCCGGGCTCCGCAATGAGAGTCAATGGAACCAAGGATGCTCCAAGATAAACCGCTACCCGCACCCTTTACTTTATGGGCAGTATTTGCTATTATCTTCACAGATTTTTGAAAGGTACCGGATATGGGAAAGGAAAGAGTTCTTGGCATTCGTCTGGCTAGGAGCGCGGGATTCGAACCAAATCAAATTTTAGAAGCGAGAATTTGAGTTTAATTTCGCGAAGCGACCTGCCTGCCGGCAGGCAGGCGAGGAGATCGTGCCTGAAGGCACCTCTCCGAGGAGCGACAAAGAAATTAGCCAAATTCTCGCTTCCCTGAAAGGGCGGGGCAATTTTAACCGGATTCTGCGT
>Ga0187893_10007880_pt1 | contig 17139 bp, 19 predicted proteins | sample MA1701074metaG_FD_139574 | JGI IMG/M metagenome (GOLD analysis project Ga0187893, IMG submission 139574) | White microbial mat communities from a basaltic lava cave in the Kipuka Kanohina Cave System on the Island of Hawaii, USA - MA170107-4 metaG ... | reverse complement strand
GGCCGGCGCGTCCCCGCACCGGGTTCGGACCGGCGCAATCGACCGGATCGGTGGCGCCGCGCGGGCGAGTTGACCGTGGTCCTCGCGTTCTGTCGCGGCCCGACGAGTATGCGTGCGGGGCATGCACCCGTCAACGCGCGTTCGCGCCGCGCGCGCGCCGCGGCGGCGCCACAATGCCGGCGCCGTGCCGCTCGCCCGGGACGCCCGGTTCCCGTCGGGACGCGTAGTATCATCTCCGTGTTTTTCCGTGGGATTTTCGGTTCGTGGACGTTCGCAGCACGATGCACGAGATGGGCCGCCGCGCGCGCGAGGCGTCGCGCGCGATGGCGCGTGCCGATACCGCGACCAAGAACCGCGCGCTGGCGGCAATCGCGGCGGCGATCCGGCGCGACCGGGCGCAGATTCTCGCGGCCAACGCGCAGGACGTCGCCGGCGCCAGGGCGGCCGGCAAGGATGCCGCGTTCGTCGACCGCCTGACGCTCACCGACGAGTCGGTCGAGTCGATGGCGCGCGGCGTGGAAGAAGTCGCCGCGCTGCCCGATCCGGTCGGCGAGCTGACCGAGTTCCGCACCCGGCCCTCCGGCATCCGGGTCGGGCGGATGCGGGTGCCGCTCGGTGTCATCGGCATCATCTACGAGTCGCGCCCGAACGTGACCGCGGACGCGGCCGCGCTCGCGCTCAAGTCCGGCAACGCGTGCATCCTGCGCGGCGGCTCGGAGTCGGTGGGGTCGAACCGCGCGATCGCGGCGTGCGTGCGCGAAGGTCTGCGCGCGGCGGGCCTGCCCGAGGCCGCGGCCCAGGTGGTCGAGACCGCCGACCGCGCCGCGGTCGGCGAGCTGCTGCGGATGAACGAGTACGTGGACATCATCGTCCCGCGCGGCGGCAAGGGGCTCGTGCAGCGCGTGATGGACGAGTCGCGCATCCCGATGATCAAGCACCTCGACGGCGTGTGCCACGTCTACGTCGACGATCGCGCCGACCTCGAGCAGGCGGTGCGCATCGCCGACAACGCGAAGACCCAGCGCTACGGCACCTGCAACACGATGGAGACGCTGCTCGTGCACGCGCTCGTCGCGCCGCAGGTGCTGCCGCGGCTCGCGCGGATCTACCTCGGCAAGGGCGTCGAGCTGCGCGGCGACGACGCGGCGCGCGCGCTCGTGCCGGAGATGAAGGCCGCCACCGAGCAGGACTGGGCCACCGAGTACCTCGCCCCGATCCTCAACGTGCGGGTGGTGAAGGACCTCGACGAGGCGATGGACCACATCGCGCGCTACGGCTCGCAGCACACCGACGCGATCGTCACCGCGGACGAGGCGCGCGCGCAGCGCTTCCTGCGCGAGGTCGACTCGAGCTCGGTGATGGTCAACGCCTCGACCCGCTTCGCCGACGGCTTCGAGTACGGTCTCGGCGCCGAGGTCGGCATCTCGACCGACAAGCTGCACGCGCGCGGGCCGGTCGGGCTCGAGGGCCTCACGTCGCAGAAGTACGTCGTGCTCGGGCACGGCGAGGTGAGGACCTGATGGCCCGGCTCGTCTGGTACTTCGACTTCCTCTCGCCGTTCGCCTACCTCCAGTTCGCCGGCCACCCCGGCCTCTTCCGGCGCTCCGACCTCGACCTGAAGCCGGTGCTCTTCGCCGGCCTGCTCAAGCACTTCGGGCACAAGGGCCCGGTGGAGATCGAGTCGAAGCGCATCTACACCTACCGCCACACGCAGTGGCAGGCGGACAAGTACGGCATCCCGATGAAGTACCCGCCGGGGCATCCGTTCAACCCGCTGCACGCGCTGCGCCTCGCGCTCGCGCTCGGCGGCACCTACGACACGGTCAAGGCGATCTTCGACTTCATCTGGCTCGAGGGCCGCTCGCCGAACGACGATTGGAAGGCGCTCTGCGCCGCGCTCGGCGTCCCCGGCGCGGAGGTGCTGGCGGCGAGCGAGGCGGTGAAGACCGGGCTGCGCGAGAACACCGACGAGGCGATCCGCGCCGGCGTGTTCGGCGTGCCGACGTTCGTCGTCGACGATCAGCTCTTCTGGGGCGTCGACTCGACCGCGATGCTCCTCGACTACCTCGACAACCCGCAGCTCTTCGAGTCCGACGAGATGAAGCGCCTGCGGTACCTGCCGGTCGCCGCCGCGCGACCGACCTGAGCCGCGCCGTTGCCGGAAGTGCCAGCGCCCGCTGCCGTCGGCCTGATGGGCGGCACCTTCGACCCGGTGCATCTCGGCCACCTGCGCCTCGCCGAAGAGGCGGCCGACCATCTCGCGCTCGAGCGCGTCCGGTGGATCCCGTCCGGCAACCCCGGGCACCGCGCCGCCCCGCGCACGCCCGCCCGGCACCGCCTCGAGATGGTGAAGCTCGCCGTCGCCGGCAACCCGCGCTTCGCGGTCGACGAGGCCGAGGCGCTCGGCGCGACCGCGCAGTTCACGATCGACACCCTGCGGCGCCTGCGCGGCGAGCTCGGGGGCGAGGTTCCGCTCGTACTGGTCATCGGCGCCGACCAGCTCCACAAGCTCGACGCCTGGCGCGACTGGCGCGAGCTCTTCGCGCACGCCCACTTCGCGATCGGCGCGCGTCCCGGCTACGCGCTCGCGCCGGCCGCGCTGCCGGCGGCGGTGGCGGACGAATGGCGCGCCCGCGCGGGCGACCGCGACGCGCTCCGCGCCGCGCCGGCCGGGCGGATCGCCACGTTCCCGATGACGCTGCTCGGCATCTCGGCCTCCGACATCCGCGCGCGGCTCGCCGCGCGCGCGAGCGCACGTTACTTGCTCCCGCCGGAAGTTCTCGCCTATATTCGGACGCACGGTCTCTACCCGGAGGACGGAAGAACCGCTTGATGGACATCCGCAAGAAGCAGAAGGCGGTGATCGCCGCGCTCGAGGACGTGAAGGCGCGCGACATCGCGGCATTCGACGTCACCCACCTCTCCAGCCTGTTCGACCGCGTGGTCATCGCCACCGCCGACTCGGCGCGCCAGACCAAGGCGCTCTCGAACCGCGTGCGCGAGCAGGCGCGGGAGCTCGGCGAGAAGGTATACGGCTCGGAGGGCGAGTCGACCGGCGAGTGGGTCCTGATCGACCTCGGCGACATCGTCGTCCACATCATGCAGCCGGCGATCCGCGAGTACTACAACCTCGAGGAGCTGTGGGGCGAGCGCGATGCCCGCCCGAAGCGCGCCCGCCCGAAGCCGAAGTCGGCCGCCCGCCCGGCCGCCTGAGGCATGCGCCTCCTCGTCGTCGCGGTGGGGGAGCGGATGCCCCACTGGGTCGACGAAGGCTTCGCCGACTATGCCCGGCGGTTTCCGCGCAGGGCCCGCCTCGAGCTCGTCGCCGTCCGCCCCGAGCAGCGCGGGCCGACCCGCACCGTGGCGCAGGCGCTCGCCGGCGAGGCGAAGCGCATCGCCGCCGCCCTCCCCCCGGGCTGCCGCCGGGTCGTCCTCGACGAGCACGGCCGGGAGGCCACCACCGCGGCGCTCGCGCGCTTCCTCGAGGGGTGGTTCGCCGAGGGCCGGGACTGCGCCTTCCTGGTGGGCGGTCCGGACGGGCTGGATGCCGGCCTGAAGGGGTCGGCCGACACGACGCTCCGGCTGTCGAGCCTGACGCTCCCCCATGCAATCGTCCGCATCGTGCTGGCGGAGCAGCTTTATCGGGCGCTCTCCATCCTCGATAATCACCCTTACCATCGCGAATAGGGCCGCCTCGTGCCGCTGAGCCTGCCGCGCATCTATCTCGCCTCGCGCAGTTCGCGCCGGCGCGAGCTCCTGAAGCAGATCGGCGTGCCGTTCGAGGTGCTGCTCTTCCGCGAGCACGGGCTGCGCGGCCGCGACCTCGACGAAGCCCCGCACGAGACCGAGGCGCCGGACCAGTACGTACAGCGCGTCGCGCTGGAGAAAGCCGACGCCGGCTGGCTGCGGGTGACGCAGCGGAGCCTGCCCCGGTTCCCGGTGCTCGCCGCCGACACGATCGTGTGCCTGCGCGAGCGCATCTTCGGCAAGCCCGCGGACCGCGCGATCGCGATCGCGATGCTGAAGGAGCTGTCCGGCCGCGAGCACCGCGTGCTCACCGCCGTCGTGCTGAAGCACGATTCCGCGCTCGACGTCATCGTGAACGAGAACGTCGTGCGCTTCCGCGAGCTCGCCGAAACCGAGATCCAGGACTACGTCGCCACCGGCGAGCCCTACGACAAGGCCGGCGGCTACGCGATCCAGGGCCGCGCCGCGGCGTTCATCCCCGAGATCCTCGGCAGCTACACCGGCGTGATGGGGCTGCCGCTCTACGAGACGGCGAGCCTGCTGCGCAAGTTCCAGTCGCGGTCCGCCTGACGCGCGGACCGGCCGGGCGCGGTGCGCGCGGCGCAGCGGATTCGCGCCGGCGCGCACGGTCCGCCCGGCGCGCGAACCGGGTTAAGCTTCCGCCCCCATGGCCGAAGAAATCCTGATCAACGTGACGCCGCAGGAGACGCGCGTCGCGGTGATGGCGAACGGCGTCGTGCAGGAGCTGCACATCGAGCGCGCCGCGAGCCGCGGCCTCGTCGGCAACCTCTACCTGGGCCGCGTGGTGCGGGTGCTGCCCGGCATGCAGTCGGCGTTCGTCGAGATCGGCCTCGAGCGCGCGGCGTTTCTCCACGTCGCCGACATCTGGGAGGAGCGCCAGAACGGCGAGTCGGCCGCGCCGGCGCGACCGATCGAGAAGATCCTCGCCGAGGGCCAGCCGCTGATGGTGCAGGTGGTGAAGGACCCGATCGGCACCAAGGGCGCGCGCCTCTCGACCCAGGTCTCGATCGCCGGGCGCCTCCTCGTCTACCTGCCGCAGGACTCGCACATCGGCATCTCCCAGCGGATCGAGGACGAGGGCGGCCGCAAGCTCCTGCGCGAGAAGCTGCGCGAGCTGCTCCCGCCCGACGAGGGCGGCGGCTACATCATCCGCACCGTCGCCGAGTCGGCCACCGACGCCGAGCTCGCGAACGACGTCGCCTACTCGCGCCGGCTGTGGGGCTACATCCGCGAGCGCGCCCAGACCTCGCACGCGCCGGCGCCGCTCCACCAGGAGCTCTCGCTCGCGCAGCGCGTGCTGCGCGACTTCGTCCACGAGGACACTGCGCGCGTCGTCGTCGACTCGCGCGAGAACTTCGCGCGGCTGCAGTCGTTCGCCGGCGACTACGTGCCGAAGGTGCTGGAGAAGATCGAGCACTACGCCGGCGAGCGGCCGCTCTTCGACCTCCACAACGTCGAGGAGGAGATCGAGAAGGCGCTCGCCCGGCGGGTCGAGCTGAAGAGCGGCGGCTACCTCATCGTCGACCAGACCGAGGCGATGACCACGATCGACGTCAACACCGGCGGCTTCGTGGGACTGCGCAGCTTCGACGACACCATCTTCAAGACCAACCTCGAGGCGGCGCAGGTGATTGCAAGGCAGCTGCGCCTGCGCAACCTCGGCGGGATCATCGTGCTCGACTTCATCGACATGCAGAACGAGGACCACCGCGCGGCGGTGCTCGCCGAGCTCGAGAAGGCGCTCGCGCGCGACCGCGTGAAGATGACGCTGAACGGGTTCACCCAGCTCGGCCTGGTCGAGATGACGCGCAAGCGCACGCGCGAGTCGCTCGAGCACGTGCTGTGCGAGCCGTGCCCGACCTGCACCGGGCGCGGCGTGGTCAAGACCGGGCGCACGGTCTGCTACGAGATCCTGCGCGAGATCCTGCGCGAGGCGCGCCAGTTCAACCCGCGCGAGTTCCGCATCCTCGCCTCGCAGTCGGTGATCGACCTCTTCCTCGAGGAGGAGTCGCAGTCGCTCGCGCTGCTCGGCGACTTCATCGGCAAGCCGGTGTCGATGCAGGTCGAGACGACCTACACGCAGGAGCGGTTCGACATCATCCTGATGTGACCCCGATGTGGCCCCGATGTGACCCCGATTTGACCCTGGTGTGACCTGAGAGAGGAACCGAGATGCTCGAAGGCAAGGTAGCGGTGGTGACCGGCGCCGGCGGCGGCATCGGCCGCGAGATCGCGCTCGCGATGGCGGCGGCAGGGGCGAAAGTCGTCGTGAACGACATCGGCGCCTCGCTCGCCGGCGAAGGCGCCGACCAGGGGCCGGCGCAGAAGGTCGTGGGCGAGATCGCCGCGCGCGGCGGCGCCGGCGCCGCGAGCACCGACAGCGTGTCGACGTGGGCGGGCGCGAGCAGGATCGTGCAGACGGCGCTCGACGCCTTCGGCAGGATCGACGTCGTGGTGAACAACGCCGGGATCCTGCGCGACCGGCTCTTCCACAAGATGACGGTCGAGGACTGGGAGTCGGTGATCCAGGTCCACCTGATGGGCTCGTTCTACGTGAGCCGCGCGGCGGCGACCCACTTCCGCGAGCAGGAGCGCGGCGCATACGTCCACATGACCTCGACCTCGGGCCTGATCGGCAACGTCGGGCAGGCGAACTACGCCGCGGCGAAGCTCGGGATCGCGGCGCTGTCGAAGTCGATCGCGCTCGACATGCGGCGGTTCAACGTGCGCTCGAACTGCATCTCGCCGTTCGCGTGGAGCCGGATGATCGCCTCGATCCCGGCCGAGACGCCGGAGGCAAAGGCGCGCGTCGCCAAGCTGCAGCGGATGGCGGCCGGCAAGATCGCGCCGATGGCGGTGTTCCTCGCCGCCGACGCCGCAGCCGACGTGACCGGCCAGATCTTCGCGGTGCGCGCGAACGAGCTCTTCGTGATGAGCCAGCCGCGCCCGGTGCGCTCGGTGCACCGAGCCGACGGCTGGAGCCCGGCGACGATCGCCGAGCACGCCCTTCCCGCGCTGCGCGCGTCGTTCGCGCCGCTCGAGGTCTCGGCCGACGTCTTCAGCTGGGACCCGCTCTGAACGGACGATCCGAAAGGACGCGCAACCATGGCCCGCACGCCGAAACCCCTCCGCTCCGAGCTCGGCTGGAGCACGCCCGAGCGCATCGTCGTCCGCGGCAAGGACCTCCCGGGCGAGCTGATCGGGAAGATCAACCTCGGGGACATGGCGTTCCTGGAAGTCGCCGGGCGCCTGCCGACGGCGCAGGAGTCGACCGTGTTCAACGCCTGCCTCGTCACGCTCGTCGAGCACGGCATCACGCCGAGCGCGCTCGCCGCGCGCCTCACCTACGCCGGCGCGCCCGAATCGCTCCAGGCGGCGGTCGCGGCGGGCCTGTGCGGGCTCGGCACGGTCTTTGTCGGCAGCATGGAAGGCGCCGCACGCATGCTCTACGCAGCGCTCCCGCGCGAGCGCGCGCGCAGCGCGCAGCCGGCCGAGCTCGACGAGCTCGCGCGCCAGGTCGTCGCCGACTACCGCGCGCGGAAGGAAACGATTCCCGGGCTCGGCCATCCGATCCACAAGCCGGTCGATCCGCGCACCGTGCGCCTCTTCGAGCTCGCGCGGGAGAACGGCCTCGCCGGCGGCTACGTCGCGCTGATGGAGCGGATCGGCGCGGAGGCCGGGCGCGCGTCGGGCCGCGCGCTCCCGATCAACGCGACCGGCGCGATCGGCCCGATCATGTGCGAGCTCGGGTTCCCGGACCGGATCGTGCGCGGCTTCGGCGTGATGGCGCGCGCGGTCGGGCTGGTGGGCCATCTGCTCGAAGAGACCGAGTCGCCGATGGCGCTCGAGATCTGGCACCGGGTGGAGGACGAGGCGAGCGCGCACGCGCGGCCGGGCGGCTGAGGCCGCCGGCGGTGTGACTTCCGTCCCCGGCCGGAGGCCGCGCCCTCTGGACGCCCCCGCTCGGGGCGCCACAGAATGCCGCCCATGGCCAGCCGAGGCGCCGGCAAGAGTAAGAGTTTGAGTGACAAGGAACGGGCGCTGCTTCTGGCGGCCCGGCACGAGGTCGCTGCCAAGACCAAGCGCCGCGAAGTCGTGGACACCGCCGCGCTCCCGGGCAACGCCCGTCATCGCGGGAGCACCGGCTCGGCGCCGGCGGCACCCCGCCCGGCCCCGAAGACCTCGCCCCTCGACGCCCAGACGGTGCTCGGCTGGGATCATCCGGCGGCGCAGGGTCCGGCTGCGGGGGGGGAGGACAAGTGGTCCCGCATCGCCGCGCTCATGGAGACCGAGCGCGCGCAGGCGAACGTGCGGCGCGCGAAGGCCCGCCGCACCGCCATCCTCTTCCTCGTCGGGCTCCTCGTCGTCGTCCTGATCGTCGTCGTCCTGATCGTCGGCGCCCGGTCGCTCGCGCGCTAACTAAGGAGGCGCGGCGAACGCGGGCCGGGAATTCCCGGGGCCGGCGGCCTGTTGATCCCGCATCCGGCTGCGCGGGGCCGGCGTATACCATTCCGCGTCAGCGCGTGGCGTGGGCTCCGGGGAGGGTCTCCCCGGCCCGCGGCCGGACCGCGAGACCAGAGGAGGAACCCCGATGAACGCCCGCATCCCCAGCGTTGCCGCGATCGCGCTCGCCTGTGCCGCCACCGGCGCGGCGATCGCCGGTCCCGAGAAGATCGCCCCGCCGTACAACTACCTCAAGGGCGAGCGTTACGGCACGGTCGACCGTCCGGACATCAAGCAGTACCGCGAGTTCTACACCCAGGCCGAGGTGATCGAGGCGGTGCGCAAGGGCAAGGGCGTGCCGAGCGGCGCCGTGATCACGATGGTGCAGTGGAGCGTCGAGACCGACGCGCAGGGCAACCCGGTCAAGGGCCCGGACGGCCGCTTCGTCAAGAAGGACGTCGTCGGCGTCGTGGCGATGGAGAAGCGCTCGGGCTGGGGCAGCGAGTACCCGGCCGAGTGGCGGAACGGCGAGTGGGAGTACGCCGGGTTCACCGCCGACCTGCGGCCGAATCCGAAGGCGAACGCGAACATCAAGGCCTGTTTCGACTGCCACAAGCCGCACGAGAAGCTCGACTACGTGATCACCCTCGCCAAGCTCGACGGCACCTTCCCCGCGGCGTCGGCCGCAAAGCCCGCGACCGGCGCGACGCTGGTGAACATCGCCGGCTTCGTGTTCGGACCGGGGAAGATCAGCGTCGCGCCCGGCCAGTCGGTGACCTGGAACAACGCCGACGATTCGCCGCACCAGATCTCGGTCTCGGGCCGCAAGACCGGCGTAATGCTGCGCGGCCAGAAAGCGGCGCTCAGCTTCGACAAGGAAGGGGTCTTCGACTACATCTGCAGCCTGCACCCGACGATGAAGGGGCAGGTCGAGGTCAAGAAGTAGTCGTCGTTGCACGCCCCCGGATTCGTTCGTGCATGCCGCCGGCCGGAATAGGAAGCTGGCAGAATCCATTCACCTCGTGCGCCAAGCGCGAGCCGCCGGGCGATCCGTGGGGCCGCCGGCGAGGACGTGAACCGGATCTTCAACGGAGGAATGCATGAACGACCGCAGCAAGTTCGACCAGCCCGACCTCGAAAGCCTCGTCCCGGCCGTGCCGTTCTCGCGGCGCGGGTTCCTCGTCTCGAGCGCCGCGACCGGCTTCGCCCTCTCGGCGGGGCCGCTGATGGCGCAACAGGTGATCAAGACCTCTACCGACGGGCTCGACTTCGGCGAGGTAACCGTCCCCGTTCCCGGGGGCCAGATGCCGGCCTACTGGGCCGCGCCCAAGAAGGCAGGCAAGTTTGCCACCATCATCGTCATCCCCGAGATCTGGGGTCTGCACGAGTACCAGCGCGACATCGTCCGGCGACTCGCCAAGGCCGGCTATTTCGCGGTCTCGGCCGACCCGTATTTCCGGTCGGGCGATCTCACGAAGATCGCCGACATCAAGCAGGTCCTCGGCGCCGCCAATCAGCTCACCGACCAGCAGGCGTTCGGCGATCTCGACGCGCTGGTCGCCTGGCTCGGCAAGCAGCCCAAGGCAAACCTCAGCAAGCTCGGCATCACCGGCATGTGCCGCGGCGGCCGGACGGTGTGGATGTACACCGCCCACAACCCGAAGATCAAGGCCGGCGTCGCGTGGTACGGCGGCCTGTCGCCCTCGCCGCCGGGGATTACCACCACGCCGATGGATATCACCGACAAGCTGAACGCACCGGTGCTCGGGCTCTACGGCGGCGCCGACAGCGGCATCCCCGTCCAGCACGTCGAGCGACTGCGCGCGGGCCTGCTCGCGTTCGGCAAGGACAAGCAATCGATCATCGAGGTCTATCCCGACATGCCGCACGCCTTCCACGCCGACTACCGCAACACTTACCGCAAGGAGGCGGCGGAGGACGGCTGGAAGAAGATGCTCGCCTGGTTCAAGAAGCACGGCGTGGCGTGAGCGCATGATCGCGGGCTTCGCGCCGGCGCGCGTCGCCGCCGCGGGCATCGAGTTCAGCGTGCACACGGCGGGCCGCGGGCCCGCCGTGCTGCTTCTGCACGGCTATCCGCAGACGCACCTTATCTGGCGCCGCGTCGCGCCCGACTGGGCGCGGCGCTTCACCGTCGTCGCGCCCGACCTCAAGGGCTACGGCGCGAGCGACGCGCCGCCGCCCGCACCCGACAGCGCGAACTACGCCAAACGCGCGATGGCAGCCGAGCTCGTCGCGCTGATGCGCGCGCTGGGGCACGAGCGGTTCGCGGTCGTCGGCCACGACCGCGGTGCGCGCGTCGCCTATCGCATGGCGTTCGACCATCCGCAGGCGGTGACGAAGCTCGTCACGCTCGACATCCTGCCGACCGGGGCGACCTGGGCGGCGGCGACGCGCGCGTTCGCCGTCAAGACCTTCCACTGGGGGTTCCTCGCGCAAGGTGGCGGGCTGCCCGAGCGGCTGATCGGCGGCGATCCGGACTTCTGGCTCGAGTCGTTCTGCCAGCTCGCGCGCGATCCGGCGGCCCTCGCCGACGCCATGGACGACTACAAGCGCGCGTTCCGGCGGCCGGAGGTGATCGCCGCCAGCTGCGCCGACTACCGAGCGGGCGCGACGCTCGACGACGAGCACGACCGCGCCGATCTCGCCGCCGGGCGGAAGATCGCCTGCCCGCTGCTCGCGGTCTGGTCGGCGACGCTCGGCGGCCGGACGAAGTCGGGCGACCTGCTCGAGATCTGGCGGCAGTACGCGCGCGATGCGCGCGGCCTCGCGGTCGATTGCGGGCACTTCATCCCGGAGGAGGCGCCGGAGGCGATCCGCGCGCCGGTCGCCGACTTCCTCGCCGGCTGATCAACCGGTCGGGGGCGCCTTCGCCGGCCGGCTCAGCCGGGCGCGACCGGGATCCGCCCGACGAGCTCGAGCGCACCCGCGCCCGCGGGTCTCATCACGACGATCTCCGCCGGCGCCGGGTGCACGCCCGCGACCGGCAGGATCGTGCTCCCGTGCGAGACGAGCACGAGGTTGCCGGGCCCGCGGAACCGGCTCGTGCGCTCGAGGATCGCAGCCTTCTGCGCGGCCGCGTTCTCCGGCCGGCCGAAGAGGTTGTTGAGCGCCGGCCAGGGCTCGGCGGCGCCGAACGCGATCCGCGCGGTGTCGCGGCAGCGGCACCATTCGCTCGCGAGCACCTGGGCGACCGGGACCTTCTCGCGCCGGAACGCTTCGCCGAGCCGCTTCGCCTCGGCGCGGCCCGCGGCGTTGAGGTTGCGCTCGGTCTTGCAGTCGCCGAGCCGGAAGCCCGGCGGATCGCCCACGCCGGGATCGGTCAGCGCATGCCGGACGAAAACGACGAAGCCCCCGGATCGGAGCTGCGACCAGAGGGCTTCGTCGGCGAATGCCGGCGCCGCGGCGTCCGCGACCAGCGCGGCAGCCGCGAGGCGCGCCGCCGCGCGGGCGAGTCCCTTCACGTCAGTCGGCGTACTGCCCCGCCTTCTGGATGATCGGGCCCCACTTCGCGATCTCGGCGGCGAGGAACTTCTGCAGATAGGCGGGCGTCGCCCGGTCGGCGGGCACCGGCTCGGTGCCGAGGTCCTCGAAGCGCTTGATCACGCCCGGATCCTTGAGCGCGGCCTGGTTCGCCTTCACCAGGGTATCGATCACCGCCGGCGGCGTGCCCTTCGGCGCATAGAGCGCGTGCCAGACCGCCACCTCGAAACCCTTCAGTCCCTCCTCCTGCATCGTCGGAATGCTGGGGAGCGACGGCACGCGCTTCGCCGTGGTGACGGCGTACGCCTTCACCTTCCCGCTCCTGATCTGCGAGGTGGTGTTGGTCGTCTGGTCGCACATGAAGTCGACCTGCCCGCCGAGGAGATCGTTCATCGCCGGAGCGGTGCCCTTGTACGGGACCGTGGTGAAGTCGGTCTCGATCGCGCTCATGAAGAGGAGGCCGCACAGATGCGACGCCGCGCCGAGCCCCGCGTTCGCGTAGGTGACCTTCGTCTTGTTCGCCTTGACGTAGGCGAGGAACTCCTTGAAGTTGTTCGGCGGGAAGTTCGCCCGCGCGATCATCGTCATCGGCACCTCGTTGACGAGGCCGATGTAGGCGAAGTCCTTCAGCGGGTCGAAGCTGAGCTTGCGGTAGAGCGCCGGCACCGTCGACATGCCGATGTGATAGAGCAGGATCGTGTAGCCGTCCGGGCTCGCCTTGGCCACCCGGCCCACGCCGATCGTGCCGCCGGCGCCGCCGACGTTCTCCACGAGCACGGTCTGCTTGAGCGTGCCCTGCATCGCGATCGCGATCGAGCGCGCGACGGTGTCGGTGGGCCCGCCCGCGGCGAACGGCACGATCATCGTGATCGGCTTGGTCGGGTACTGCGCCCAGGTGCCGGTAGCGATGCCGAGGGCGAGAATCGGGACGGCGAGAACGGCTCTGGCGAGCATGGCGGGCTCCTCCGCAATCGGGGCGCGAATGGTAGCACCGGGCCCGCGCCGCGGCTTCACTTCCCCTCGCGCACGAGCAGCTCCCGCGCCGCGGCCAGCTCCGCGCGCTTCTTCCTGTCCACCTTCGGGTAGTGCAGGTCGAGCCCCTCCAGCGCTTCGACCACCGCCGCCGCGACCACCAGCCGCGTGAACCATTTGTTGTCGGCCGGGACGACGTACCAGGGCGCGTGCGGGGTGGCCGTGGCGCGGATCATGTCCTCGTACGCTTCCATGTACTCGTCCCAATGCCCGCGCTCGCGCACGTCGGCGGAGGAGAACTTCCAGTTCTTCTCCGGCTGGTCCAGCCGCTCCATGAAGCGTTTCTTCTGCTCCTTCTTCGACACGTGGAGGAAGAACTTCCGGATCACGGTGCCGTTGCGGGTGAGGTAGCGCTCGAAGCCGTTGATGTCCGCGTAGCGCTCGTCCCAGATCCGCTTCGTCACGAGCTCAGGCGGCAGCTTCTGGCCGGCGAGGAACTCGGGGTGCACCCGCACCACCAGCACTTCCTCGTAGTAGGACCGGTTGAAGATCCCGATGTGCCCGCGGTTCGGCAGCCACGGCATGCAGCGCCACAGGAAGTCGTGGTCCAGCTCTTCGCTCGAGGGCGCCTTGAACGAGGCGACCTCGCAGCCCTGCGGGTTCACGCCCGACATGACGTGCTTGATCGTGCCGTCCTTGCCGGCGGCGTCCATCGCCTGGAAGACGAGCAGCAGCGACCAGCGGTCCTGGGCGTAGAGCTTGTCCTGCAGCGCGGCGAGCGTCTTCACACCCTGCTGGAGGAGCGCTTTCGAGTCGTCCTTCAGCTCGCTTTCTAGCCCGTAGGTGTCATCGGGGTCGACGTCCGTCAGGCGGAAGCGCCTGCCCTTCGTGACGCGGTAGCGGTCGAGCGCCTTGTAGACCCATTTCTTCATCGCAACCTCCCGGGTGAGTCTCGCGCCCGCGCGCGCGCGCGGAAGCGATTATGCCCGAGCGCCCGGCGGTCGAACCCGTCTGCCGCGGGCGCCCGGGTCGAGCGCGGGGGCGCAGTCGGAGCATCCTTGCAATTTTAACATTTGATGTTCAAAATACAAGGACCGTGAAACCCCGGATCGAGCGTACGGCGCTGCTCCTCCGCACGCGCCGGGCGCTCGCGGCCAACCCGCTCGTCGCCCTCATCGGGCCGCGGCAATCCGGCAAGACCACCCTCGCGCGGGCGATCGCGGGCACGCGTCCCGGCGCGACGTTCGATCTCGAGGATCCGGTGAGCGCGCGCGCCCTGGCGCAGCCGATGACCGCGCTCGAGCCGCTGCGCGGCCTGGTCGTCATCGACGAGGTCCAGCGCGACCCGTCGCTCTTCCCCGTGCTGCGGGTGCTGGCGGACCGGCCGCGAACCCCCGCCCGATTCCTGCTCCTCGGCAGCGCCTCGCCCGAGCTCGCCCGGGCCGGCGCCGAGTCGCTCGCCGGCCGCGTCGCGTTCGTCGAGATGGGCGGATTCGATCTCGACGAGGCGGGTGCACCGGCGTGGCGGCGGCTCTGGCTGCGCGGCGGTTTCCCGCGCTCGTTCCTCGCCCGCGGCGACGCGCTCAGCGCGACGTGGCGGGCGGACTTCATCCGCACCTTCCTCGAGCGCGACGTCCGCAACCTGGCCGGCGTCCGCACGCCGGCCGCGCAGCTGCGCCGGCTGTGGACCATGCTCGCGCATCACCACGGCCAGATCTTCAACAGCTCCGAGATCGGACGCTCCCTGGGCGAACCGCACGTCACGGTACGCCGCCATCTCGACGTGCTCGTCGGCACGCTGATGGTGCGCGAGCTCCAGCCCTGGTACGAGAACCTCGGCAAGCGCCAGGTGAAATCGCCGAAGGTGTACCTCCGCGACACCGGGATCCTGCACGCCCTGCTCGGCATCGAGCGTTTCCGCGGCCTCGAATCGCACCCGCGGCTCGGCGCATCGTGGGAGGGGTTCGTGCTCGACGAGGCGATCCGGATCGCCGGCGAACGCAACGCCTTCTTCTGGGCGACCCAGGCCGGGGCCGGACTGGATCTCCTGCTCACGATCGGCGGCAGGCGCTACGGCGTCGAAGTCAAGTACGCCGACGCGCCGGGCATGACGAAGTCGATGCGGGTGGCGATGACCGACCTCGGCCTCGAGCGGCTGTTCGTCGCTTATCCCGGAGCGCAGCGGTACGCGCTCGATCGAGCCGTGGAGGTCGTACCGGTCGGTGCGCTGTGCGAGGCGCTGCGCGCACTCCTCGCCGGGCGACGCGCGCGGCAGTCGCCGGTGCGGCGGGCGGGAAAGCGATCGCCCCGGCGCGACTGACGCCGCTAGAACAGGCCGTCGCGCGCCATCGCGCCGACCAGCACGCCGACGAACTGCTGGACCGCGGGCTTGAGGTCGCCCGACTGGGCGTTCTTCGTGCTCGTCTGCGCCGACCAGACCGCCTGCTTGCTCTTCGTCTCGTAGAGCACCGTCTCGACGAGCACCGTCGTCTGCGTGTAGTCGGACGGGCGCACGTAGCGGGTCGGCGCGAAGTGCGAGGCGGCGAGGCCGCCGAGACCGGACACCTGCGCGACCGGCGCGCCGTTGAAGCCGGTCAGGTAGCCGCCGGTCACCGTCGTCTTCTCGTCCACGCCGGCCACCCGCGCGAGCAGCACCGCGTCGGCGTCGGACTGCGCGACGGCCCGCTGGAACCGTGCGTCCTCGGCGGCACTCTGGTGGGTGAAGAAGCGCTCCGACGCAACCGCATTCACCCCCCGCTTGCGCAGCGCGGCGGCCATGTCCTCCTGGAAGTACTGCTGCGCGAACTCGTCGCTCGCGAGCGAGAGGATCAGCACCTTCCGGAACTTCGTGCCCGCGACCTTCGGGTCGATCCAGCTCTTGTCGAGCGAGGTGTAGGCGGTGGTGGAACAGCCGGCGATCGAGAGGGCGGCGAGCGCGACCGCGAATGCGCGGCGCGCGCGAGTTCCGGGCTGGGGCATCTGGGTGAGCTTCCGGGAGGAGTTGCGGGCGCAGCGACTCTACCGCCCCGCCGTGGACGGGGCAACCAGCGCGGCGCCCCCCCGGCGCCCGCGCGGGATCCTCTATATTCGCCCGAATCCGCCGCGACCCCATGGATCTCGCCTCGCTCGTCCAGACCTACGGCTATCCGGCGGTGTTCGTCGGCAGCCTGATCGAGGGCGAGACGATTCTCGCGCTCGCCGCGGTCGCGGCCCATCGCGGTTATCTCTCGCTCCCCTGGGTGATCACCGTCGCCGCCGCCGGCGGATTCCTCGGCGACCAGGTCTACTTCCTCGTCGGCCGGTTCGCCGGCGAGCGCGTGCTCGCGCGCTGGCCGAGGCTCCGCCCGGGCGCCGAACGCGTCCGGCAGCTGCTCGAGCGCTACGACACCCCGCTCATCCTCGGCGTGCGGTTTCTCTACGGCCTCCGGACGATCGGCCCGATCGCGATCGGGATGAGCCGCGTCCACTGGTCGCGGTTCGTGCTCTACAACCTCGCCGGCGCGATCGTCTGGGCGGTGCTCGTGGCCGCCATCGGCTACGCACTCGGCGAGGCGCTCGTGCGGCTGCTCGGGGACGCCAGGCGCGTCGAAGAGTGGACGTTCGGGATCGTGCTGGCGGGCGGGATCGCTGCGATCGTCTGGCTCCGCCGCCGCGGCCGGCGGGCCGCTGCCGCCGCGGCCGCAGCGGAGTCCGCGGCAGCGGCGACGCCGTCAGGCCGCCCGTAACCCCCTGTTCGCCCGTAAAATAGGCTCGATTCCACGAGCCGCGCGGGCGCCGTCCGGAGGCCCCAGTCATGAACGACCGCATCCCGAAGATCGCCACGTTCGCCGACTGGGAGAAGGCCGCCGCGAAGTCGGCAGGCGCGCCCGGGAAGCTCGTGTGGCGCACGCCCGAGGGCATCGAGGTCAAGGCGCTCTACACCGCCGCCGACCTGAAGGGCCTGCCCTACACCGACACCCTGCCCGGCTTCGAGCCGTTCCTGCGCGGCCCGCAGGCGACGATGTACGCGGTACGGCCGTGGACGATCCGGCAGTACTCCGGCTTCTCCACCGCCGAGGAGTCGAACGCCTTCTACCGCCGCAACCTCGCCGCCGGCCAGCAGGGCGTGTCGATCGCCTTCGACCTCGCCACCCACCGCGGCTACGACTCCGACCATGCGCGCGTGGTCGGCGACGTCGGCAAGGCCGGCGTCGCGATCGACTCGGTCGAGGACATGAAGGTGCTCTTCGACGGCATCCCGCTCGACCGGGTCTCGGTGTCGATGACGATGAACGGCGCCGTCCTGCCGGTGCTCGCCGGCTACGTCGTCGCGGCCGAGGAACAGGGCGTCAGGCAGGCCGAGCTCTCGGGGACGATCCAGAACGACATCCTCAAGGAGTTCATGGTCCGCAACACCTACATCTACCCGCCGGAAGCGTCGATGCGGATCGTCGCCGACATCATCGAGCACACCGC
>Ga0187893_10007879_pt1 | contig 17140 bp, 14 predicted proteins | sample MA1701074metaG_FD_139574 | JGI IMG/M metagenome (GOLD analysis project Ga0187893, IMG submission 139574) | White microbial mat communities from a basaltic lava cave in the Kipuka Kanohina Cave System on the Island of Hawaii, USA - MA170107-4 metaG ... | reverse complement strand
CAACAGCGCCAAAGGCTCGCTTCGTCAGTCCGGGTGAGGCAGGCGTTCGATGAACTCCAGAAAGGCCTGGCGTTCGGAAGGATCGAGCCGGCGCCAGAAGGGCATCGTGTCCATGGCGCGCTCGCGCTCTAAAGGGGGTAGGGTTTGAAGGCGACGCAGCCGTTGTGCAACGCGCCGGCGCCTTTCAGGAGGAAGGCTTTGCCAACGCTGCTGAAATCGTTTAAACCGGGTACGTTGCTCGGGAGAAAGATCGCGCAGCGCCTCTCCACGCTTGCGTAGTTGCTCTTTCTGTTCATCGGGCAGTAATTCGAATTCTTTCTGCCGGCGACGCAGCCGTTCCTGCTCTTCGGGCGGAAGCTGCTTGAAGCGACGATAACGTTCCTGAAGGCGCTTGCGCTCCTGAGGATTAACATTTCGGCTCTTGCTCTCGGGAGGACGGACGGACTCATCTCCTTTTTCCGCGCGAACGGCTCCCCAGCCCCTCAAGCCCGTTCCCAGCAGGAGCATCAGAAATCCTACGATTAGACGGCGCTGCCATTGCATAGCGTGTCAGTTCGTTCTCACGTCGCCTCCGTTCGACGTGTCAATCAGGTCCTTCAGAAATTCATAATTCTGCAGCAATTCAAGATTCTCCACGACGGCCAGGTCTTCGTCGGGAATCGTGTCTTCAACCTTGGCAGCGGATTCAGTTTTCTCGGGAACAACGGCTACCGTGTCATTTCTCGGTGGCGGCACGGCGGCGCCACGATCCGAATCCTCCGCAGGCCGCAGATTTTCTTGCTGAATCCGGACGACGTCCTCCATTGAGCGCAACTGTTCATACTGTTGGTGCCGAAACCCCAACCAAAGACCCACGGCAACCACAAGTAGTGTTGCGAAAGTCCATAGATAACGATCCCTCAGCCAAACCGCGAGCCATCCCGAGCCAAACGAATGTCTCCCGAGTTCATCCAGACGTGCATTCAACTTCTGGAGAAAATAGGGAGATCCTTCAATCTCTGAGAAACCCTCCAGCAGCAAACTGTCCAACTGTGTGAGCCGTTCCAATTCGGCAGCGCAGTCCGAGCAAGCTTCAAGATGCTTGCGGATCACAGAATTCAGCTCGTCTTTGGTGTGACGATGGGGAATGCTTAAAAGATTCTCACGAACACTCTGGCAAGTCATTTTCACACCCAACAAATCTTCATAGTAAAGGCCCGCCCGCTAGCGCCTGCTCTCGGCAACAGGTAGCAACTTTTCCCTGAGCGTCGAATAAGCCCGAAAAATAAGCGATTTCACGGCCGTCTCTGAACAGTTCATGATCTCAGCGGCCTCTCTGAGCGACAACTCCTGGTACTTCGTCAACACCACGGCCAACCGCTGGTTATGCGGAAGCGACGCCAGCGCTTGCCGTATTTGTATCACTTTCTCACGTTCCATGAGCCGCTCATCTGCCAGTGCAGCCTTATCCCTGATTTCCAGCCGTAAAGTTCCTTGTTCGACTGAAAGGCCGGTGTCGAGTGACCGTGACAACTGCGGCTTGCGGTCTCGCAAGTAGTTTAAAGCCATGTTAGTCGCGATGCGGTACAGCCAGGTCGAAAATGCCGCTTTCGGCTCGTATTTAGGGGCGGACTGAAATGCCCTGACAAAGACTTCCTGTGCCAAGTCCTCAGATTCCCCCGGATTCGCCGTAAAGCGATAGATAAAGTTAATCAACGGTCTTCGATAGCGGCCTACGAGCAGACCAAAAGCCTCACGGTCTCCACGCTTCACCTTCAGCATCAGCTCAACGTCGGATATCGTTTCGACCATGGCATCGGTAGATTCAAACACTTCTGGTCAACAAAAGTTGTGATGTAAATCGATCTTTTCCAGAAATCGATGTGTCAGCGTCTTTCACCATCGGCGGTTGTTTCGGGAGGTCGTTGCGCCCGCTCCTGTCAGGGGCTGTTCGAGCGTCAAAGTCCCGGTCCTCGACTGAGTTACTTCTCGGCAGTTTCGCCTGGCGGGTGACTCTAATTCGTGCGCCATTGACATCCGCGATTTCGATGGCGCCTAACAGATTTACTTGACATCAGAAACCCGTCTGCGCCTGACCGTTCACCTTGACATCAACTGGGTCTAGAGCACTGCTCTGGTTCTTGTTTTCTTGCGATGCTGGCCCCAAGACAATCTACGCTACGAGAGAGCGAATCGTTCGCGCATCGGGAGCGGTCGGTACGTGTCGTGATGGTTTCATCTTCCTCGAGGCGGTGCTCGCACTGGGCAAAGTCTTGGGCGGCTGGCAAACAAACTTCATTTTCACAGCCCAAACTGGCAGCGCCACTCAGGTGATTGACGGAACCGGCAGAGCCGACTCCTGGTCACGCTTTGACCGCCCGGACCTGGTCGCCGAGCAAATTCTGCCGCGCGGCCAGAGGAGCGAGAATCGTTTCTTCAACGTCGATGCATTCCAAGTTGTACGCGAACCCCGGTTTGGGACCGCACCTCGGATGATGGTAAATCAGCCGGGGCTTTGGAACACAGATTTCACGCTCCTGAAACGGTTCAGGATTTGGGAATCCTTGTCATTTGAAATTCGCGGCGACTTTTATAACGTGTTCAATCATGCGAACTGGCGCACCGTCGACACCACGATTCGAGACAGTTCGAACCCGAACATCGGCGCACCTGGTACGCTCGCGAATCCCTATGGCCGAGTGAACGCGTTTGGAGAGCCCCGCGAGATGCAAATTGGACTCAAGTTCCTGTTTTGAGATGAAGCGACCACTCAAGAGCTAGATTCAGGCAGGTCTGGGGAGCGGCTGGGCTGGGGGAGACAAAGCGTGGCAGGAGGAGAAACAGCTGCTACGATGGATCACTCTAATACCGGCAGATCGAAACTCCCTCAATCGTCGGGAACCGACTCGAACTGAGAAGCAGACGGGTTGTGCAGACCGACGAAGATGCTGTTCGCAAATTCTTTGGTGCCATCGAGACAAGCTGCTGTCCGGCAGGATCGCACCAATCGCGCGTTGGCAGATCTGTCGTCTGCGTGCGGAGGCAACTCCTCACTATCTCCCCTCGGGATTTTCTTGATGCAATCTACCCGCGAAAACTGAATCTCCGAAGGCATCGTGCCGAACGTGGCTGGTCGGTCCAGGTGCTGCGCCGCGTTCACCGCGTGCGTCCGCGCTCGGACTTTGATTTCTTCTTCTTGCGAGGGCTCTGCGAGAGCGCGCTTGCCGCAGCGCGACGGCTCCGGGGGCTCGTCGACTTGCGGCTGAGCGCCCGCCCGGCAGCTGAGGAGGCGCGTTTGCCCGTACGCGCTACGCGACCGGTCTGGGCAAGCGCGCTTGCCGCCGCCGTCTTCGAAGCCCGTTTCGCCTTCGGGTTGCGCAGAGTTCGTGCCGCAGCAGTTGCCGCGCGCCTGTTGGTTTGTGGGGACTTCCTTTTCTTCTGTGTTGTTGGCATGGGCCAGGATAGATCAAGCAAGCGGGATACGCAATATAAGATTGGCATAGTTAGGATTGGCAAAGTCGAAACAGAGCCTCTGGCCACACAGAACTTCAAACAATTCGCTCGACCGGGTCATCAATAAGATCTGCGTTTCGTGAGCAATCCCAGATGAAATCGATTTTCCGCCCGGAAATTCCCCAACTCGAAGCAGATCCAGAGAAACAACAGAGGCGCGATATGCATGACGAGACGTGACAACGCAACCGGCAACAGCTCTTCGAGTTCCCACGGAATGACCAAGAAGATCGCGCAGAGCAGAACGAGGTAGAGGAGCGCACTCCAAAGAAGGATGCCGAAACGAGAATGGATGGCGCTGGCCGGCGACCGCAAGAACACAAAAACAGCGGAGAAGCCGAGTACGTTCCACAGGTGTGGCTTTAGAAAGAACTCCTTTACGAACGATCCAAGGATGTAAGGCAGGCGATCGAATCCGGTGAGCAGATTGCCGATCGTGAGTAGTTTCATAAAGTCCTCGTCCACGATTGGAAGCTGCCTTTGATAGAGGAACCACGGCGTCAGAAAGAGCATTCCACCCAATGCCGTCGAGGGCAAAGGCCACAGGCGGCCAAGAGTGCGTTCATACACAAGCCACGCAGCCATGGCAGTCGCGAAGAACACAACGAATACGAGGGCCAAGCCCTCTGTCTTGGTGAAGAGGGTCAGGCTGGTGAACAGAGCGACGAGCCTCAGATCGCTGGCCGAACCTGTCTGCAGCCAATGCAAGAGGCGGGTTGCCAAGGCAGTAACATAGAAGGCGAGTGGAAGATCGGCATAGCCGCTGGCCGCGCCCCCATTGGCATAAATCGTGAATGCGGGCAATGACGCAAACAGGCCTGTCGCCGCCAAACCGTACCGCCGACCAAGTTCCCGGCCCGACTCCCAGCCCACCAGCAGAATCAGCGAGACATAAAAGCAGGGAAACATTACTTTGATCACACGCTCGTCAAAACCGCCCGACAGCGACGCGATAAGTGCCTGGGTCAACGGAATGAGTTGCGGATAGCGAGTTTTGGCATGCAGCCTCTCCGCATCAAGAAAAGCTTCGTTGTAGATTCCTTCCTCAAAGTAAAGCACTTTGGCCTTGAAGGCCCAGATGGCTCGCGCGTCAAACGCCACCAGCGGCTGGCTGACCGCATCGGCGAACACGATCACGATGCACAAACTGGTGATGGCCACCGACGCCCATTCCACGATGGACATTGGAGAATGAACCGATACTCCGTGGTCACACGGATGTGCAACGGCACTCGAACCCTGGTGCGCCCCGCGTCTCACCTCCAGAACGAACCAGAGAAGAAGCGAGCCACCCAGAAGAGAAGCAGCCAGGATGCAAACGTTGATAAAGTCCAGCGGAAGTCCCCAGAAGGCGAGGTAGAACAGTCCAAGACTGAATACTCCACTGCCCGCACCAAATGACATTCCCCACAATTCAATCGGCAGAAGTGAGGAACGCTGGCCCGCCAGGATTCGCAACACGAGGTAACCAACGACATGAATCAGTGCGAAAACAAGCAGGACGCGCATCAAAAAGATGCCTTCCGAGGCCGTAGTTTGAACTGAAGGGGCTCGCCGTCTGAAATCTCCAGCGTCCAGTCAATATGCCGCCGATTCATCCACGATTCTGGAATAGACGCAATCGGCAGGTCGCGGTCCGAATAGAAATAGAACTTTCGGGGGTAAAGGTCGTAATTCAGCAGAAATTGCAAAGGACGACCCGTCCGAATAAGGATGACCGCAGTCTCGGGTGTCGATGCGCGCACATCGCGGACAATCTGGTAGTCGTCGCCCAAGTCTGCGGCAGTCCGTTCAGCAGCTGAAAGGCTCTGGCTTTGCTTCAGCCGGTTTGCAAGGCTGATGGCCCCAAAGTTCACCGACAAGACTGCAACTGCAGCCCATGCCGCTACCAACAGCCGCAAACCCAACGGATAGTTTCCGCGCATGTTCGGGCCAGCCCGGGAATCTCGACGCGACAAGAAAATTCCGATGGCCGCAAACATCAGACATTGCACCCCGGTCACAGCGAGCAGAGTGGGCACCAACTGCAGCTTTCGAAGCAGCGGGGGATTGGGAGTGCCCGCCTGTCCCACTATCGGCGCCAGTGCGGCCAGGTCGCGGCCCGACAGGGACCAACCGGCGGCCACCAGAATCCCGCCAGCAAAGCAAAACGACGCCCAAGTGAAGGCTCGCCTCATTCTCACGATCTTCCTAGCAGACAAACTCAAATGACTGGAACGTGTTGCTTGAACTTCACCGGGCTATGTTGTCGCGTTCGTTCGGCATTGGATGGCGGACCTCGCAGAAAAGCATGATCGATGCGCCCCTTCAGTTCACGGAAGAGAGCACTTCCAGCCAGCCGGTCGATCAGTGGAGAATAATCGTGGCTGTGGGAGAGGCATCCCCTCAACTCGCAGCAGACACAAGTGTTCAGGTCTCACTTCACTACGAGCTTGCCTTTCATTTTTCCATGGCCGAAGCCGCAGAACTTGCAACATTTGAATTCGAACTCACCCGCCTGGTCGGCATAGAACTCAAGCGTCGCCGGCGTTCCAGGCTTGAATTTAACGCAACTGTCCTTCACGGATTTGAGCTCGAACCCATGTTCTTTGTCGGTGGCCTTGAAACGCAGTCGCAGCAGCGTGTTCACGGGCACCTCAATCTCTGCCGGGCTGAATTCGTATTTTTTGGCGCTGACTTCGACTTCTTTCACAGGTGCTCCGGCTGTGGCGGGGTTTCCGATTTTCTTGATAACCTCAGCCTTATCCTGAGCTCCCATCGACGGTACCAGCAGCACGAATCCGATTAGGAAAACTAAAGCGTTTCTCATAGACCCTCCTTTGATGAACAGGGCTGCATGCGAAGCCTTGCACTCTAACGGCCGCGGACAGCGGCCCAGGTGCAGTGTGATAGACTCTGCCGGCAATCTTATCGCATGGCCATTAACAATCTCATTGAACTGAGGAGAATTCGGCATGAGCAATCTGAGTATCTTTGATCTTTCCGGGCGTGTTGCATTGGTGACCGGTGGCAGCAAAGGTCTTGGCAAAGCGATGGCTCGCGGTTTTGCCCAGGCCGGTGCGGACGTGGTCATCAGCAGCCGTCACGCAGACGAGTTGGAGAAAGCGTTGCCTGAGATCCTTGAAGGCACCGGGCGCCGGGGGCTGATTGTCGCCGTGGACCTCTCCAATCGCACCGAAGCTGAGCGGCTGGCCAAGACTGCGCTCGAGCAAATGGGCCGTGTGGATATCCTGGTGAACAACGCTGGAACCAACTTGCCGAGTCCCATCGATCAGGTGAAAGATGAGGATTGGGACAAGGTGATTGAGCTTAATCTCACCGCTTGCATGGTGCTCACGCGCGCCTTGGTTCCACAGATGAAGCAGCGGCGCTGGGGACGCGTCATCCACATTTCTTCCGTTCTGGGTCTCGGTTCGAAGCTGGGCCGGAGTGTCTACTCGGCCACGAAACGAGCTGTGATCGGACTGGCTCAGGCAGGCGCGCTGGACCTCGGGCCCTTCGGCATCACAGTCAACTGCATCGCCCCCGGTCCGTTTCTCACAGATCTGCCCATGACTCTGTTGAGCGATGCTGAAAAACAGACATTCTCCGATCGCACGGCTCTGCAACGCTGGGGAAAGCCGGAGGAGATGGCGGGCCCCGCTTTGCTCCTGGCCAGCGATGCTGGCAGCTTCATTACGGGCGAGGTCCTGGTGGTCGATGGCGGAGTGATGGCCCACACGCTCTAGAAAGCAGTCAGCCGCATGCTGACGCTAATCGCCCTGTTTCAGCCCGAAACAAAACAATCGGGTTCGCGTCCGGAGATAAATTTTCCCGTCCGCAATTGCAGGGGTCGCAAAGCATTCATCCGCCAGTTCGTTCAGCGTGAGGACTTCCCACTGCCGTCCTGCCTTGAGCACGCTTACTTTTCCACTCTCGCTGGCAATATAAACCTTGCCGTCCGCCGCCACAGGCGAAGCCCAATACCTTTCGGTAGCACTGGGAAGCCTCCCCTGTTTCAGAACCTCGCCAGTCTTGGGATCCAATGTCGTCACAATACCCCCATCTTTCACCAGATAAAGGACCCCCTCATACAGCAAAGGCGACGGCACGTTCGGTAACGCCTTGCGATGCCGCCAGACAACGTGAGACTGAGTTACGTCGCCTCGACCACCATGTCGAACCGCCACCAGACTGTTTTGCGCGGTTCGTCGCGTTCGCCGGAAGTTCCAGTCACGAGCATCGATCAAACCGTCACTGTCCAGATCCTCGTCGGGGCTGAATTTCACGTCGGCAGGGAGTTCGCTCTTGGAGAGCCTGCCATCACCGTCGGCATCCTGCTTCTCAAGCACCTGTTCAAAGGAAAGAATCGTGGGCGGATAATCCGTGTCGCCACCAGTTTCCCAACCATTGACGTAGATCATATCTCCCTGAAACAGCGGAACCGACTTCAGTTGCCATGCCATGCCCGTAACCCACCAGAGCTTCTTGCCCGACTCGAGATCGTAACTGATCAGTTGAAAAGCGCCGGGAACAATGAGTTCAGCAGATCCATGCTTTGGCTGAAACACGCCCGGAGTTGCATAGCCGCGTGCCACTTCGGGCCTGTTAATCTTCCACAACACCTTCCCGGTCTGCTTGTTCACTGCGATCAGGTACGATCCGACGTCCTGATCACAAATCAGCACAAGCTTGTTGCCAGCCAGGATCGGCGAAGACCCGTGCCCGTTCACATTGTTGAAAGGCCCGAGCGGCAGGCGCCAGACCTCGGTGCCGTCGAGATCATAGGCCAGCAATCCAAAATCACCGAAGAATACGAACACAGACTCTCCATCGGTCACAGGAGTGGGAGAAGCCGGTGTGTTCGTCTGCTGGTAGGGTTCGAATCGATCACGTGGAGCCTCGCGTCTCCAAAGAACTCTCCCGGTCGAGCGTTCCAGACGAAGTGTGAGCAGCTTCTTGTCTTCGAAGGCAGTCAGGAAGATAGAGTTTCCAACCACCACAGGCGAGGAATGGCCAGCCGGCAACGGAGTTTGCCAGACAACATTTTTCTCCGAGCCAAACTGAACCGGCAGGTTCTTGGACGTCGATATGCCATTTCCACCGGGTCCGCGAAACTGCAGCCAGTCCTCCGCGCCCAGGGGGATGGCACTAATAGCGAAAAGCAAGACAAGCACTGAAATGCGAATCAAGAAAGGACTCCTTTCTTCAGTGCTAATCTTCAGATCCAAATCGCACTGATCGAGGTCAGGAATATGCAGCGGATCATGGCATAATGCCGCCGCTGAAGCTACCGGCCGTTTTTGGAGAGAGCGCAGCCTCGTTTGATGTTGTGCCAAAAATTCGGGAAAGCAGTCGTCTTTCCGGCGAAAGCGGGGACCCAGCAGGTCCACTCTAGAATGCACCAGATTCCGGCTTACGGGAAATGACGGGTCCAGTCGCTCGCTGACGACGCACGCTCACTCAACACCTCCAGGCTTGCCGTCCTGAGACGGAGTACGCATTTTGAGTGTTCAGAACGCCAACAGTAGACTCTTTTGTCCGAACCGTATGAATCCGCGAACCTCGACACTTTTGCTGCTTTCCGCCACCCTTTTGGCAGCTTGCAACGCCTCTTCCAGGCAAACCCAGCCTGGACCAGTGAAAGCCGGTAAGGACCCCCACTCCTACTCGAATCCGGAACAAGTCAGAGTGCAACATCTGGACCTGGACCTTCAAGTCTCTTTCGAAAGGAAAACACTCGAGGGGAGTGCCACGCTGACCGTCTTGCGCGTTATTAGTGGCACGGTGGCTCCCCTTGTGCTGGACACGCGAGATTTGAACATTACTCGTGTGGAGGCCGCACCGGGATCAGGCGCTTTCAAAGCGGTTCCGTTTACTCTCGGTGCTGCGGACAAAATTCTTGGCGCCTCGCTCACCATTCCGCTTCCGGCCGCAGTCGACCGGGTGCGGATTCACTATTCATCCAGTCCAACCGCGGCGGCTCTTCAATGGCTGGCGCCCGCCCAGACAGCCGGCAAGAGGCATTCCTTTCTCTTCAGCCAGTCCCAAGCAATCCATGCCCGAACGTGGATTCCCCTTCAAGATACACCCTCGGTTCGCTTGACGTATGCAGCAACGATTCGAGCACCGAGAACGCTGCGGGCGTTGATGAGCGCCGAAAACGACCCTCAGGCGTCATCCTCTGGAGAGTATCGCTTCAAGATGACGCAGCCCATCCCATCCTATCTGATCGCTTTGGCCGTGGGCGATCTGGTCTTCAAGCCCCTTGGCGAGCGGACAGGGGTTTATGCCGAACGCGAGGTAGTGGCAAGGGCGGCAAAGGAATTTGAAGACACTGAGAAAATGTTGGTGGCTGCCGAGACACTTTATGGCCCTTATCGATGGGGACGATATGACCTGCTGGTACTGCCCCCCAGCTTCCCCTACGGCGGCATGGAGAATCCCAGACTGACCTTTGCCACGCCCACGATCATAGCGGGTGATAAGAGTCTGGTGTCCCTGGTCGCCCATGAATTGGCGCATTCCTGGTCGGGAAATCTAGTAACGAATGCGACGTGGAATGATTTCTGGCTGAATGAGGGATTCACAACCTATGTGACACACCGCCTTATCGAAGCCGTCTACGGACCTGAGCACGCCGCGATGGAAAGGGTGCTGGAACGCCAGGAATTGATGGATGCTCTGAGGTCGCTGCCTGCTGCAGACCAGGTTCTTCATATCAATCTTTCAGGGCGCGATCCCCAGGAAGGAGTTACCGACATTCCCTACGCCAAGGGAGCCACTTTCCTGCAGCAGCTGGAGGAGACGTATGGCCGAGAACCTTTTGACTCATTCGTGCGAGGCTACTTCGACCACTTTGCCTTTCAAAGCATTCGAACGAGCGAGTTTGTGAACTACCTGAACCAGCATCTCATCACCCCGGTGGCGGCTGGTGCAGCGGGCCCGAGCGTTCCGGTTGACGAGTGGATCTACGAACCAGGAATCCCGGCCAGCGCGCCCCAGCCGTCATCGGACGCTTTTGGGAAAGTTGAACAGCAGGCCCGGCAATGGATCAGTGGTCGCGTTTCAGCCCCAAAGCTCCAGACTTCCCAGTGGTCATATCACGAATGGCAGCACTTCCTGCGCAGCCTTCCAAGATCCCTTCCTCAAGAACGCATGGCCCAGCTCGATACGGCTTTTCACTTTAGCCGGTCTGACAACGCAGAAATCGTTCAGCAATGGCTGCTGATGGCGATACAAAATGACTATGCTCCAGCCTATCCCAAGCTTGAAGCGTTCCTGCTGTCCGTAGGTCGCCGCAAATTTTTGAGACCGTTGTACACAGAGCTGGCCAAGACCGATGCAGGGCGGCGGCAGGCATTTGCAATTTACGCCAGGGCGAGACACGGTTACCATCCCATCGCTGTCGCCACCATCGACGAGATTCTCCAATGGAAAAGAGAAGGTGGGACTTAGCAGGAGAAAAGACTGGCTGATGCGCAGCCGGCTTCTTCCAGGCCAGCCACGGGGCACCCATGCTACTTGTTATGGAGCGCCCATCACGATGCTGGGATCGTCGGTTCCGTTGTCGATCTTGCTGGCCCAGACATGCACTGGCTGGGTGGAGAATGCCCGGATGTATCCGCGAACCCCGGTCGCGCCAGACTGAGAAAGGATGACCCGGGCTACGTTGTCAATCTGACGCAATCCCTTGCTCGGAATCTGGACTGTGGCTGAACCCAGAATATTCCCAACGCTTCCGGCTAGTTCCAGCCGGACGCTGGCTTCCTCAGGACCCAGATTGTTCAGTCCAAGATTCGTTCGAAAGGTTCCTGGCGTTCCACGATCTCCAGTGTCTACAATCTCTGGCACCAGCTTCTGAACCGCGGCGCTTGACACGCTCACCGCAGGAAAAAATCCAGCTGTCCCCGAGGCGCTGCGCACTTCCGAAGCCGCCGCCAAAGCCACAGGCTGCGCGGTGTCAATGCTCAGCGGCCCAAATGGCTCACCGGGAATGCCGAGATCGGTCATCACGTCGAATGTCCGGTAGACAGCTCCAGGCGCCAGTTGACCGCCGAGGCTGGCAAGCTGACTGCCATCGGTCGATCGAGCCGTGATCGCATAGTTCACCGTTTGCGTGTCGTCCCGGTTGATCAGTACAAGCGACGATGTAAACCGTGAATTTCGGACGACCGAAGGAATCAGAAGGCGCGGTCCAGACTCCATCGCAGACTGCCCGATCGCGGTCTCAAAGCTGGGGTCATCGGTTCCGTTGTCGATCTTGCTGGCCCAGGCATGGATCGGCTGATCACTGGCCAACTTCAGATAGCCTGACGTCGCCGAGTTGGCTCCCAGAATCCGCCGCACAATGCCATCAACCTGCGTCATGCCAAATGGATTCACGGTCAGATCATGACTGCCGCGGATCACACCCGCAGAGTCGATCAGCGTCACACGCACGTTCGCTAAGGCCGCTCCCAGGTTGTTGACACCCAGATTCGTGCGAAACGTTCCTGCCGTTCCCCTCTCTCCGCTGTCAACCGCTTCAGGAATCACGCGCTCAATGGAAGCCTCGCTGCGGATGCGGCCTCCGTAGAATCCCGCCGTTCCGTTCGTGCTCCGAACCTCCGAAACAACAATGAGAGGAAGACCGCTGGCCGCCTCAACGGTAATGGGCCCGAAGGCACCCAACGGCAGGCTCAGCAACCCAAGAACATCGTCGGTCTGGAAGATTCCATTCGGGGAAAGATTGAAGTTGGTGGAGGCGCGAATGGCGCCATCCACTCCCCGCTGTGTCAGGGTGACCTGTTCGGCCGTCAAGCCCCCGTTAACGACAATCAACGATGATGTGAATCGATCTGAACGCGTCGAGGATGGAATGAGCGTTGACCGCAAGCTTGCAGGCTGTGGACTCACCACCCGGATACGGTGGATGGTTCCAGAATGATGGACGACATAGACTTCACCGGCTTCATCTTCACCGAAGGAGCTGACGTTCAGACCGCTGCGGAGCAGTTCGGTTCGGGTCCAGGTGCCACGGCTGGTTTCAGTCAATCCCCAAATGCGCCCGCTGCCGTAGTCGCTGAAGAGATAGGTTCCGGCCAGTTCGGGATACATCCGACCGCGATACACATAGCCACCCGTCACGGACACCCCTTCACTACGGCCATACTCGGCAATGGGAAACTGAAACGGGAACTCTGGAGCAGGGTTTTCGCAACCTGACGCAGGATTGAAGCAAAGGCTCGCCTCATAACGACGCCAGCCATAATTCCCTGCCCTCCCGACAATATCCACTTCTTCCCGTGTCGTCTGTCCGACATCGGCAGCAAACAATCTTCCGGTCAACCGATCGAAAGAGAACCGCCAGGGATTGCGGAGACCCAAGGCCCAAACCTCGTCGGCACCGCTCCGGTTCACCAAAGGATTCGTCGGCGGAACGGCGTACGGCTGAGCTGCATCGACATCGATCCGCAGCATTTTTCCGAGCAATGAGCCAAGGTTTTGTGCGTTGTTTTGTGGATCGCCTCCGGAACCGCCGTCTCCCATGCCGATGTACAAATACCTGTCCGGTCCAAACAAGAGCTGCCCTCCGTTGTGATTGTCGAAAGGCTGATTGATCTCCAGCAGAACCCGTTCGGTGGTCAAAGCAACATTCGGATTTGAGGGCGAGGTTTGGTATTCGGAGATAATCGTTTTCAGCGTTGGCCGGTTATTTGTGTAGTTCAGAAAAAATCGCCGATTGTTTCTATAGTCAGGGTGGAAGGCAATGCCGAGCAAGCCGCGTTCGCCGCCCGAAGTCACGCGACTCTGAATGTCGAGGAAGGGCGTGGCCAGCAGGCTGCCATTCTGAAATATTCGGATTCGGCCGCCCTGCTCCAGGATAAAAAGCCGGTTCGAACCGTCCCCCGCGTGGGTCACAAAGACAGGCAGAGACAGTCCAGTAACAATACTGTCCAAAGCCAGTGTCGACGAACTTTGGGCTGCAACCGGATGGGAAACCCACAGACGAAGAGTCATCCCGCTCACGGCAAGCAGAAAAGGAAGAGCAATGAGGCCTGACCGAACCTTCATAAGAGTCTCTCCGTCCTCCGCACAACGTTTCTGAACCACCGCCCCGGACTGTGATGAGATTCTCGACAATGCAGCTGACGTGCCATTCCTGAGCGGCATCGACGAGAGCATGCTCCTGCTGAGAGGTGGAGGGCACTGTCCGACGTGTCCCGCTTGTCTCGCTCCCAGGCCTGTGCCGACATTTACCATGGCGGCATCTGCCTGAATGAAGATCAGGCCGGAAGGTTCAGCACGGTAAATGAAACGCCGCACGACCCGTCAGCGGACAACTACCGTTCCTACCCTTTGAGGTGTTGGAAGATCGACCAGGTTGCCTTGGACCGATTGAGTGTGTAGAAGTGGATGCCTGGGGCTCCCTGCTCCAGAAGATTCAGGCACTGCGCAGTTGCATGTTCAACGCCACAGCGTTCCACCTCGTCACCGTTGTCCTGGACAGGGTCAATACGCTGAAGCAGAGTATCAGGAATGTGAGCCCCGCACATCTGAGTGAAGCGTTTGATCTGCGAGACGCTGAGTATGGGCATGATGCCCGGAACGATCGGCACTTGAATTCCCGCTCTGCGGCAGCGCTCGACGAAATCAAAATAGTCTGAGTTGTCAAAAAAAAGCTGGGTCACCAGAAACTCGGCGCCTGCGTCCACTTTCCGCTTGAGGTTATCCAGGTCCATCTCACGTGTCGGGCACTCAGGATGCTTTTCAGGATATGCAGCACTGCCAACGCACAGTGCGTATTGGCTCCGAATAAACTGGACCAGTTCACTGGCATAGGCGAAGCCGTCCGGATGCGCTACAAAACGAGTTTGTCCTTTCGGTGGATCGCCGCGCAGAGCAAGCACATTCTCCATGCGATTGCTCACCAGTTGTTCGAGTACCTGTTCAATCTCGGATCGGCTCGCACCCACACAAGTTAAATGGGCCATACTTTCGATGCCCAGCTCGTGCTTGATCCGGGTTACGAGTTCGACCGTTTGGCGCCGAGTGCTGCCCCCGGCTCCATACGTGACGGACACGTAGGTCGGGTTCAGTTGCTTCAGCAAGCCTACGGTCTTGAACAGCTCTTCGAAACCAGCCTCGGCTTTAGGTGGGAAAAATTCGAAGGAGAAACATGGACGGCCACGTTGTAATAATTCGCTAATCTTCATGCGTTAGAGAAGCTCTCATTCCTCCGGCAGCGGCTTGCCCCGTGTTTCGGGAGCAAAAGCGACGGCCACAATGCCCACGATATAGATCGACGACAGCGTCATCGCCGCCATCCGAAAGGGGCTTTCGTAGCCGGCATTAGCAAATGCAGAATTCAAGTAAACCAGTGTAAACGGTCCCAGCGCGGCCACGATACGACCTACATTGTAGCAAAAGCCAACGCCCGTGCTGCGCAGCCGTGTAGGATACAACTCCGGCAGATAGATCGAGTATCCACCGAAAATCGAAAGATTGCAGAAACCCAGGATGGGAATCATCCAGAAAATGTCACCCGGCTGGCGCAACCAACCAAAAGTCATCACCGTCGCGGCCATGGCCAGCAGGAAAAAGAACACAAAAGTAGGACGCCGGCCGAAACGCGCTGTGACAATGGTGAACGCCGAAATACCGAAAAACGCTCCCACATCCTGAAGCAGGGTGCCCAACGACGCGTACTGATTCTGCGTTTCCCTCGGCAAGGTGGACAAAGACTCGCGGATCAATTCAGGCGACCAGAATCCAATCCCCCACAAACCGACAACTCCAGAAATAGCCAGGGTAAGGCCAACAATGGTGTGACGTCGCCAGCGATGGTCTTCGAACAGGTCTCCGATCGCACCCAACTGTTTCTTCTCTCCACGTCGCATTGCCTCGCGGGCTTGCAACCATGGCTCGGGTTCTTTTAACCGATTGAACACAGCAGCCACCAGCAGCGACGGGAAAACACCGACGCAAAACATGGCCCGCCAGCCATAGGCTGGCAACACGAAGTAGCCAATTCCAGAACCAATGATGTTCCCGACTGCGGACAGTGCCTGCAAGATTCCTAAAGCGTGGGCTCGAGCCCGCACAGGCATGGTTTCTGCGACCAAAGTGACACCGGCGGCAAATTCCCCTCCAACCCCGATCCCGGTGAGAAACCGGTACACCATGAAGTCCCACTGATTCTGAGACAGTGCCGACACCCCGGTGAAGCCGGCATAGACAATGATGGCCAGCATCATGGTTTTCGCGCGTCCCCACCGGTCAGACAACATGCCAAAATAAAGGCCACCGAAGGCCCACCCAATCATGAAAACAGTCGTTGCAATGCCGCTGTAATACTTGACATCCGAGCCTGCAGGCAGCAGCGCCTCCATAGCGGGCTGGCGAACCAGCACAAAGATGCGCTGATCCATCGTGTCGAACAGCCAACCCAATGAAGCGACAATCAGCACCCACCAGTGATAACCCGTCAGATCTTTGTACCAGGGCGCTTCACCCTGCGTGACCGTTGCCGGCGGTTTGAGAGAGCTCATGGGACCTCGAAGTGAACGGGATCAAGCGGTAAAAAGAATGTGGAGTATACAGGAAGGAATTCAATCATTGTTCCATTTTCTCATTGAATCATTAAGGCCCTTTGACGGTGCGTTGAGACGGCACAAAGATCGCCACCAACTCGTTGGCTTCGGTTAATCAAACCATTCATTCGAGCCTGCAACACAATCCGGCAACTTGAACCAGAACACCGTCTCATCGGCTTCCTCAACCACGCCGACTGCTGCAACAAACAAAAGAGCCTGACAATTCGAATGACGAACTCTTTCGTGCGCTGCTTCCACTCCTGCTCAATGTCGAATGACCTATCGCTCCACCCTGGCTCCTCCGCCTTTCATCACTCGCTCGACTTCGGAGAGGGTTACCATCGTTGTGTCGCCGGGTGTGGTCATAGCAAGCGCACCGTGCGCTGCCCCGCACTCCACGGCCCACTGCGGGCCCTTGCCAGCCAGGAAGCCGTAGATCAACCCGGAAGCGAACGAGTCGCCACCACCCACACGATCATAGATTTCCAGGTCTTCGCGCGTAGGCGCCTGAAAGAGCTGTCCTTCGCTGTAGCAGACGGCTCCCCAGTCATTGCGGCTCGCGGTCTTCGCCGCCCGCAGCGTTGTAGCCACCACCTCAAAATTTGGAAATTGCCGAACGGCCTGCTCAATCATCCGGCGGAAATGAGTCACATCGAGTTTTGCGAAGTGTTCATCGATGCTCTCGACTTTGAAACCGAGGGCAGCCGTGAAGTCCTCTTCGTTACCCAGCATGACGTTGACATAGGGCGCCAGCTCGCGGTTCACCTCCTGTGCCTTGGCCTGGCCGCCGATGCCTTTCCACAACGAATCACGATAGTTCAGGTCATAGGAAATGATTGTGCCGTGTCTGTGGGCCGCCTCCATAGCCTCTTTCGCCACCAGTGGCGTGGTTTCAGACAAAGCTGCAAAGATACCGCCAGTATGAAACCAGCGCGCGCCCTCCTTGCCAAAAATCTGCTCCCAGTCGATCTGCCCCGGCTTCAACTGCGACGCCGCGGTGTGCCCGCGGTCGGAACAGCCCAGCGCCGCGCGCACGCCAAAACCGCGCTCGGTAAAATTCAAGCCGTTGCGCACGCTTCGGCCCACGCCGT
>Ga0187893_10007878_pt1 | contig 17142 bp, 17 predicted proteins | sample MA1701074metaG_FD_139574 | JGI IMG/M metagenome (GOLD analysis project Ga0187893, IMG submission 139574) | White microbial mat communities from a basaltic lava cave in the Kipuka Kanohina Cave System on the Island of Hawaii, USA - MA170107-4 metaG ... | reverse complement strand
TGCTGACCCCGCTTCCGCGCGAGGACGCGCCGCCGCCGGCGGAGCCCACGACCCCCGGCCTGGTGGGCTGGCACGAGCTCTACTCGAGCATCGGCGAGGAGGCCGCCTTCAAGTTCTACTCCGGCCAGTTCGGCTGGGAGACCGCCGAGCTCATGGACATGGGGGCGATGGGCAACTACCGGATCTTCGCCGCCGACGGCGTTCCGATGGGCGGGATGATGGACAAGCCCGAGAACGTGCCGGCTTCGGCCTGGGGCTTCTACGTCAACGTCGACGGTCTCGACGCCGCCGTGGACCGGATCAAGCGCCACGGCGGGCAGGTGGTGATGGGGCCGCACGAGGTGCCGGGCGGCAGCTGGATCGTGCAGGCGGTGGATCCGCAGGGGGCCGCCTTCGCCCTCGTCTCTACCACCCGCTGACCCCGGCGCGCAGCCCCCGCGGAGGCGTGCCCACCCAGGAGGCCATTCCGTGAAGTACATGCTGCTGATCTACGAGGACGACGACGAGCGCGTCAAGAACATGGACCGCTTGATGCCGACCTGCTACGCCTACGTCGAGGCGATGCGCAAGGCCGGGATCTACGTCGGCGGCGAGCGCCTGCGGGCGATCTCGTCGACGACGAGCGTGCGCGTCGCGGACGGAAGGACGCACGTGATCGACGGGCCCTACGCCGAGGCCAAGGAGCAGCTGGGCGGGTTCCACGTGATCGACGTCCCGGATCTGGACACGGCCTTGCAGTGGGCCGCGCGGTGCCCGAGCGCGAGCCGCGGCGTCGTCGAGGTGCGTCCGATCTGGCCGATCTGATCCGGGGCCCGGATGTCCGAAGCGAGCGAGGTCGCGGCGCGCGACACCGCCGAGGCGGTCGCCCGGCGCAGCTACGGAAAGCTCGTCGCGCTGCTGGCGCGCCGCCACCGGGACATCGCCGGGGCGGAGGACGCGCTCTCGGACGCGTTCGCAGCGGCGCTGTCCGACTGGCCGACCCGCGGGATCCCGGCGAATCCCGAGGCCTGGCTGCTCACCGTGGCCCGTCGCAAGTGGATCGACGCGGCGCGGAGGCGGCGAAGCGCCGAGGGGGTCGCGGAGCATCTCCGCCTGATAATCGAGGAGAAGGAGGCCGCCGCGTCGGGCGGCCAGGAGCTCGGCGACGAGCGGCTGTCGCTGATGTTCGCCTGCGCGCACCCCGCGATCGATCCGGGCGTGCGGGCGCCGCTCATCCTCCAGACCGCCCTTGGCTTCGACGCGGCCGCGATCGGCTCGGCCTTCCTGGTCTCGCCCAAGGCGATGGCCCAGCGCCTGGTGCGGGCGAAGCGCAAGATCCGGGACGCCGGCATCCCCTTCGAGCAGCCCGAGCGCGCAGCTCGCCGAGCGCCTCGACGCGGTGCTCGAGGCGATCTACGCGGTGTATGCCGAGGGCTGGTCGGACCCGAGCGGAACCGACGTGCGCCGCCGCGACCTGGCCGAGGACGCGATCTGGCTGGGCCGCCTCGTGGTCTCGCTGCTGCCGCGGGAGCCCGAGGCCCTGGGCCTGTTGTCGCTGATGCTCCACGCCCAGGCGCGCCGCGACGCCCGGCACGACGGGCGGGGCGAGTACGTCCCGCTCGCGGAGCAGGACCCGGCCGCCTGGGACAAGGGGATGCTCGAGGAGGCGGAGGCGCTGCTCGCGCGCGCGAGCACCCTGCCGGGAATCGGCCGCTACCAGCTGGAGGCGGCGGTTCAGTCCGCCCACGCCGTCCGGTGCGGAGCCGGCCGCTCGGACTGGGCCGCGATCGTGGAGATCTACGACGCGCTCCTGGCGATGACCGGCTCGCCCGTGGTGGCCGTGAACCGCGCGGTCGCGCTGGCCGAGCTCCACGGCGCCGCCGCCGGGCTGGAGGCGCTGGGTGCGGTCTCGGGCGACCCCCGGCTCGCCGCCTACCAGCCGTTCTGGGCGGCCCGCGCCGAGCTGCTCGCGCGTGGGGGCGAGGGGCCGCGCGCGCGCGAGGCGTACGAGCGGGCGATCGGCCTCGAGTCCGATCCGTCGATCCGCCGCTTCCTGGAGCGGCGCAGGGCGGCGCTCGAGCTCCCCGGTCCGCCGACGAGGCGGTGACCGGGCGCTGCTCCCAACGCCGCGCGGAGAAGTCGAACACCGACCATCGGAGGAGCGGGAGGTAGTTTCTGTGCCTGGCCTACGAGAGTGGGAGGCGCTGCGGCTCGAGACGCTGGCTGGGGAGCCTCGAGGTGCGACCGGTCGAGGAGGTGCTTCGCGAGGAGCGGCGCTACCGATGAGCGGCCGTGCCCTGGCTGGAGGCTCCGCCGGGCCACTCAGGAACGGTGGGCCTTCTCGAGGGCCGCGATGTCGAGCTTGACCATCTTCATCATCGCGTCGCTGACCCGCTTCGACCGGACCGGATTCCGGTCTCGCATCAGCTCGTCCAGGATCGCGGGGACGATCTGCCACCTCAGACCGAAGCGATCGATGAGCCAGCCGCAGGCCTGCGCCTGGCCTCCACCCTCGAGGAGCGCGTCCCAGTAGCGGTCCAGCTCGGCCTGGTCGTCGCAGAGCACGACCAGCGAGACGGCATCGTTGAATTCGTGGTGGGGTCCTGCGCTGATCGCCTGGAAGCGCTGACCCAGCAGCGTGAAGTCCACGACCTTGACCGAGCCCGGCGGTCCGCTCGGCGAATCGCTCAGGAGCGGCGTGACCCGGTCGACCCGCGAGTCCGGGAAGACCGAGACATAGAACCTTGCTGCTTCCTCCGCTTCCTCCGCGTACCAGAGGTGGGTGAAGACCTTCGAGCGCGCTCTCGGCGCCATGACCGTCCCTCCTTCGATCGCTCCTACGCGCCGTACTCGTCGTGGCGGCACCACCACTCGTAGGGCGGCGTCTGGGGCGTTCCCTCCGGCGAGTCCTCCCACTCCTCCTGGCGGCCGAGCGCGGTCAGGTCGAGGAGGGTCCAGACGGGGCCCAGCGCTTCCACGCCGCGGTTCGACGTGAAGTAGGTGCGGTAGACCGCCTCGCCATCGCGGATGAACGCGGAGAGGCCGAACCTCTCGCCGTCCTGGTGTTGGTCGGGCTGCGGAGCCTCCGGACCCCGGCCGAAGTCGGGGTTGAACGACGTACCGAAGGACGAGTACCACGGGATGTTCCAGCCCATGCGCTGGCGGTAGGCCTCGAGCGCGGCGATCGGCGCGCGCGACACGAGCACGAACGAGGTGTCGCGCGTATGCAGGTGCGCGAGGTGTCCCACCTGGTCCACGAACATCGAGCAGCCCTCGCAGCCCTCCGACTGGTTGAGTCCGAACATGAAGTGGTAGATCAGGAGCTGGCGGCGCCCGCCGAAGAGGTCGACGAGCCGCGCCTTCCCGTCCGGGCCCTGGAAGACGTAGTCCTTCCCGATGCGCACCCACGGCAGGCGCCGTCGCTCGGCCGCCAGCGCGTCGTGCGCGCGCGTGAGCTCCTTCTCCTTGGCGTGGAGCCGCTCGAGGGCGACCTCCCATTCCTTCCGGTCGACGATCTGCGGATGGCTCATCTCGCGTTCCCTCCCGGGTCACAGCTCCATCGCTACTCCGGGACCTCCGCTTCGACGAGATGCGCGAGCAGCGACAGAGACTCCTGCCACCCCAGGTAGCAGCTCTCGACCGGTATCAGCGAGGGCAGCCCTTCCTGCACGATCTCGAGTACGGTGCCGCAGTCGACCTTTCGCAACGCGATCGTGACCTGCATCTCGCCCGGCAGGCCGGGGTCGTCGAACCCGTCCGTGTACCGGATCCGCTCGTGGGGCTTGAGCTCGACGTACTTTCCCCCGAAGGAATGACTGCTGCCGGTGCTGAAGTTCGTGAAGGATATCCGATATCCGCCTCCGACCCGGGCATCCATCTCGTGGACCTCGCCCGTGAAGCCGTGGGGAGGAAGCCACTTCACCATCGCCTCGGGATCGAGGAACGCCCGGTACAGGCGCTCGGCGGGCGCCCGAAGCACGCGGTGGAGCCGGATGCTGTTGGCGGTGCTGGACATGTCGTTGGTACTCCCCTGGCGCGGGCTCGGCCCGGCCTCCCTTCAGGAATTCGACGAACGAGTGGGCTCGGGATCGACATCCCCTCGGGGCAGCCTGCGCGCTCCCGCGCTCAGCCCGGCGTGTACCAGATCGGCGAGCTCCAGGCGCGCTGCCCTGGAGGGTCGCGGGGCTCGTGAGCATCCTCAGACCCTGCCGAGCAACCACCAGCGCTCTACTCGCTCGCTGCAACGACGTGAACCCCCGCTCGCCTGAGCGCAGCGCGGGACATGAGGAGGCGCCGTTCCAGCACCTGCCGCCTTCGACGATCCGCACGGGCGCCTTCCCTGGAGCTCGATCGAGAGGCGCGGCAGAGCTGCGCACTCCGACGCGCTTCCGCACCGCCCGGGCTATCGGTCCGCCGCGCGCAGGACCGGGTAGTAGGAGACGAACACGAAATCCTTGGCAGCGCCCGCCTGGGTTCCCTGCTGGTGGCACGCATTGCACGCTGCCGTCGGCTGCTGCTTCGCGATCCTCGGGTAGGGCGGCTTCTCGTGGCTGAAGGTGAAGTAGGCCCAGTTTCCGGGCTCGCCGGGGAATCGCCTCGAGTCCTTCACGGTGGCCTCGAGACCGATGAACTCCCCCTCGAAGAACCCGTTGCCGCTCAGCGCCTTCGTCGATCCCACCGAAGCGAGCTCCTTGATCAGCATCGTCCCGTCGCGGAACGTCCCCGTCTCTGCGTAGTGCTGGAGATCCGAAGGCCGGATGTAGACGTTGTGGAACTCCGGAAACGGCGCTACCGGGGGGTTCAGCGAGTTGGGCGTCAGGGGCGTGCCGATGTGGACCCACTCCCGCCAGGCGTAGTCCTGCGGCTGGAGGAGGTTCCCGTGCGCGTCGTAGGCCGGAGCGCCGGGGTCGGGCTTGGCCCCTAGCAGGGCGGGACCGAGCGGCGCCGCGAGGGCAACGATCGCCGCGGCAGCGACCCATCCGTGCCGAAACCTGGTCTTCATCGGGTTCTCCTGATGGTCGTCCTCCCCGTCGCGCCCGATCACATGCCGGAGCTGAAGGGTGGAGTTGCGCTGGCGAAACTCTCGCGCCCAACCGACTCTCAGGCCGAGGGCCTGGGAATGGCAGCTCCCCGCAATCTGTCGGACGGCGCCCTTGTCTCGAGCTGCGAGGTGGCCACCACCGCGAGAACGGCGATCGCTACGGTCACGTAGAAGCCGCGGGCGGCTCCGCCGAAGCCGAGGAGGAAGGGTGCCGCGAGCAGCGCGAGGGCCGCGACCGCGTCGAGGGTCAGGTGCACTCGCCAGGGAATCAGGCTCCGCAGTCCGGCAGAGTAGTCGGTGAGCAGGCTGTAGACGGTGAGCCCGATCCCGGCGGCGATCGAGATCGCCGCCGCGGCGACCGACGACGCGGCGAAGTCGAGCACGAGCGGGATTCCGATGAGGCCTGCGGCGACGGCGTAGTCGAGAACTCCATGAACGCGAGGGCTGATGAAGCGCATACCTATCTCCTTTCCTCTTTGAGATCGTTGGCCGGGTAGATGCCTGCTTGGAGCCGGAGGGATCGTGCCCCCGTCGCGATTTCTTGCCCGTTCTGGTGGCAGAGCTGCTGGGCGCTTCGGGCGAGCAGAGTGCGGCGGTAGCGGCCCGGGGGTTGCCCCACGGCAGCGCGGAAGACCCGGTTGAAAGCCGCCTCGGAGGCGTAGCCGACGCGCCGGCCGACCTCGCTCACGCTCAGGGCGGGATCGGCCAGGAGCCTCCGCGCACTTCGCATGCGCCAATCCGCGAGGTAGCGCATGGGGGTCACGCCGGTGCGCTCGCGGAAGCGCTCGGAGAAGGCGCTGCGAGACGCGCCCGCCACGGAGGCGAGCCTATCCAAAGACCAGTCACCGCCCGGATCGGCGTGGATCGAACGGAGCGCGCGCCCGAGCTGGAGGTCGCGGGTGAGGGCCAGGAGACCCGGGGCAACACCCTCCCGGGCGGCGATCACTCGAAGGAGATGAAGGAAGAGGATCTCCGAGATTCGCTGCGTCACCGCCCGATGGGAGGCCTCCGCCATGCGGCTCTCGCTCTCCAGAGCCTCGAGGAGCGGTGGTATCCATGCGAAGCTGGAGCCTGCCCGAACGCCCAGGTGGATCAGCGGTGGGAGCAGCTCAACCAGGGGATGCACCATGGTCTCGTCGAACTCGAGCTGTCCACAAACGAGAGCCACCTGCCGTCCCCCTCCGCCATGGCGGAGGATGCCGCCTTTGAAGGAGCTCGATCGGAGCACGTCGGCCAGCGGGACTCCCTGCTGGGTCGGTTCGCTCGCCAGGATGTGCGCCGAGCCGTACGGCGTGAGGATCACGTCACCGCTCTCGATGAACGCGCCTTCGCCGGAGGGCATCCCTACCCAGGACCGGCCCGGCCCCGCGACGTAGAGTCGGATCCGAAGCCGATCCTCAGGGACCGCCACGGCGAACGGGGCCGAGAGCTCCGCGCGAAGGTAGAGGCTCGAGCGCAGCTCGAGGCCCGACGCGATGTCCGCTAGCAGGTCCATGGGCTCCGAGGCTCAGGAGCCTTCGCGCTCCATGCCTCGGCGAAGGACCAGATCGCGGCCGAGAGCAGCACCACGTCCTTCAGCAGGAACTGCCCCGGCAGGACGGACAACGCTGGGAAGCCGCCCAGAGACTCCTCGAATACCCCAGGCGTGGACACCAGGAAGCTGAGAGTCGTGAGGAACATGCCCACGGCGAGGCCGCTACCCGCCAGGGCAAGTCTCGCCGAAACGGGCCGAGCGGCCATGAGGCCCGCGATCACGAGTTCGCCGACTCCGATCACTGCGGACGCCGCTCGGACGCTGAGCACGCCGTAGATCCAGCCCAGGAAGGGGCTGTTCGCCACGAGACCCTCGATCGCCTTCGCCTCCACGGCCGTGAATTTCATCGAGCCGATCCACAGAAGGACGAGGACGATCCCGTACCGCAGTCCATGCCCTGCCGCATCGCCGAGCTTCATGGCCTTGGCTTCCTCCTCGGTCTCTACGGGGCGCTCGCGCGGCGAGAGACTCGCCGGCGCGGAAGCCCAGGCGGCTGCGCGCCGCGTCGTGGTCCCGCTCGGCATGGGCGCCGGTTTCCTCTCCCGCGGGTAGATGCGCCAGCGTGTGAAAGGATTCGCGCGGACCTGCCCGGCGTGGGGTCGCCCATGCAACCAAGACCCGCAGCCGCGCATCTTCGCCTCGAGAAACGATCATTGGCCCGGACCCCTGGAGGTAGACAGCGTGCTTCTCATCGCGGCCATCGCACTTTGGAGCACCGGCGCTCTCGAGGCCGAGGGCTACCAGCGCGTCGCCGAGCAAGACGGTATGGCGGCCTACCAGCAGATCGAGGGCGGCGTGATTCGCGTGGCGGCCGAGGGCGTGGTGCTGGCGTCGCCCGAGGCTGTGCGGCTTTCTCTCCTCGACTACGGGAGGCAGATCGGCCGCGTCGGGCGGTTGGCCGAGGCGCGCGTCCTCGAGCGCGGCGAGGACTCCCTCCTGGTCTACCAGCGACTGGATCTGCCTCTCATCGACGACCGCGACTACACGCTCCTGGTCCGCTGGGGCGAGACCGACGGCGTGCTCTGGGTCGCTCACGAGGCCATCCACGGCGGCGGACCACGCCCCCGAGGAGGTGCGGTGCGAGTCGTCGAGCATTCGGGTGGCTGGGAGCTTCACCCGATCCGGGGCGGCGAGGCCACGCTTGCTCGCTTCCGCAACACCATCGACCTGTCCGGCTCGCTCCCCACGTGGCTGGCCCGCTCTGGTGCGGCTCGGGAGCTGCCTTCACTCTTCCAGGGCATCCGCAGCCTCAGCGCCGAGCTTGCGATGGCGCGGAGGCGGCCGTGATCCTCCAGCTCGACTCCTCCTGCGCGAACGAGAGGGCGGGCACGCTTCGGACGCGGCGCGGACACCATGGCCAGCGGGGCACCCATCCGGAGAGGACCGCCGGCGCAGGGGACGAGCGCTATCCCACGGTGACTGTGGTTCGCCCCATCAAGGGACTCGATCCCGGCCTGCGCGAGAATCTCGAGGCCGCCCTTGCCGTCGACTACCCGGGCAAGGTCGAAACGATCTTCGTGCTCGATGGCGAGGAGGAGCCGGCGCTACCGCTGCTGCGCGAGGTCCTGGACGGACACGAAGCGGCCGGACACCGCGCTCACCTCCTCCTGTGTGGCGCGCCGCCAATGGGTCGCACGGGCAAGCTCCACGCCATGATCGCCGGCCTCCGGCGGGCGAGCGGCGAGCTCGTTGCCTTTGCCGACTCCGACACGCGCCCCCACCCCCGCACCCTCCGGATCCTGGTGGAGACGCTGCTGGCTCGGCCGGAGGCGGGCTCCGCCTTCGCGCCCGTGGTTGCGAACCTTGCGCCGCGCACGCTCGGTGACGCCGGCTACGCGGTTCTCATGAACGGTCTCTATGGCCCCGCGGCCGCCAAGGCGGCCCAGGCGCGGCGCGGCTCATTGCCCTTCATCATGGGGCAGTTCATGGTCCTGCGACGCGAAGCCATCGAAGCCATCGGCGGCCTCGAGTGCGCCGACGGACAGCTGATCGACGACATGTACCTGGGGCAGAGGATCCACGAAGCAGGCTACTCCAATATGGTCGCTCCCCTCGTGCTGCCCATCGCCTCCGGAGGGCTCTCGGCGCGGGACTTCGCCGCACTGTACCGCCGCTGGATCGCCTTCGGACGTTCTGGTCTCCCCGCCTGGGAGCTCAAAGCAGGGCCGTGGCTGCGCAACGCCATCTTCTGGTTGGGGATGATGGTTGGCGCGCTGGGTGGGCTCTCGGGCTCCGCCTGGGCCTCGGCAGCCGGCATGGTCACTACGGCCGGCGTGGCGGCCAGTATCAACCGCCTGCACCGAAGGATCGGCGGCGCTCCGTTCCGGGGCCTGCACCGCGCCGCGGCGTACCTGGTCCTGCTCGCGGCGCCCGCCGTGTTCCTGAGCCTCCAGCTCAAGCGAGAGGTTACCTGGCGCGGTCGCCGCTACACGCTGAACTCCGGGTCGCGCCTCGCAGACTCGGGCTCGGGGGCCATCACCGGGCGGGGGATCAACCGCCCGCGTCCCCGGCGGGAGGCGCCCATGCAGTTGACCGTGGACCGCGAGGGAGATTGCTCCCGTCTCCTCCGAGACCACGAAGACGAGCGCATCCGTGAGCCGGCTCATGGCCAGTGCCGCTCGATGGCGCCCGCCGATCGGGCGACCTCGGCCCGCCTCGCGCCGCTCCGCCATCACGGGAAGGAAGACTCCGGCAGCCATGATCCGCGCGCCCCGCACGATGACCGCACCGTCGTGCAGGACGTTTCCGGGATGAAAGAGGCTCGCGAGGAGAGTCGCCGAGAGCTGCGCGTCGAGGGCGGTGCATCGTTGGATGTAGTCGTCGAGGCTCTCCTCCCGTTCGACGACGACAGTCCACCCACCCGACGCGAAGCCAGCCAGGTAAGAGCCTGCGAGAGCTCCTCGCGCGCGGGGATGGGCGGCAGGATACAGCAAGCGAGGTGTGCGCTCTCCAAGGCGTGCTCCAGCGAATCGAGCGCAGCCCGAGCGCTCTGAATCCGATCCAGCCCCTCATCGACTCCTGCGCAGTCTCGGGAGTGAGGCAGGCACTGGCCCACCTCCACCAACGACTGCTGGAGCGCATCCCACTGGCGCTCGGGGTGCGTCAGGGTGAGCGCCGTCGATCCCACGCGGGGGGCCTCCCTTTCCGGCTCCCAGCAGGTCCCTCGGCTCACAAGGGGCTGTGGACGCACACGTGGCGACCCCCGGGCGCAGGGTAGCCCACCCGCGCCCAGCACGGGTTCGCGAAGCAGGCGCGGGGCGCGACCCGTGAGGGAGGCCCCGCCCTCCTCTGGCTGCCAGGCGCTCCCTCTACTCGGACTGCGCGTCAGGCGCTTCTTGCAGTCCCATCCTCCGGACGATCTCGTGATAGCGGGGGTCGCCGCGAAGAGCGTCGAAATCGTGCGAAACCTTGATCCAGACCAGCGAGCGGGAGCGGACCTCGTAGGCCTTCTCGAGCCATCCGAACGCACGGTCGAGGTCTCCTAGCTTCGCGTAGATCGGAACAAAGATTCCCGGAGGCACGTAACCGGTCTTGGTGCGGGTGAGGAGGCGGTCGAGAATCTCGAGCGAACGGTCAGTGTTGCTCAGGGTCGCGTAGGCCAGGCTCAACGCGCCGAGCGCGGCGCTGCTCTCTTCCGAGAGGTCGACCGCGCGTTGCAGGTACCGGAGGGCTTCCTCGCCCTGGTCCGTGCCAAGGAGGGAAACCCCCTTCCCCCAGTAGGCGATCCAGAAGTCCGGAAAGAGGGCGAGGGTCTCCTCGAACGCGCGAATCGCGGCGCCGTACTGCCGAGCCTCGTAGTACTGCCAGCCCAGGTTGACGTTCGAGATCCTGGCGACCGGATCGGATCTCCTGGCTCGCTCCGCCTGTGCGATCGCCTCGTCGTGGCGACCTTGCGACGAGAGATAGAACGAGTACCACGTGCTGGCCATGGGATCGCTCGGATTGATCTCAGCGGCTCGCCGCAGTTCTCGTTCGGCGGCCGACCAGTCCCACTGGTACTTGAGATAGGCCATCCCCAGCGTTCCGTGCGCTTCCGCCAGGTTCTCATCGAGGGCCAGCGCCTGCGTCGCAAGTTGCCGTGTGCGCTCCATCAAGACGGAAGGCTCGTCGACTTCGAGCCCGTGGCCGGCGAGGAGGCAATAGCACGCACTCATGGCGGCGTAGGCCGGGGCAAACCCAGGGTCGATGGAAATTGCTCGATCGAACTGTTCGATGGCCTTGCGATACCCGGCCTCGGTCAACATGTCGCGATAATGGAGCCCTTTGAGATACGCGTCGTGCGCCTCGGGATCCACCGAGCGATCCCGCTCGGAGACATGCAACACATCCACGGCGAGGCTGTCTGCGATCCGCTCCGCCACCTGGCGCTGCGTAGCCAGGACGTCGTGGAGCGTCGACTCATAGGTCTCAGCCCAGAGAGCCGTCTCATCGTCCACTCGGATCAGCTGTGCAGTGATGCGAACGCGGTCACCAGCTCGACGCACGCTCCCCTCGAGAAAGTAGTCGACACCGAGCTCTTCGACCATCTCGCCGACGGGTCGCTCGCGAGTCCGGTATCCCATGACGGTGCTACGCGCGATGACGCCGAGCTGTGAGGGGGACATTCCGCCCAGGCGGCTGATCATCTCGTCGGTCAATCCGGTGCTGAAGTACTCCTGGCCGGGAGAGCTCGAGAGATCGGTGAAGGGCAATATCGCCAGCATCAGCTTGGAGGGCCGCGCGCTGCGCGAGAGGCCCAGGTGCGAAAGCGCTGCGACGCCGGCGCCGACGATGAGCACCGATACCAGGCTCGCAGCCAGCCACCGGGGAAGAGCTGACACCCGGGCACTGCCAGCGGGTCGCTGTGGCTCGTCGGTCTCTTCCGAGAGCCACTCGACCGGCGCCAGGAACCGGTATCCCCTGCGAGGCACGGTCTCGACGAAGCGGGGCGAGTCGGCCGAGTCTCCGAGGGCAGTGCGGAGCTTGTTCAACGCCGTGTTGAGACCCCGCTCGAAGTCGACCGTCGTGCCATCCGGCCAAACCGCTTTCCGAACCTCCTCGCGCGTCACGAGGAGCCCCGGCTGACGGAGGAGGACGGCGAGGAGGCGGAACGGCTGGTCCTGGATTGCGACCGAGCGGCCGGACTTGGTGAGGGTTCTCTCCCGCAGGTCCGCCGCAAAGACGCCGAACCGCGCCGAGCGGTGGCCAGAAAAATCCAACGCATTGCCTCCCGGTCTCGAGGCCCTGCAAGGAGGGTTGCGGACCCGCGCCCGCTGTCGATCCGAGGGTACAACCCTTTGATTCCAAGCGGCTTTCGAGGTTACAGGCAGATGAGCGGGAGATGACAGCCGGCCGATCGAAAAGCTGATCCCATCGGCCCGGCCTCGCCATCGGAGGCACTGGGAAGGGTCGGCGTTGACCCGAGCTTCCGGATTTCGGGTCGGGAGCCAAGCCAACGGGGCGGGAGTCGAATCATGAGCGGGCTGACGCGTGCTGCATCCACGACAGGCGTCCGTGAGGGGATGCTGGCGGAGGAAGAGCAGGATCTACTCCGCCGCCTTCGGGCAGGAGACCCTGCGAGCTTTGAGGAGTTGGTCCACGCCAACCTCGGCCGCATGCTCCGCCTCGCGCGGCGCATCCTCCGGTCGGAGGAGGATGCGCGTGACGCCGTCCAAGATGCCTTCCTCAAGGCTTTCGAACGCTTGGAGGACTTTCACGGCGATGCCCGGCTCTCGACCTGGCTCTATCGCATCGCCGTCAACGCCTCGCTGATGAGGCTCCGAAGCCGGAGGGCGAGGCCAGAAGAATCGATCGACCGTCTGATAGACGGCTCTGGATGGGCCCACCACCCCCTCGACACGGAGCGGAGCTGGCGCCCCGACGGGGAGGACATGCTCAGCCGCAAGCGCACGATCGAGTGCGTCCGCTCCTGCATCGATCAGCTGCCCGAGACCTACCGAACCGTTCTCGTCCTGCGGGACGTGGAGGGCCTCGCGACGGACGAGGCGGCAGAGGCCCTGGGTCTGACGCCCGCTGCTCTCAAGACGAGGCTCCATCGGGCGCGGCAGGCTCTTCGCGCTCTCCTCGACCCCTGTATGCGTCGCGAAGACTCTCCTGCTGCACGACCTCCGCTCAGCGCGAGTCGCCACCGCTCCTCGATTCGCTCTCGGCACCTACCGACAGTGGAATCTCCGGACCGCTCGAGAGCGACGCCTCCCTGGCGAGAAGGAGAATTGAACCTCCGCGGCTAAGGGACGGCCGCGAGCGGCTGTGGAGGAAACCATGCAGGACCGAGAACTCGCTGCCGAGGCGCAGCGCGGAATCGTCGCGCCGGCGCGGACCCTCACGCTGCTCGACCTGGTCTGCGAGCTCTGCGATACCGGAGCCAGCGACAGCCAGGTGGTGGCGGCTGTGTTCGAGCTCGTCGAGACGCGACGCGTGCAGTTGGTCGGCCAGGTGCTCGAGGCAGACCTCTGCCGCGGCTCAGGAACGGGATTTCCATGATCGAAGGGGACCTCGGCCGAGGCGCCACTGCTCGGCAGCACATCCACAGCGAGGAGGGATCGCTATGTCGAACCGGATAGATCGAGTCATCATCACCGGTGCCGGCAGCGGCATCGGGCTGGATCTGGCCAAGCGATTCCTGGGCGAGGGCTCAAGTCTCGTCATCAACGGCCGGGACCCGGAAAGGCTCGAGCGAGCTCGGCAAATCCTGGGCGAAGAGAAGCGGGTGGCGGCGGTCGCAGGACCCGTGGGGGATCCCGGCACCGGCCGGGCGCTAGCCAAGGCCGCGCTGGACCGCTTCGGTGGGGTCGACGTCCTCGTCAACAACACGGGGATCTTCGAGCCGAAGCCGTTCCTCGAGAGCACGGAAGAGGATCTCGACCGTTTCTACGCTACCAACGTGAGGGGCACCTTCCTCACGACGAAGAGCGCCGTCCCGTTGATGATCCGACGCGGCGGCGGGTCCGTGATCAATCTGGGCACCGCCCTGGTGGCGCAAGCCATGACCAGGCTCCCGGTTGCAGCTTTGATGACGAGCAAAGGAGGCGTTCATGCGCTGACCGTTGCGCTCGCGGCAGAGCTCGCTCGGTACAACATTCGGGTCAACACCCTGGCTCCGGGCGTCGTTCGCACGCCGCTGATCGGAGCCGGAGCAGACTCCATGGCCGCTATCCATCCGTTGGGACGCATCGGTGAGGTTCGGGACACGTCGGATGCGGTGCTCTACCTCGCCACTGCGAGCTTCGTCACTGGTACGACACTCGAGGTGGATGGAGGTTTCGCCCATAGCCGCTGAGCCCCGCAGCGAACGAAGCGAGGCCTGATTCCCTGTTCTCCCGCTCCGGGAAATGGCAGGATAGACCCAGGGGGGCGCCGTTTTGGCCAGATTCTCGCTGGGCTCAGATGCCCCGAATCCGCCGATTCCCGTGTTTCCGTGTATCTTCCCTGTGGATCACGGAGGTCAGCCGTGAGTGCTAGTTCGGTGATTCACGCCCGAGTCCTTCAGCTCCTCGACCACACGAAGCTAGACGACGCGAGGTCCAGGGAGGATGCGATCAAGGTTTGTAGGGAAGCGCTCAAGAAACGGCCCGCTGCCGTTTGCGTCTGGCCCGAGTACGTCTCGGAAGCAAAGCGAATCCTTGCTGCTGGCGGCGCCGCTGATGTTAAGGTTGCGACGGTCATCAATTTCCCTGAGGGAAATCTAAGCCTGGACGACGTAGAGCGCTCGATTGTTGCGGCAATGGACGCGGGCGCGCAGGAGATTGACGTAGTCTTCCCGTTTCGCGACTTCGACAAGAACAACCCTGCCGCGGCCGCCATGTTCGTGGACAGGTGCCGAATTGCGTGCGGATCTGCCGTCCTCAAGATCATTATTGAGACCGCGCACCTCAAGGACGAGTCTGCGATCCGCGCGGCAGCGAAGGTCTGTATCGACGGGAGTGCGGACTTTGTTAAGACCTCGACCGGCAAGTATCGCGACGACACCTTCGACGCCGCCAAACTCCAGGCCGCTCGATGGATCCTAGAAGAGATTGGTCGCGCCCGAAGGGATCGACAAGTCGGTCTCAAGGTTGCGGGCGGGGTCAAGACGATCGCGGACGCCACCCAAATCATCGAGGTCGCGGAGCACGTATTGGGGCCTGAGGCGGTCAACGCAAGCACCCTGCGGATCGGGGCCAGCGCACTCATGGGTTCGCTCTACGAGGCTCCCACAAGGGACGTAGACCTGTGGAAGGTCCGCGACCATGCCTGGAGCTACTTCGATTTCCACGCCCGCCAACGCACTCAGATGTTCCAGTTCTTCATCCTTGCCGCTGGATTGCTCGGCGGCGCCATCGGACTCCGAGGCAGTCCAGTCGAGAATTACTGGCTCCTTGCGCTAGCCGGCGCCTTCGTTTCTCTCGGGTTTCTCACCCTGGATCGCCGGAACGCCGAGTTCGTTCACAAGGCTGAAGAGCTTCTCCAGTACACAGAGGAGCGGCTCCTAGGGCGACTGGGACCCGTTCCTGACCGCCACGGAAACGCGCGGGTTCCCGGGGTGTTCTGGCGTGACCACGAGTGGGATCGCTGGGCTCGGAAGCCAGAACAGGCGAAGGTCATGTATCGCATCTTCAAGCACAAGTTTGCGTTTCGATTTGTTGAGAGCGTGGCCTTCTGGGGCTTCTCCGTCACCTTTCTCTTCGGACTAGCGGAGCACCTATCCGAGCAGGCGTCCCTGAACGCATGCCATTGGATGTTGCTGGCCCTCGGATTCCTCGTATTGTCGGTCGCATGGTGCTCGGTCCTAGCGCTGAAGCTGCCTACGGAGCCGCGGTACCCCGCAACGTGAGCCAGTTTCGCTCACGTCGGTCGGTACGGGGTCTCTCGCCCCAGTTCCTCCGGCTCGATCCGCGCTAGGTCGTTGCGCTCGCACCGCCGGGAGGCGCGCGAGAGCCGAAACGCGCTCCAGGCGAGCGGCGGGAAGCTCCGCAGCTCGAGGGGGGGGGCTGGAGAACGCCGAGGCGCGACGGTCTCTCGCCTGGAACAAGGCTTATGGGCTTCCCAGTCCTCCGCGGGAAGCTCCCTGATCTCCGGGCCGTCGTTCCCTGTTCCAGGGACCAGGGAAATCCCGCCGAAAGGTGGCCGGAGACCGGGCTTTTTCCGATCCGCGACGCGCCGCGGTACCCTCGAATCCAGCCGAATTCCCTGTATTTTCCCTGCGGATCAAGGAATCGATCCACAGAGACGGGTTCGCAGTAGACTCCCCCCACCGCCAACCAGTCTGCGGTTGCAGAGACTTTGCGGCCGCACCCCGCGACCATGCCAGAAACTCCCGCGCTCGGGATCGCCCGGCGCCGCTCCGGCGAGCGCTTCGGACTCGGACGAAGCGAGACCCTCGAAGATTTCGCGCAGGCTCTCACCCTGATGCAGGCCCGCCAGCTCCGTCGGCGGTTGGCCGAACACGAAGAGCTGGGTGTAGTCGTTGAGCAGGGCGGCCCAGTAGGAGGCGAGGCGCTCGGTGGAAGACTCTCCCAGGCTCCGGCGCTGATAGGCGACGGCATCGCCGCGCCCTACGCGCAGGACTTCGATCGCCGGACGTCCGGGCGCCGCCCGGTAGGACACGGCCGGCGCCGGCTCGTGGGTGGCGCTGAAGCGACCGGTCGGCGAGGTCACCAGGCGGTTGAGCGTCTGCGTCGCTAGCTGCGCCCGCTGCGAGATCGAGACGCCGCCCTCCTCACTGCGCAGGATGAGGATCGGGAGACCGTGCACGCTGAGGGCGAAGTGCTGATGCGCGCCGGAATCGGGCTCGTCGAGCGGGTAGAAGGAGAAGGGCCCGCTACGTCCGGGCGGGGGCGCGGCGACGGCCGGGGGATCTCCTTTGGCCACCGTCGCGACGCCGGAGCGCGCGGGATGCGGAGGGGCGCGCGGCAAGCCGGACGCCGCTGGGGCGCCATGGGTTTCCCCCTCCCACTCGGCGTCGGGTGCCTTGGCCTCCAGCAATCCCTGGATCACGCGGTCGCTGACCCCGGCCTCCTTCAGGGCCACGAGCGAATCGGCGTCCAAGACGAACCGGGAGTCGGTGGCCCGGACGAGGTCCAAGATGTCCTCGTCGCTGTAGCCTGCTTGGCTCAGCTGCACCACGTCGTAGAGGCTGATGCCGAGCGCAGGACCGGCGGATACCAGCAGCGCCAGGCTCAGGGCAGCTGCGATCGTTCTCGTCCGGAGCGGCCGTCGTTGCGGGCGCATGGGGGCGCTCCCTGAGACCGATTCTAGCGGCCCGACGCCGAGGGCTCCGCCGCGGCGGCTCCGGATGCGACGAGCAGATGCTCGGCGCATCCGGAGGGGCGCCCTCGCAGCGAGCGATTACCCCTCGGGGAGAACCGGTGGGGTCGCCCGGAGCTCGCCGAGGCGCCGGGAGATTTTCGCGATCTCCTGGAGGGCCGCGGCCATCTCGTCGCAGGCGCGCACCTCGTCCGGCCCCGCGGCGACTCCCTTGAGGATCTCGAGCTCGATCCGGACCCGGCGCAGGGGTTCGTCGAGCCCGCGCCTCACCCGCTCGGCGACGAGGTGCGCCGAGCCGTACCGCTCGCGGCGGACTGCCTCCGCGAGGCGCCGGCTCATCGTG
>Ga0187893_10007877_pt1 | contig 17144 bp, 11 predicted proteins | sample MA1701074metaG_FD_139574 | JGI IMG/M metagenome (GOLD analysis project Ga0187893, IMG submission 139574) | White microbial mat communities from a basaltic lava cave in the Kipuka Kanohina Cave System on the Island of Hawaii, USA - MA170107-4 metaG ... | reverse complement strand
GTTGAGGTGTTCTCGCTGGTGTTGCGCGGCGGCAACTCGCAGTCGTCGACCGGCTACCTGTTCAACACCGACTTCGCGACGCTTGGCGGCCGGCCGTTGACCGACGCCAGCGGCCGCGTGGTGCCGGTGTGGATCCCGGGCGCCACGAGCATCGGCAACACGCTGCCCGTGCGCGGCGCTGAGATGGACATCACCACCACCGCGTTGTATCTGCAGGATCGCTGGACGCCGACGTCGCGCCTGACGCTTGATCTCGGATTGCGGTTCGAGCAGGTGTCGAGCGAGGCCACCGGTGGTGCGCCCTCAATCGACGCCGGCTCGTTCGTGCCGCGGCTGGCCGCCGCGTATCAGTTGCGCGAGCATGGCGGCACGGTGGCCGGGGCTTCCTACGCGCACTACTCCGGCCGCTACACCTCGAGCATCTTCGGCCGCAACACGCCAGTGGCCAACGCCGCGCGCGTCACCAGCGTCTACAACGGTCCGGCCGGACAAGGTTACGACTTCACCCCGGCGTATGACCTGGCGAACTACTCGGTGGTGTCGGGTTCGTTCCCGACCGCGAACATCTTCCTCGACGAACAGCTCGAATCGCCGCTGACCGGCGAGCTGACGCTGTCGCTCGCGCAGGATCTCGGCAGCCGCGGCGCGGTGCGCGGCATGTATGTGTGGCGCCGCGCCACGGGGTTGATCGAGTCGTTCGTCGACGATCCCACCGCCTCTGGCAAGACGGTCGTGACGCAAGGGACTGCCACGTTCGGCACCTTCGACAATGTCTATTACCGCAACTCCGACGCCGCGGTTCGGCGCTACCAGGGCCTGGAGCTCGTCGGCCATTACCAGTTGCGTTCGAACTGGACGGCAGCGGCACAGTGGACCGTGCAGGTGAAGAACGAAGGCAACTACGAGGGCGAAGCCGCCAACCAGCCGGGTGCGCCATCAGTGCTCGGCGACTACCCCGAGCTGCTCGATGAGACGCGCAACTTCCCGATGGGTCGCCTCGATGATTTCCAGCGGCACAAGGTGCGCGCCTGGACCACCTACCTGCTGAACGCGGGACGGTTTGGATCGTTCGACGTCACGCCGATGTGGCGCTACACCTCGGCGCTGACCTACAGCCTGGCGGCCAACAGCGTGCCGCTGAGCGCGATCCAGCGCTCCCGCAATCCAGGGTACGCGCGGCTGCCCGGAGCCGGCACGAACGGATCGCAGACGCTCTTCTTCGGCGAACGAGGTAGCCAGCAATTCGCCGGATATGGTCTGGTCGATCTTGGCGTGACTTACCAGGTGCCGGTGTGGCGATCGTTGCGGCCGTGGATGAAGGTGGAAGTGCTGAACGTGTTGAACAACGACAAATTGATCGGATGGGACACCACGGTCTCGGTCGATCCTGCGAGCGCACTCGACGGCAATGGCCTGCCGACCGGGTTCATTCGCGGCGCGCGCTTCGGCACCGCGACGTCAACGGCGCACTTCGCGCGGCCGCGTCCGGGCATGACCGGCGGCCGCACGTATCTCGGCGCGTTCGGCATTCGTTTCTAACGGCCCCTCCAGCCGACGAGCAGGAGACCACTCACGCGGTCTCCTGCTGTTTTATTGAGGTGGCGAGCTCGAGCGTACTCCAGCTCATCGATGTCGCTTCTAAACGGCGATACAATCGAAGCGAGATGGAATCTCGCTTCAAGTTCCAGTCGGACCGCACATTCCCACGTTGTCCGGTTTGCTCGGGTACGATGGAACTGGTCTACAGCCGATCCGGCGAAAACGTCGTCGTCTGTATCGACTGTCAGACCGGTCTGACGATTCCTCGCAAGGCGTGGGACATTGCTGAGGCCAAGCAGCAGCAATCCGGGAAGCCCGGCGAAAAGGCTGGCTAGATTTTCCAGCCGCCCGCCAGCAACTGCGGTGGCCCGACGTGGTGCCACTCCTCGAGTTCGAGTTGTCCGTAAATTTCGTCGAGGCGAGACCGAAACGAGGTCTCGCCGTTGAAGGTCTCACGCGTCGTCGTGCCGTCGGCGCGCCGCCAGATGATCTCGTAGAGCTGCGAGTCCTTCGAGTATCGCGTTTCGAGTCTGAGGGCTTCGGTGTCGCGTTGGAAGATATAGATCACGGGAGTCCACCCGCCGCGGGCGCTCAATTCATGTTCTAGACAGGCGGCAATCGCGAGTATACCCTAGGATTCTGGCCGCCGTCGTCGGTCCTGTTCAACGGGAACGGCCTCTTTGCGGCGATCTTTCTCCACATAGATAGCGCCGCTTGCCGAGTATCGGCGCAGCACCAGCACGCGATTCACCATCGGGGGCGTCGTCATCACGAACGTCTCAGGGGGCGGATCGGGCACACGAACCTTCATGGTGTGTCCGTCGATGAACATCAAATGCGCATCAACTGGCGCCATGGGGAGCTCTCCCTGTGAGAGTTGACGGCGCTAGCTTACCTCATCCGTTCAGACCGAGCGACTCCCTAGCTGCTCCTACGTTCGAGTAGTTGCTTCGCAGTGTGCTCTTCGTCGTGCGGATGCTCGCCGGAGTAGTTCGTTCTCGCGGCCGGCCCGATCGCTCTTCGCTCACTCGCGAATTCCTGCGCAAACGCTCACGAAGTGTGTGGCAACGGTCTTGATTTGGAGCCCGCGGCGAACCCACGCCAACGCATCAAGGAGGTGCGCATGACCCCGAATCGTCGACAGTTCGTCGCCAGCATCGCGACCGTGCCGTTCGTTCTGCAATCGGCCGGCGCTCAGCAACCTGATTCGAAGAATCGAGCGTACGTGGATCCAGTACTCGATGAAATCGTGGCCGACTTGCGGAGGCTCGCCGCCGAATTCGAGACGCAGCCTTCCAGCCGCAAAGCGACGCTGCGGGCCATGGAATCGACGCTTGGCATTCAGGCGGCGCACCTCGCCACCTACTACGACGGCAACATCCGCGCGACGGTGCGCCGGCGCCGCACCCGAATCGGCAAGCCGGCCCTGATCCAGGAGATTGTGACGAAGGCTCACGATGCCAGGACCCACAATGTGACGCACGAGGACGTCGACGCGGGGCTGACCCGTCTCGAGCAGCGCGGCCTCGCCGGCGTTGTTCGCGATGTTCAGCAGACGATCAGGCGCGTGCGCTTGAGCGCTCCGGATCAGTTTGAGGCCGTCGCGGTTCGCACCACACAATACAATTACTGTTCGGACTTGAACTGGATGATCCAACAAGCCGAAGTCGCCGCGGCGATCGCATGCGGGATTGCCATCCTCGAACCCACGCCCGCGGGTGAAGCCGCCTGTGGTGCCGTGACATTGGCCCTGGGCCTGCTGCTCGCCCAGCGTGCCTGGTTCTGCTAGCCTGTTCGACAAGGAGTCAACATGGCCGTTCGCTATTCGGGCCACCTGTTGAAGACGCGGCAGCAGGCACTGTGGCAAGGCCTCGTCCTGCTGATCGTGCTCGTCCCACTCGTCGCGTGGCGTTTCCGAACCGAGGACACGGTCGTGGCCGCGGCGTTAGCGGCGTTGACACTGGCGCCATTCGCGCTCGCGTATCAGGCCTGGCGTTTTCTCGGCGATCAAGAACGCCGGCACGCTGAGCCGACGCCGGAAATGGCGTTCGTATTCCGCATCCTGGCGAATACCCCATTGACGCTGGGAGCGTTGCTGCTGATTCTGCTCGTAGAACTTCGCTGACTGGTACAGGTCGGGCCCGGTCAACCCGACCTCCTGCGATCGTGCCGACAATCTCAAAGCCTGAAATCGTCCGCGGCAGGTGATCTCCAAGTTACAGAAGGAAATGTGGTGGCCAGGGACGGAATTGAACCGCCGACACTGCGATTTTCAGTCGCATGCTCTACCAACTGAGCTACCTGGCCGTTGGACAGACTGACAAGTATATCAAAGGAGGGCGGGACGGAGGTCCCGCCCGCGACTTACTGCGCCGCCGTCGTCGTCATGTAACGGCTGGCGTTCTCCGACACATGCTTGACGCTCGCGATCAGGCGATCGACTTCGTCGGGCATGTTGTAGATGTGCGTGGCCGCGCGCACCGCGTTCAGGTCTCCCGTGGTCATGGTCCGGATGTAAATCCGATCGCGCGCGAGGATCGCCTTCGTGATGTTTTCCATCGGAACGTCGCGGATGCTGAACAGCGTCAGGCCGGCCGAGAACCTGGGGTCTTCGGAAGTCCACATCTTGACACCTGGGATCTGCTTGAGCCCGGCGCGCAACCGCGTGCTCAGGTAGCGCACGCGATCTTCGACGTTCCTCTTGCCGATCGCGTTCTGCAGGTCTACCGCCGCGGTCATGCCGAGCACGGACGGCACATCACGCTGTCCGAACGCCTCGTACTTCTTCGCTCCGTCCTTCGGCTCTCCCGGCGGCCCCATCAGCGGCCAAATGCGATCCTGCACGTCACGGCGGACGTAGCACACGCCCGTGCCGGTGCCGCAGAGCAGCCATTTCTGCCCGGCGGCCGCATAGTGATGGATGTTCATCGCCTTCAAATCGAGGTCCATCATGCCGAGCGGATGCGCGCCATCCACCGAAATCAGGATGCCGCGGCGCTGCGCCAGGCCGGCGAGCTCTCTGACCGGCGTGATCAGGCCAGTCACGTACGTCATGTGGCTGACCATGATCACCCTGGTCCGTGGCGTGATCGCCTTTTCATACAGGCCGACGATCTGATCGACACTCGTCGGTGGTGACGGCACATCGATGACGACTTGCTTGATGCCGGCGCGTTTCTCGAGTGTGCGGTAGGGGCCGATGCCGCCACCGTGCTCGTGGTTGCAATACACCACTTCGTCGCCGGCCTTCCAGTCGAGGCCGTGCGTGAAGATGTTCATCCCTTCGGTGGTGCTGCGCGTCAGCGCGATCTCGAGCGGGTCGGCGTTGACGAATCGAGCGACATGCCCGCGGACGACGTCGACTTCCTCGCGGCGGTAGTTGTTGGACGGGTTCTCGGCGATTTCGCGGAAGATCTTCTCGTTCGCTTCGGTTACGCACCGCGGCACGGGGCCTTCGGTGCCGTTGTTCATGAAGGTCATGCCGTCGAGGATGTTGAACTGGCTGCGGACCTTCCACCAGTACGCCTCGTCGAGGGGACCGGTCGGCTTCAGGTCGCTCGTTGTCAGGGTCGGGGCGATGACCTGCCCGGCGGCGCGGGCCGCGGCCGGTCGCGCGGCGAGCACCGCCCCGGTTGCCACGACACCACTCGAGACGCTGCTCAGGAATCGACGACGTGACAGCATAGGGCGCTCCTTGTCAGGGGTGCACACGGTGCACGCTGTGCACTCTCTTTTTAGTAGTCGATCAATCTCGTGTACTTCACGACGAACGATCGGCCGAGTGCCTCCTGGGCCGTCGAGCTCAGGAGATCGCGGCGGTCGTTGAACACCACGAACAGTCCCGTGCCGCTGCGGTTCAACCACGCGAAGCGGACGTTCGACGAGAACTGGCCAGTCTGGCCGTTGTACTGCAGCAGCGCGGAAAGATTGGTCAGGGTGGTGAAGGAGTAAGTGGCCTTCAGCGGCACCAGGTTGTTGACGAAGCTGCCGTATGGCAGGTCGATGTCCTGACGCGTCCAGCCGAGGCTCGCCGTCGCCTTCGGCATGATCCGATAGTCGCTGTTGATCTCGAAGCCCTTGAAATCGCCGTCGTAGTAGTGGCCGATGCGGGCCCGAATGGTGGCGGTGACGCGCGCCGACGGGTTGTGAAAATACTCGAACGCGTGCTGCACCCAGCTGTAGTCGTCGACCGGAATGGTCACGCGGCGGCCGTCGCGATTGAACACGGTGAACGGCGCCAGCGGCACATCCTCGCTCACGTCGAAGAACCACCCGAAGCGGCCGCCCTGGCGCGGCTGAATCTCGAACAGGTGGATATGCGATTGCGACGACTGCAGGTTGCCGTCGAAGTCGTAGAACGAGGTGTACGAAACATGCGGCGAAATGCGGCGGATCCAGGGCCATCGCTTGGGCTGCGGCGAAAAGAACGCGCGGAACTCCGGGCGCCGGTAACCGCGGCGCGGCAGGAAGCCGACTTCCGGATTGAAGTTCTCACCCACTTGGGACAGGCCGCCGGAGACCTGCCATAACTGATTGGTGAAGTTGTAGAACACGCGGCCCGAATAGTCGCTGCCGCGCGGCCCGGTCGTGCGCGTGGTCGGCGTGTCGGTGCGCGCCATGAACGCCGAGACACGCTGGTTTTGCGAGACTTGCCAGTTGGCGTCGAAACCGTAGGCGCGGTTCCAGTCGTCGACGAGTTTCGCCTGACCATACCCCTGCCGCATCACGAAGATGCCGCCGTAGCTCGAGCGGCCCACCTCGCGCTGCAGACGCAGCACGCTGAAGTTGTTCGCCGGACCGACGATTTGACCGCCGAGATTCTCCACGTCGTCTGACTGGATGTTGAGCAGTCCGACGTTCCAGCCGGCAACTTTGCCACTCAGCCGGCCGCCGCCGCGAATGTCGATGGGCAGATTGGCCGACGACAAGCCGACGCGACGCGAGAAGAAGAGATCGATCTGCTGCGGATTGCCGAACTGGAACGTGGACGCGTTCTCGAGGAAGAACGGCCGCTTCTCGGGGAAGAACAAGTCGAACCGCGTCAGGTTGACCTGCTCTTCGTCGGCCTCGACCTGCGCGAAGTCGGTGTTGTAGGTCGCATCGAGCGTGAGGTTGGGACGGATTCCCCACTTGAGATCGACGCCGAAGTCGCCGTTGCGCCTGAGGCTGTCGTTGGCGACGGTGAAATCCTTGTTCACCGAGCCCAGCGCATAGGGAATCAGTTTGATGTCGCGGCGCGCCGGCAAGGTCAGACCCGTCATCTTCGCGGCGAGCGAAACACGGTAGATGTCGAAGCCGCGCGGAATGGGCGCCAGGTACACCTGCTCGTTCTTGTGGCGGATGTTGCGGAGGACGTTGAAGCCCCAGGTCTGGTTGTCGCCGGTTTGATACCGCAGGGTCTTCAGCGGAATCGCCAGCTCGGCCTCCCAGCCACGTTCGGTGATCAGGCTGCGCACCGACCAGTCGCCGTCCCAATTCGGATTGAACGCGCTGATTCCGCCGCGCGCGGTGCCGGAGCTGTTGCCGCCGCCCCCGGCGCCCTGTGACACTCCACTCGTCTGACCCTCACGTGCCACCTGGCCGTCGTACTCGATGCCAAGCGGATTGGTACCGAACACGAAGGCGTTCTGATTGTCGTTGAACGTGTCGAATACCATCACGATCGAATCGGTGTCGTTCAACGACGCGTCGCGGCGGGCCTGCGAGACGATGATCTTCGAGGGGTCGTTGTCGAACGCGATGATGCCGATGTAGACGTTGCCGTTGCCCACCAGCACGCGCACCTCGGTCTTCTCGGTGGCCGGCTGACCCTCGTTCGGGTCCTGCTGAATAAAGGTGGAATAGGGCGACACTTTCAGCCACACCGCGTCGTTGACGCGGCCGTCGATCACCGGGCCTTCGGCCGACGTATCAAGTTTCCCCGCTGAAAATGTTGGTGGTGGAGAGTTTTGCGCGAACGCCACGGAAGGAAGAACAAGCGCCGTACATATGCAGACGAGCAAGTTGCGACACATAGAAGTTGTGATAGAAGTTCCGCGACGAGTTTACAACATATGACGATCCGGCTCGCGGCGTCGATTGTCATCGTATGTCTCTATGGGCACACGCTGGCGGCACAGGCGCCACCGCAGTTATCGCGCCAGCAGCGAGAGACGCTCCTCGCGCTCGTCAACGGAGTGGACGCCGCTGCGCAGCAGCCTGCCATTGACGACGCGCAATGGCAGTCGCATCTCATGCGCGCTTCCGACGGATCGCACTACGTCGCTTTTTCCGTTGAGCCGCCCGCGTCGGCGCCGCTGCCGAAGGGGCCGGCGCTGCTCTACATTCGACTGGCAACGTCGAACCAGCAGGCCGCGCAACGGATCGCCGAGCGATCCGCCATTCGCGATTGGCTTGCGGGCAGCCGGACCGACCCGAGGCTGCTGCCGCGTCGCGGCATTGCGATGGGCGACATGCCGATCATGGGACCCACCGGCAACATGAACCCGATCAGGCAGCCGACGTCCACCGGACTCAACGAGATGCGGCTGCTGGCGCTCGAGCGCGAGCGCACCAAGAAGAAACAGGAAGAGCAAGAGAAGCAACGCCGGGCCGAGCTCGAAGGCAGGGCGGCGGCCACGCGCGAGCTGTTTCCGTTCGAGGATTTCGATCTCGCCTCGCAATCGGTGCGCGGCGACGCCCGAATCATCACCCGAGCGTTGACGGCGGGACCCGGCGAGTACGACTTGTATCTGGCGTGGGCCGATCCCGCCCATGGCAAGCCGGCGTCGACTGTTCGGGTGCTGCGCAAGTCGCTGACCCTGCCGCCCGCTCTGACGACCGGGCTGAGCATGGGCAGTGTCGTGTTCGCCGACAGCGTCCTCACTCGCGACTTGCCGTATCCACCGACCGAACAGGCGTCGCATCCATATTCGATCGGCGTCATGGAGATTACGCCGGCGAGAGACAGCCACTACACGCGAGACGACGATCTATCCGTGGCATTCCAGATCATCAACGCGAGCGCGTCTGACATGGGCATGCCCGACCTCACCGTAGGTTTTCGGATCGTCCGGGTCAGTGAAGGCCGCGAGAGCGCGGTGGCCTCGCTCCGGCCGCAGCAATACAACGGCACCACGTTGCCACCGGATTTCGATCTGCGTCAGGGCCACCCGGTGTTCGCGGCCGTTTCAGCGCCGCTCGCGACACTCGGCCGCGGCGACTATCGGCTGAAGATCGCCATCAGCGATCGTCTGAGCGGCGCCGCAACGATCGCCGATGCGGACTTCAGCGTCGTCGGCACCATCGCGTCGCTGCTCGCCGAGGCGCCACCGCTCGGCCGCCCCTTCAGCCGCGATACGATCCTGAAACCGGATGCCCTCGCTCCGGTGGTTGATCTGCTCGCACCCGCCTCGCCTTCGCCGCAGCTGGCGCGCGCGCTGGCGCTCGCACGCGACGGCAAACTGGTCGAGCTGCTCGTCGAGGAGCCCGTGGCGGCTGGCGAGGCCGGCATTCGTTCGACACTGACCGGGCTGGCGCTGCTTCCGGTGGCCGAAGCTTCGGCGGTGGTGCAATTGCAGCGCGGGTTGCAGGAGGGCGCGCCGGCGGGCCCGGCGCAGCACCTCATCGGCGCCGCACGCGCGATCCAGAATCGCGACGCGGACGCGATCGCCGCATGGGAAACCGCGCTGGCGACCGGGCGCGCGCCGGCGGGCACGAGGCAACTGCTCGTCGAAGCGCTGTTGCGCCGCGGCGACAGCGCTCGGGCCGCCGCGGTGGTGGCAGACACGCCGCGCGGCGGGGGGTCTGCAGAGTGGACGCGATTGACCGCGGCCACGCACATCGCCGGTGGCCGCTTTGCCGACGCGGTCGCCGTGCTCGACGCTCACCGCACGACACATCCTGACGATGAGGATGCGCGCTGGCTGTTGCTGCACGCGCTGTTCGGTGAGGTTGCGAGTGGCGGCAATCGCGAGCGGTTTGCGGCTGAAGCACGGCGCTACATCGACACGCAGGGCCGGAATTCGGATCTGGTTGCCGAATGGCTCCGGGTCGTCGCTACTTCTTGACCGGCTTCAACGGCGGCGGTGTCGGGACCTTCCCTTCGCTCCTGAGCGAATAGGCGCTGCGCGACGCGACCGAAACGCCAGGACGATCGACCTTGACGTCCAGCAGTCGAATCCGCTTCATCGGGTCGGGATTCGACGAGTAGAAGCCCAGCACGTAATAGTCGCTGGTTTCGGCATCGATGCGCTTCAACTCCCCCGCAAGATCGTTGGTGTTGACGACGGCGAAACCGCCGGTTTCCTCCGCCAGGTAGCGCAGCGTGCTGGTGGTCTTCTGGAGATGCGTGCGCCACTCGCTCTGGTCGACGTACTGGCCGGCATCAACGACCCCGGCGAGACCGCGCGGATCGACCGTGTAGATCGTCGCGTTGGCGCGATTGGCAGACAGCACCAGCTCCCGCATCAGCCGGTGCAAGTCAAGGTCGGCCGTCACCGTGCCGGTCCTGAAATACGGATTCTCTTTGTCGGTCAGAAAGCGTGTCGGGTCGGAGAACCGGCCGCCCTGAATGCGATCGCGGCTGAAACGGCCCTCGGTGAACGGATCGAGATCGTAGCCGTTGCTCACGTAGATCACCGCCTTGCGGCGATTCGTCACCTGTTCCAGTTCGGCGAGGATGCGGTACGCCGTATAGAAGGCCATCTGTGCGCGATGCCGGATGTCGCCGGGGCCCTGCGGCGATTCGAGCATCCTGAAGATCTCAGACGGGATCATTCCCGAACCGCGAATCTTGCCGACGGCTTCCATCGCCGCCTTGCGGTCGTAGGTCGGCCCGATTTCGATGAACGACGGGCCGCTCGACAGCACCGTGATCAGATCGCCTTCGTGCAGCAAGGCGTCGCCAATCGTTTGCATGACGCGACGGACGTGCGGCGACAGCTCCGGCTCGAAATGCAGATCGTCGACGAAGATCAGCACCATGCGGCCCGCCGCGTCGGCGACGCGCGGTTTCGGCTTTGGCAGGACCAGCCCCTCGGGCGCCGCGGCCGGCGGCGCGGGCGGCGCCAGCAGATTAAACGTGCGGCCGCCCTGAATCATTTGAAACGACACCACCTCCTGCGGCTGGCCGTCTTCGAGCACCGTGAAGTTCTCTCTCGTGAGATCGGCGACGAACCGTCCGTTACCGTCCCGTGGAATCACGTCGGTCGTCACGAGCGTGACGCCCGCTCGGAACGTCGGCTGCTGAGCGGTGAGGACGATACCGAGAAACGCAAAATGCAGAATGCAAAATGCAAAACGGCGCAACTTCCCTTTCTGCATTCTGCCTTCTGCATTCTGCATGTCGCCGACCAGCGCGAGTTTCATGTGAGACCAGTATAATGTCGGCAATGCAACCGACGCGCCGGGAGATTCTGGGCGGCCTTGCCGCAGCGAGTGTGGCCACGCTGGTCGAACCAGGCGAGGTGCTGGCGCGGCTGGCGGCCGACGTTCCCTGTACGGCGCCGGCTCCCGCCGGCGAACTGCTCGGCACGCTGCCGCTCTTCCGCGATCGATCGCAAGTGCAGCCGTTCGGCGTCAAGATCAGCGGTCAGGGGCTCGACGCCAGGCTGATTACCGATCTTTCAATCCTCGAACCTCAGAAACTCATAACGCCAAACGAGCTCGCCTACATCCGCACCGAGATACCTGCGGGTGCGGCAAATCACCAGGGCCCGTGGACGCTCGACGCCAACGGGATGCTGGCGCAGCCCGTAATGCTGAAACTCGACGATCTGACGAAGCTGTCGAAGAAGATGGGGCCGCACCTGTTCGAGTGCTCGGGCAACGGCAACCCGTCGAATTTCGGCCTGATGAGCGTCGCGGAGTGGGAGGGGATTCCGCTCGCCGAAGTCGTGGCCCGGCTCAAGCCGTCGAAAGACGCCACGGCCGTGCTGGTCAGCGGCTTCGATCACATCGGGCAGGTCTCGCAGCGATCGATCGTCGGCGCCAGCTGGGTGCTGCCGCTCACCGACCTCGAGAAGCTCGGCGCGTTCCTCGCCGTTCGCATGAACGGCGCGCCGGTGCCCGACGATCACGGCCGGCCCGTTCGCTTGTGCATTCCCGGCTGGTACGGCTGCTCGTGGATCAAATGGGTCAACGAAATCCGCCTCGTCGGTCCCGACGAACCGGCGACGTCGCAGATGGTGGAATTCGCCAATCGCACGCATCAGACGGCGCCGCATAAATTCGCCCGCGACTACACGCCGGCTGACATTCAGACCGCGGCGACCCCGGTTCGGATCGAGAAGCGCAAGACCGCCACCGGTCTGGAGTACCGCGTCGTCGGCATCGTCTGGGGCGGCACCAGGCCGGTCGATCGGCTGGCCATTCGCTTCGCCAAGGATCAGGCGTTCACGCCGTTCTCGATTTGCCCGGCGCCACAGACGCACGTGACGTGGCACCTGTGGGAGTACCGCTGGAAACCCACTGCTCCGGGAACCTACGACATCGCGCTCGAAGTGCCCGACGGTTCCGTGCCGCAGCGCCGCTTGAAGAACGGCTACTACCTGCGGCAAGTGAAGATCGACGAAGTCTAATCGGAAGCGATACTTGTCGGGAGCCTCTAGCGTCGGGAAGTGATTCTCGTCGGGATCACTTCACCGCGTCGCGGGCCTCGACGACCTCCGGCAATCCGGGATCAGCGAGCCGGTAGTTCGTCAGGAAGCGTTTGTAAGCGGCGCGGGCGTTTGCCGCGTCGCCGGCGTTTCGATGCGCGCGCGCGAGCCCAAGCAAGGCGCGGCTCCGATTGGGCGTGCGCGCGAGCACCCGATCGAAACGGCCAATCGCTTCCCTGGCGCGACCGACCTGAAGCTGCAACTCCCCGTAGAGCTCGTTGACATCCTTGACCGGGAACGGCCGCCCGATCGGCCTCGGCAGGCGCGCCTGCAGCGCTGCGGCACGGTCGAGTGCCTGGAAAGCAACATCGTGACGCCCCTGCGCAAACAGATCGAGCGACTCCATCTGCCGCAACATGATCTCCGCCTGCTCGCGCAGCTCGGCCGGCTGACCGGGCGAGGAGGCCTTGCGGAACTCGTCGATCACGACACGCACCCGCGACGCGTCGCCCAGATTGACGGCGCTGAGCCCGAGCGCAAACAGCTCCTCGATGTTGTCGAACGTGCTCTGCCCCTTCATCTCCTGCCAGCGCTCGCTGTCGATGATGTAGCGCGCGCGCATCGACCCACGATCATTTCGGAGGGCGGCCTCGCCACTGCCCCGCCCGATTTCGCTTTCGCCGTATCCGTGGCCTCCGGAGTGCAATGGCGAATGCTGCAGGGGACCTGGTGGCGACAAACCCTTAGGTTTGTCGATCGCCGCCTTCATGGCTTCGTTGACGAACGCAATGGCTTCTTTCGTTTTCGAGAATCTGCCCTGCTGGGTCCATTCGTACTGCAGCCACGTCAAGCTGTGATAGTCGCGGCTGGCGATCGAGAGACCGCGCCGTTTCGCCCACGTGATTGAGGCGTCCCACGACGCCTGGTCGCTCGCCGCCGCTTCGTCCCAGAAACCCGCCTGAAGAAACGCATGGGCGGGCATGTGCAGCGCGTGGCTCGCGGCGGGGGCGATCTTCGCGTAGGTTCGGGCTGCGGGCAGTGCCTTGTCGACCAGGCTGCCGTGATCGTAGGCGTGCAGCAGGTAATGAGCGGCGCCTGGATGATTCGGATTCCTCTTGAACACCGTTTCCGCAATTGCTCCGGCGCGCTGCCGAATCGGCAGCGCCTCATCGCCGCGCGGCAGCGTGGCCAACAGCGCCAGCGCATGGAACGTCTGCACCTCGTCATCGGCAGGGTGATCGGCCGCCAGTTTGGCCATGGCGGCCGCGTGCGCGGCGTGCCGGGCGGCCTTGTCGGCCGGACTGAAAAGCGCGTCCACCGCGCGCACGAAGCCCTGTTCCCGCGCGGTCTTCGCCCTGGCGAGACGCGCCTCCGCCGTCGGTCCGAGCTTCGCGAGGGCCGCGCGGGCCTGCGGCAGTTCTTCGAAGAACCACAGCGGCTGGCTGAAGCTCATCGCCTCGCCCCAATAGGCGAGCGCGAATGACGGATCCGCTTTCTGCGCAGCCCGAAAGGCATCGATCGCGTCTTCGTACATGAAGCTATGGAGCCAGGCGACTCCCTGCAGGAAGTCTTTCTGCGCCGCGGCGTTGCCGGAATTCGGAAAAATGATTGGGTCTTGGGTCTTGGGTCGTGGGTCTTGGGTCGTGGGTCGTAGGTCGTGGGTCTTCAGTCGTGGCTCGTCGGCCGAAAGAACGCCCAAGCCAAAGACCGCCATCGCGAGAGCAAAGACTATTCGAGTCAACGCCTTCTCAGCGTACAAGAAAAACCCGAGGGCGCCGCGCGCCCTCGGGTTGATGTTCAAGTCAGCCCCAGGTCCCAAGACCCAGGACCCAAGACCCAAGACCCTTAGAACGACATCCGGAAGGTCAGCTGCGTCAGGCGCATGAAACCGGACTGCGTCCTGATCTGACCGAACGTCGCGCTGCCAACCGTTGCCGTTGGACCGGTGGTCTTCACGGTATTGGTGATGTTGAGCATCTCCAGCTTGATCTCGCCGCGGCGGCTGCCGCCGAGACGGACCTGCTTGGCTGCCACGAAGTCCCAGTTGTTGCGGTGCGGGGTCCGGACCTCCGACAGCGTGCGCGGCAGCGTGCCGAGCGTATTCGGCGGAGCGGCCACGAACGCGCCGCTGTTCAACCAGATGCCGATGCCGCACTGGTCGGCAATCACACAACCCGAGCCCGGCGGCGGCGCGATACGCTCGTTACGGGTGCCATCGGTCTCGGCGTCGCCGACACCTGGATTCGAGCGCTGCATGCGCGTGAACAGGTTCGTCGAATTGGTGTTGTTGCGGATCTGCACCGGGAAGCCGCTCTCGATCCCGATGATCGACGAGATGGTCCAGTCGCCGAGGATCGCGGCGCCGACGCCGCTCTGCAGCCAACGCTTGCCTTCGCCGAACGGCAACTCGATGATCGGAGCCATCGAGATCTTGTGCGGCACGTCGAGCAGGCCGATCGAGTATTCGGCGTCGATGTTGTAGGCGTCCTGGGCTTCGGTCGATGCGCTCGAGAAGAAGTTCCCCTCGCCGAACTGGTTGTCCTTCAGCCGGCTATAGGTGTAGTTGAAGCGGCCGCCCCAGCCGTTGCTGACACGCTTTTCGAGCTTGAACACGCCGGCGTGGTACTGGCTCTCGCCAAGCGTGGACTGGCGCATCAGGATGTCGTTGAACTGCGGGAACGGACGCAGCAGCTCGCGACGCTGAATCGTGGCGCTTCCGACACTCTTGCCCTGACCGGCCGGCAGACCGAAGAACGGGTTCGGCACCTGATCGAGCAACGCCGGGCCGAGTGAGAGGTACTGCGTCGGCACCTGGTTGATGTTGATCACGCCGTCGTTCGAGCCGCCGAGGTTGAGATCCCTGCCCGTCGCGCCGACGTACTCGAACCCAATCGCGATGTTGCCCGGCAACTCGCGGGCGATGTCGATTGAGTACTGGTGGATCTGCGGCGCGGTCTTGTCCTGATCGATGAACTCGATGCCGCTGTTCACACCCGTCAACGCGCCTCGGGTGTTGCCAAACGGCGTCAGGATGCCCTCCGGGAACGGATTGGTCAGCGACACGTTCGGAATGAACTGCGCCTGCGGTGACTGCGTCACCTGCGTGAAGCCGATGTTGCCGTAGTTCTGCGCACCGACGGCCTGGTAGTTCCACGGCGCCCAATAGATGCCGTAGCCGGCACGAACCACGGTCTTGGGATTCATCGAATAGACCATGCCGACGCGCGGCGACACCTTGATTCCCGGGGGGTTGCCATGATACTCGTTGGCGCCGTTCTGGCCCGCGTAGACGAGGCCGCCACGAACCGGCTGGCCCGTCTGCGGGTTCACGACTGCGCCGAGCGCGCCGCCGGGATTCAGCGTGCGATCGAACGCGACCGCGAAGCCGTTGTTTTCTTCACGCAAGCCGTCTTCGTGCTCGAGGCGAACGCCGTAGTTCAACGTGAACTTGGAGCTCAGCCGCCAATCGTCCTGCGCGTAGAAGCCGTAGTAGTTCGTCCAGGCGTTGAACGGGCTGGACACGGTCACGGTGTTGGGGAAGCTGCCCGCCTCCGCGAGCGCCGCCGGATAGCCGAGCAGCATGCTGGCGAGGGCATTGCCCGATGTGGTGTTGGTGGCCAGCGGGTTCGACGAGGTGAACAGACGCGTGAAGTTGAAAATGCCCGCCGACCCCGAGAACGACTGCGTGTCGACGCCGATGTTGCGATAGTCCAAGCCCAGCTTGAACGTGTGCGTGCCGACGAGCTTCGACATCGTGCCGTTGGCGCTCCACGACTTCCAAACGAGTCGATTCGGGTCGATGTGGCCGAACGCGTAATAGTCGACGATGCTGACGCGCGGGAACTTCCGCTGCTGCAGCGGGGCGAGGAACGACGAGGCAAATCCCAGTTCGGCCGGGTCGAACTCGACCGACAGCGTGTTCTGGTCCTTGAACCGCGTCCAGCCGTAGCGCAGCGTGAACACCGTGTTGTTGCCCGGCAGCCAGGTGTTGTTCAAGGCGAGCACGTGAACGCGGCGGCGCAGCACGTAGTCGCTGCGGTCGATGAACGCGTTGGCCTCGCCCTGTTTCACCACCGAGTTGGCGCACGGTTCGTTGGTGTTGTTATAGAGGTAGAAACCCATCAACGACACCTTGTCCGAGAAGCGGTGGTCGAGCTTGCCGGTGTACATCGCGGCGCGGTCGTTGATCTCGGCGATGGTGTCGTGGTTGCTCTGACCGTTGCTGGTGTCGCGCGTGGGGTTGGGCAGATAGCTCAACATCCTCACCGCAACTGGATTCAGGCGGTTGGTCGGAATCACGTTATTCGGGAACGGCGTGCGGTTGTTGCCGCTGGCATCGCCGGTCAGCGGGTCGAAAATCTGCACCACCTGGCCCGTCGCGTTGAAGCTCTGTGAGAAATCGCCCTGCTTCTCACGCGCGGTCGGCAGACGTACCGGCGCATTGCGCGTGGTGTTCGAGCCGTAGCCTTCCACGGAGAACCAGAAGAACGTACGGTTCCTGGCAATCGGACCGCCGAAGCCGCCGCCGCCCTGGTGGAAATACGTATCCGGCAGCGGCACACCCTGCAGGTTGGAGAAGAAGTTGTTCGACGCGCCCCACTTCGGACGTGCCTGGTAGAAGCCGCTGCCGCTCCAGGCGTTGCCGCCCGACTTCGTCGCGACGTTGAACGTGCCGCCGCCGGTGCGGCCGGTTTCGGCGTCGTACTGGTGCACCTGCACGTTGACGCCTTCAATCGCTTCGATGTTCGGGTTCGCGGTGGCGCGGTTGCGCAAGTCGGTGATCGGCACGCCGTCCACCAGGTAGTTGTTGGCACGGCGCGCGCCGCCGCCCAGCGAGAGCAGCGACGCGTTGGTCTGGTCCTGCTGGCGGTTGAACTGCGCGTCGCCCGACGCCACCACGGTGGGCACGGTCACAGCGAAGAGGAACGCCGAACGGCCCGCGCTCGGCAGCGCTTCGAGCTGGCGCGAATCGATCACGCTGCCCGTCGACGCGTTCGAGGTGTCGATCAGCGGCGCCTCGCCGGTCAC
>Ga0187893_10007876_pt1 | contig 17146 bp, 15 predicted proteins | sample MA1701074metaG_FD_139574 | JGI IMG/M metagenome (GOLD analysis project Ga0187893, IMG submission 139574) | White microbial mat communities from a basaltic lava cave in the Kipuka Kanohina Cave System on the Island of Hawaii, USA - MA170107-4 metaG ... | reverse complement strand
CCACCTGAAACCGGCGCGGATTGAGGAAATCGATCACCCGGTGGAGCAGCTCTTCCTTCTCGGTGCCGCTCTCCGACCAGTACGTCAGGGTGAACGCGCGCGTCCGCCAGTCGATCCCTGGGGTCTGTGAAGGCGCGGCGAACACCACGCGCTCGACCGCGCGCACGCCCTCGAGCCGGGTTCGATAGCGCTGCCAGCTGCGCGCCAGCGGACCGAGGTACGTCAACCCGGCGACCAGGAGGCGGCTGCGCCAGTCGTCGTAGCGCGGGTCGAGCCGCGCGCGCCAGGCGGTGGCCAGCGCGGCCGTGAAGGCGATCAGCAAGGGCAGCACCCCAAGGGGAGCCCAGGGGCCGGCGCTGGCAAACCCGAGCAGCACCGCGAGTGCCGCGGCATTCCATTCCAGCGTGAAGGGCAGGAACGCGAACATCGACGCCGGGGCCTCGTACAAGGTTTGAAAGAGCGAGCGGCCGAACGTGCCGTAGTAGATCACCGGTCGACGCAGGAAGAGCGAATGCTCGAGATCGCCGTAGATGCGGCCGAGCCACTTCGACTGTCCGAGCAGGTTGAAGCTATACGGATGCTTGAAGTACAGCAGCGCCTCGGCCGCGCCGTAGCCCATCTGCTGTCGGATGTAGGCGCGGGCGGTGTTGCGGCGGAAATGCCAGACCATCGCGGCGGCGCTGAAGCCGATGACATGGCCGTCGTTCTGCAGACGCCAGCACAGGTCGACATCGTCGCCGGCGGCGCAGAACACCGGATCGAAGCCGCCGACCGCCTGCAGGACGTCCTTGCGGAAGGCCATGTTGCAGCCCGGGATGTGCTCGGCGAGCTCGTCGTTGAGCAGCACGTGCGTCGGTCCGCCCGGCGAGGCGGCGACGCAGGCGGCCGTACGCGAATCCTCGGGCGGCGGCAGGTTGGGACCGCCGACGGCGACGAACCCGCCGTTGACGAAGCTGTACGCGAGGTAGGTGAGCCAGTCGGGATCGACGACGCAGTCGGAGTCGGTGAACGCCACGATCGGGCCCGTGGCCGCCTCGACGCCGACGTTGCGCGCCACGCTCAGCCCCTTGTTCTGCTGCGAGATGATGCGCACCTCGCGGAACTCCTCGGCGATCTGCAGCGTGCGGTCGGTCGACCCGTCGTTGACGACGATCACCTCGTAGCTCGGGTAGCGCAACAGGCGCAGCGACTCGAGGCACGCGCGCATGGTGTGCTCGGCGTTGTAGGCACAGATGACCACCGAGATCTTCGGCGGTGACGGCGGCAGCAACGGCAGCTCGGTACGGTAGATGCGTTGCACTTCCTGGAAAGCCGGCTTGCGGCCGCGCTGCGAGTCGACCAACCCGAAGGCCCAGTCATCGACCTGAAACCCGCCGGTGAACCAGTCGTCGGTCCAGGAGAAGATCGACGTCCCCGCCACGCCGAGCTCGAATGCGGCGCGGGTCTGCCAGGCCAGCATGGTCGCCTGCCCGTCGCTGCCCTCGCGGATGGAATCGACGCCGAACTCGGTCAGCACCAGCGGCTTGTCACCGGCGAGGTTCTGTAGGCGGAGCAGATAGCGGCGGAAGTCGGGCTCGCGATGCAGGTAGACGTTGAACGAGACGAAATCGAGACCGTCGAAATCGAGATACTCGGTGGGCGGAAAGTTGGCGTAGCTGACCAGGGCCTGTGGGTCGACCGCCTTGACCACGCCGGCGAGCTCGGTGACGAAGCGCCGCACGCGCTCGGGGCCGAGCCAGCGGACGACGTCCGGCGGGATCTCGTTGCCGACCAGGTAGGCGAAAATGGCCGGGTGTCGCTGGCAGCGCTCGACCGCGTCACGGACGGTGTCGCGGATCTGCGCCATCACCGTTCGATCCTCGAGGAAGCAGACGTGCTCGGCCCACGGCAGGCCGACGAGTACGGCGATGCCGTGCTGCAGCGCCAAGTCGAGCAGCCAGGACGGCGGCACGGTGAACGCGCGGATGGCGTTGGCACCGAGCTCGCGCATCAGCGCAAAGTCGCGCTGGACCAGCGCCGGGCGCGGGAACTGGGTGCCGTCGTCGCCCGGGGCAAAGGGCCCGTACGTGACGCTGCGAAAGAGAAACTTCTCGGCGCCGCGGAAGAAGAACTTGCCCCGCGCGGCGAAGCGCTCGGCGCTGTCCTCGGCCGGCCAGCTCGCCGGACGCGCTATCGCACCGGCCATCAAGCCGTCCCTTGCCCACCCACTGCCGTCACCCCGTCCCCCGTCTGGATCTGCGCCTCATGCATCGAAAAGTATGACGAATCAAGGTCGACCGGGCAGCGTCACCCGCTACGCTACACACCCCGGGGGAGCAGGTCGAGACAGTGGAGTCCCGCGCCGGTCCACCCGTCTGGAGGGCGCCGCGCCGTCGGCGCCGGGGGCGGGGCGGGGGTCGTGCATGCCTTGACGCGCGGCGCGACGCGACCCTAATGGCAGGCCCCAGCAGACGGAGGATCGCTCATGCAACGCGTCGACCTCGACTCGCAATACCTGCACGGCAGCATCGAGAACGGCTTTCTGCGCGTGGTTATCGATCGCCCGGATCGGCGCAATGCCTGCACCATCGAGATGTATCACGGGATCAAAAAGGCGGCGGTCGTGGCCGAAAAGACCCCCGAGGTCGACGGTCTGCTGATCACCGGTAGCGGTGACGTGTTCTGCGTCGGCGGCGAGATGGGCGGCAAGCACGAGGGCGGTGGCAAGATCGACCGCGAGACCGACGGGCTCGACCTGCTGCCCTTCAACCAGCTCGAGACCATCGGCAAGACCATCGTCGCCGCCGTCAACGGCCTCTGCCAAGGCGGCGGCCTGAACATGGTGCTGTGCAGCGACGTCGCCGTAGCCTCCGACCGCTGCACGTTCCGCGCGCCTGAGCTGTTGCGCGGCGTCGCCGATCCGTTCCTGGCCGCGCGGCTGCCCGCGCGCGTCGGCACCGCAATGGCGAAGTACATGCTCTTCACCGGCGCCGTCATCGACGCCGCTGAAGCGGAGCGCATCGGTTTGGTGGCGCGCGTCTTCCCGCACGCGGAATTTTCGGCGCAGGTGGAGCGCGTGCTCGAGCAGATCCGTCAGACCGGCCCAGCGGCGCGTGCCGCCGTCAAGCACGAGATCAATCGCCACCTGCCGGTCTTCGACATCCCGATGTTCGCCGCGTCGCTGCGCTCGCCGGAGGTCGCGGAGGGGTTTCAAGCGTTCGTCGAGAAACGCCCCCCGACGTGGCCACGGGGTTAGTTTTGGAGTGCGGTGGCTTGCTTCCGCACTCCAAAGATCACACCCCGCGGAACTTCGGGGGGCGCTTGGCGAGGAAGGCGCGCACGCCTTCGGCGCGGTCGGCAGTGGTCTGTAGCAAGACGTAGAGATCTTGCTCGAGGCGAATGCCCTGCTCGAGGGTGAGCTCGGCGCCCTTGAGCACGGCCTCCTTGGCGAGGCGCAACGCAATCGGACCCTTGGCGATCAGCTCGCTGGCCAACCTGCGCACGGCTGCGCCGAGCCGCGGGCCCGGCACCACCTGGGACACCAGACCGATGCGCTCTGCCTGGCGTGCGCCGATCCGCCGGCCCGACACCAGCAGGTCAAATGCGCGCATGCGCCCGATGGCGCGCGGCAATCGCTGGGTCGCCCCATGGCGCGGCACACGTCCTTCGGCGATCTGCGGAAAGGCCAAGCGCGCCCGCGCGCTCGCGATCCGCAGGTCGCACGCCAAGGCGAGCTCCGCCCCCTCGGCAACGGCCTCACCGGCGATCTCCGCGACGACAGGAACTGCCAGCGCCCCCACTGCCGCGACCCAATCGTGCCGCGCCTCCCAGTCGCCGCCGTCGACCACGCCACGGCAGAAGGCACGGCCGCGGCTGCGCACGACCGCGACGCCGATCGATTCGTCGAACTGGATCTGCTCCGCCGCGTCGCAGATCTCTTGCGCGATGGCCAGGTCGATCCGATCGCCGGGCAGCGTGATCGACGCGATCCCGCGCTCGATGCTGAGCACCTTCGAGTGGGGTCCGCGTGCGGATCGTGCCCGTTTCATCGCTGGGCGACTCTCAACCGTTTCGCATTCCCGCTCTGGGCGGCGCTCCGCGCCGCCACCCGGCGCGGAGGCCGGGGCTACGGAAAAACAGCGCCCGGGGCCACGGACTAGGATCCGGGCTCACCGGCGAGTTGCGCGCGGAGATCCTTCTTCAGCACCTTCCCCATCTGGTTCTTCGGCAGCGCGTCGACGAAGTGGAACACCTCGGGCTTCTTGAAGCTGGCCAGGCGCTGGCGGCAGAACTCCGTCAACTCTGCCTCGTCCAGCCGCACCCCCGGTCGCGATACCACGACCGCCGCGACCCGCTGGCCCCACTCGACGTCCGGCACGCCGATGACTGCGGCCTCCTCGACGCCGGTGTGCGAGTACAGCACCGCTTCGACCTCGGCCGGCGAGATGTTCTCCCCGCCGCGGATGATCATGTCGTCCTTGCGCCCGGCCAGAAAAATGTAGCCGTCCGCATCGATCCAGCCCATGTCGCGTGTCGGCAGCCAGCCCTCCTGCGCTGGGCTGCTGACGCCGCCGCCCTCCGCCGCGTATCCCTTCATCGTCCGCGGGGTGGACACCCAGAGCTCGCCGACCTGGCCGGCCGGCAGCGCGACGCCGTTGTCATCGACGACCTTGACTTCCACGTCGGGCAAGGGCTGGCCGATCGACAGCAAGCGCTTCAAGTTGCGCTCGACCTCGTCGGCCGGACCGTCGAGCCGGTGATCCTCCGGGCCGAGCACCGTCAGCGTCGAGGTCGTCTCGGTCTGCCCAAACGCATTGACGAATCCCACGCTCGCTGGAAAGACCTCGATGGCGCGGCGGATCACGGGGAACGGCATGGCGGCACCCCCGTACGACAGATTCTGCAGGCTGCTCAGGTCGTACCGCCCGAACTCGGGGTGATCGATGATCTGCTTCATCATCGTCGGCACCAGGAAGGCGTGCGTGACCCCCTCGCGGGCCACCGCGTCGAGCCACGCCGTGGCATCGAACTGCGGCAGCACGACGATGCGGCGACCGGCGAACAGCGCGGTCATGATGTTGGTCGTGCCGGCGATGTGGTACAGCGGCGCCGACAGCAGCGCCGTGCCGCGCGGCGTCCCGTCGGCAAGCTCGACCGTGCCGCACACGTAGGCGGTGAAGTCGTTGTGGGTCAGCATCACGCCCTTCGGGCGCGATGTCGTTCCGCTCGTGTACATGAGGATCGTGGTGTCGTCGTCGTCGACCGGACTCTCCTCGAACTCCTCGCTCTCGGCGGCGATCAGATCGTCGAGCAGCGGCAGCCCGGGCTGCGCGGAGTCGACCGCGACGACGGTACGCAACGAGGCAAGGCGCGGCCGCAGCTCCGCGACCAGCCCCAGATAGCGGCTGCCGACCAGGAGCACGCCGATACCAGCGGCGTCGATCATGTACTCGAGCTCCGGCGGCTTTGCCCGGTAGTTGAGCGGCACGAACACCGCACCGGTTGCGGCGGCGGCGTAGTACGCTGCGATGTAGGCATCGCAGTTCGTATGCAGCGCGCCGACGCGGTCGCCCGCCTGCACGCCGAGCCGCCGCAGGGCATTGCCGAGCCGCCGCACCGCCGTCCACAGCTCCCCGTAGGTGAGACGGCGGTCTTCGAAGACCAGGATCTCCTGGTCGGGAAACATCTGAGCGGGAATGCCAACGAAGTTGGACGTGTTCACGGTAATCCCCAATTCCTGTGGAGGGCGGCGCGCCGTCGCCGCCGGCGGGGCGGCGCGGCGGAGATGGTTGTTTTCACCACGCCCCGCCCCCGGCGGCGACGGCGCGCCGCCCTCCAGAGCTTGGACGTGAGATGAAAAGCGCGATGCATCACAACACTCCCGCGAGTCTCCGCTCCAGCGCGAGACCGCCCTCGAGCGGCTGATCGAGGCCGTCGTTGATGGCGCGCTTCAGGGCTTTCAGCGCGGCGTGGTCGAGGCCTGCGACGCGGCGGGCGAGTGACCGCGCCGCAGCCGCCAGACGACTCGGTGCCACGACACGGCTCACGAGCCCGAGCCGCGCAGCGGTCCGCGCCTCGAGCCAGCGACCGGTGAGCACGACGTCGAGTGCGCGACCGGTGCCGAGCAGGCGCGGCAGGGTTTGGGTCCCGCCCACCCCGGGGATCATGCCCATACCCGTCTCCGGCAATGAAAAGCGCGCATTGCTCGCCGCGATGCTCTGGTCGCAGAGCAGGGCCATCTCGAAGCCACCGCCGACCGCATAGCCGTGCACCGCGGCAATGGTGATCGCCGGCAACTGCCACAACGTCCCCCAGACGTCGCGCAGCCAGCGCACCTCCCGCGCCCGCACGGCCGACGGCGCGCTGCCGAACTCGGCCACGTCGCCGCCCGTACAGAACGCCCGCCCATTGCCGCGGAGAATCACCGCGCGCACGCGCGGATCGTCGCGCACCGCCAGGAGCGCCTCATAGAGCCCGTCGCGCATCGTGATGTCGTACGCATTGAGCCGCTCCGGGCGGTTCAGCGTAATCACCCCGACCCGCCCGTCATCGATGAGCTCATAGAGCACTGCCGCCGGAGGGCCGTCACGCTCGCCCATTCGATTCACACGCGCCACGCAACGCTCAACGCGCAACGCCGAACGCGAAGCCGCGCCCATCGAGCGACGCTAGTCGCTCGATGGCAGCGGCTTCGCCTCCTTCAGCTCCATCGGTTGCCCCTCGTAGCGCAGATCGCACGGGCCCGGCTTGTTGACCAGCACCTCAACGGCGCCGTCGGTGGACTTGTAGCGCTTGCCGAGCTGCAGCGCCTGCGCACCCGCCGGGGTCCCGTCGGGGAACTTCTCGCCCGAATCGGCGCGCAGCAACGGGGTCTCGCCGTCGCTGAGCGTTCCCGGACCGCCCTTGGTGACGATGAGCTGCATCCCGCCCGGGGCCAGGTAGATCTTGCCGAGTTGCGTAGGCATCGAATCGTGTCCTCCTCAATCAGATGTCGCCGCCGCGAACGGCAGCGCCGCGACGGTCGCCGCGATGGCGCTGCCGCCGGCGTCGACAGTCACCTGCTGCCCGGGCGAGCATTCCTTCAGCCGCAGCATCGCCAGGCCGATGACGCCGCCGACCTCGGGCGATTGCACCGCGCTGGTCAGCGAGCCCACCTCGTGGTCGCCGACTCGCACGCGGGCGCCCGGCGCCGGCAGCGTATCGCCGCCGACGACGAGGCCGCTCAGTCGCCGATTGACGTGACCGCGGGCCGACACGCGCTCCACCACCTCCTGGCCGAGGTAGCAGCCCTTCGTGTAGCTGATCGCCGCCGTCCGCCCGGTCTCCATGATCAGCGTGCTTTCGTCCATGTCGACGCCGGCCCAGGGCACGCCGGCCTCGACGCGGAGCACGTCGAGCGTCTGCATGCCGCACGGCTGCGCGCCGGCCTCGACGCAGGCCTCGAACAAGGCCGGTGCGACGTCGGGTGAGCCAATGAGAAGGATGCCCTCTCGATCGAGCTCCGAGGCCGCGACGACCGTGACCGCGGCGCTCTCGAACACGGTGTGCACGTGCGCGTAGCGCTGCTGCGGTAGCGCAGCGAGGCCGAGCGCTTCACCGGCAATGGCACGCGCCAGCGGCCCCTCGAGACCGATCAGCGGCTCCTCATCCGGTGCTCCCAGCTCGACGTCGTCGGCAACGAGAAAGCGTTCGAGCGCCTCGTGCAGGATCGTGCGCCGCCAGGCGACGACGTCGAGCAGCAGGCGGTCTGGCATCGCGTAGACCCGCAGATCGGCGACGACCTTGCCCTGTTGAGTCAGCATCGCCGCGTACACGCCGTGTCCCGGCGCCAACGCCTTCACGTCGTTGCTGAGCATGCCCTGTAGAAAGGTGATGCGGTCCTCGCCCGTCGCGGCGAGCAGGGCGCGAAATCCGGCCGCGAAGACCACTCCGCCCTCGCGCGCCGCGCGCCACTCGCGCCCTGGGTCGCCGAAGCGCGCCGGCAGGGTGACGCCATGCACCGGCTCCAGCTCGGCTCCGCGCGCCCGCAGGGCTCGTTCGAAATCGCTCGTCATGGCGGGAGAATCGTCGATCCGATGGTCTCGCAGCGTCGGTCCCTAGCATCGCCGAATGGGGTTTCTCAACCGAGCCGACCGTTTGCCATTCCGGGAATCGATACGCCACAACGAACCCGACGGAGGACGCCATGCACTTCGAGGACATTCTCTATGACGTCGCCGACGGCGTCGCCTGGATCACGATCAATCGCCCGGCGGTGCGCAACGCCTTCCGCGTCAAGACCGTCGACGAGATGATCGTCGCGTTCCGCGCCGCGTGGGCGGACCGGGCGGTCGGGGTCGTGGTGCTCACCGGCGCCGGCGACAAGGCCTTCTGCTCCGGCGGCGACCAAAAGGAGCGCGGCAGTGGCGGCTACGGCGGCGGCACCGGCATCGGCCTCGACGTCGCCGGCCTGCACGGCGCCATCCGCAGCATTCCCAAGCCGGTGATCGCCATGGTCAACGGATTCGCCATCGGCGGCGGTCACGTGCTGCACGTGCTCTGCGACCTCAGCATCGCGGCCGATACAGCGGTGTTCGGCCAGGTCGGTCCGCGTGTCGGCAGCGTCGACCCCGGCTTCGGCACCGCTTATCTGGCGCGCCTGGTCGGCGAAAAGAAGGCGCGGGAGATCTGGTATCTGTGCCGACAGTATTCGGCCGCCGAGGCCCTGGCGATGGGGTTGGTCAACAAGGTCGTCCCCGCCGCCGATCTCCGCGCCGAAGTGGACGCCTGGTGCCGCGAGCTCTTGTCGATGAGCCCGACTGCCCTGAAGCTCGCCAAGTTCTCCTTCAACGCCGATACCGACCACATTCACGGCATCACCGAGATGGGGTTCAGCGCGCTGGAGCTGTACTACCAGACGCCGGAAGCGGAGGAGGGACGCGCCGCGTTCGTGGAGAAACGTCCGCCACAGTTCCGCAAACATCTGCGCGGCTGAGCGCGCAACGGCGGCCCTCCGGGCCCCGGCACGGAGGCCGGGGCTACGGGTGCGGAGGCCGGGGCTACGCGTTCGTCGTCTGCGTAGGGGCGACGCATGCGTCGCCCGAACCCGTCGCCGGCCGCGGTCGCCGCCGTCGCGCTTCGATTCTTTTCGGGCGACGCATGCGTCGCCCCTACTTGAGGCGGGCTAGGAACTTGTCCACCGGCAACGTGTTGATGATGTCCTTCGCGGTTGCCCAGCCGCGCCGCGCGGTGGGGATGCCGAGCTCCTCCGGATAGCCCAGGTCGGCGACGCTGTGCGCGTCGGAGTCGATGACCAGCGGGACGCCGGCCTCGACGGCCTTGCGGACGTGCTCGTCCTTGAGGTCCATGCGCCGCGGCAGCGCGTCGATCTCCAACACCGTCCCGGTGCGTTTGGCGGCGGCGATCACCGCGTCGATGTCGATGTCGATCGCTTCCCGCCGCCCGAGCGCCCGGGCGGTCGGATGAAAGACGATATCGGCGTGGGGATTCTCCATGGCGCGGATCAGCCGCCGCGTCTGCTCGGCGCGCGGCAGATTGAAGTGCGAGTGTACGGCGACGCCGACGACGTCGAGCTCGGCCAGCACCGCGTCGTCGATGTCGAGCCCGCCGTCGCGGCCGATGTTCACCTCGGCACCGGTGAGGACGCGGAATCCCGATACCGTCGCATTGAGCTTCTTGATGGCCGCCATTTGCATACGCAGCTGCCGCTCGTCCGAGCCGCCGGTCATCGCCAGGCCGCGGGTGTGGTCGGTGATCGCCATGTAGGCAAGGCCGCGCCGGCGCCCGGCCGCCACCATGTCCTCGAGCGAATCCGCGCCGTCGGTCCAGGTGGTCTGGATCTGCACATCGCCGCGCAGGGAACCGGGCTGGATCAGACGCGGCAGCCGGCCGGCTTTCGCCTGCTCGATCTCGCCGGTGTTCTCGCGCAGCTCCGGCGGCACGTAGGCGAGCCCGAGCGCGTCGTACACCTCTTCCTCGGTGCGGCCGGCGATGGCGCGGTCACCTTTGAACACCCCGTACTCGTTGAGCTTGCAGCCGCGCTCGATGGCGATGCGGCGCAGCGCGACATTGTGATCCTTGGCGCCGGTGAAGTAGTGCAGCGCGGCGCCCCAGCTCTCGGCGGGCACCACCCGCAGGTCGGCGTCCATGCCGCTGCGCAACCGCACCATCGTCTTGGTCGGCCCCTTGCCGTAGATGTGGGCGACCTCGGGCAGCGCCACGAAGAAGTCCATCACGACATCGGGCGCGCGAGCGACGACGAGAAAATCGAGGTCGCCGACGGTGTCCTTGCGCCGACGGATCGATCCCGCGACGGCTGCCCGCTGCACGCCGCGAACCGCGGCGAGACGGGCCTCGATGTCGCGCGCAAGCGGCAGGACCATCCCGAGTGGCAGCCGGCCGCCCTGCTGGGTGAGGAGGCCGATGCCCTTGAGAATCTTGGTCTCGGTCTTCTCGCCGAACCGCGGCAGCGCCCGGACCTGGCCGGCGCGCGCCGCCTGCTCCAGGTCCGCCACCGTGCGCACGCCGAGCTCGTCGTAGAGCGCCTTCACCATCTTGGGCCCGATGCCCTCGATCGCGGTCATGGCCATCACGTCGACCGGCGTCTGCTGGCGCATCGCTTCCAGGTCGTGGCAGGTCCCGGTGGCGAGCATCTCGCCGATTCGCTCGGCGATACCCTTGCCGATGCCGGGAAGCCCCGCCAGGGCCTTCACGCCGCTCGCCGCGTAGAGCTCGCCGATCGGCACGTCGAGCGTTGCCACCACGTGCGCGGCCTTCTCGTAGGCGCGGGGCTTGAACTGCACGCCGGTCATGTCCAGGTACGCCGCCATCTCGAGCAGGCGCTCGGCGACGTCGGCGTTGGTCATGGCGACCGGCGCGGGCATGCGGTCGACCGTAGCGCGCGGCGGCGCAGGTGGAAACGTCTTCCGACCTTGCGCGGGTCAGATCTTTCGCCGTAGAGGAAGCGCGGTCGCGAGCAGCGCGGCCGGACGGAGGGACTGGGGTATGGCTGAGTTCGTTCGAGTCGCGAGCAAGGGCGACATTCCGGTCGGAGAAGGCCGGATGTTCGAGCTCAATGGGAAGCAGGTTGCGGTGTTCAACGTGGGCGGGCAGTTTCACGCCATCGACAACGTCTGCGTGCATCAGGGCGGCCCGCTCGCCGAGGGCGAGCTCGACGGCTGCGTCGTCACCTGTCCGTGGCACGGCTGGACGTACGATGTCACCAGCGGGCACTCCCCCGACGACCCCGATTCTTGCGTGCAGCGATTCGAGGTGAAGGTGGAGGCGGGCGAGGTGTTGGTCGCGGTGTGAGCGATCGCCGTGCCGAGGGCGACGCATGCGTCGCCCCTACGCGGGGCGGGTTGGGGTTGGGAGGATCGTCGTCGCCATCGCGTCGGGCTCTTGGCCGAGAACGATGGCGATCTTGGAGAAGCCCATGAACAGCGCCAAGCCGGCGCTCGGCTCGACGATCTGCGCCGGGGTGAAATGGCGGAGCATCTCGGCGCGCAGCGCGTCGCCGAGCTGGGTCGGATCGGCGAGAAATACGTCGGCGTAGCGGATGACGGCCTTGTGCCGATCGCTCAGCCCGGAGCTGGCGTACCGATCGTCAATTCGCGCCACCAACTCCTCGGTCAACCCGTCCTGCCGGGCGCCGGCGAAGCGCACGTTGCTGCAGTACCGGCACCCAGGTGACGCGGGCGTTGCGCAGGCGGGCGACTTCCTTGGTGGCCTGATCGAGCGCGCCGTGGCTCCACAGCTGCCAGTCCTCGAGCGCAGCGATGCTCTCGGTGCCCAGCGCGGCCACGCCGGCGCCGACGTCGCCCCCATCGCCGCCGAGGATTTGGGCGATGCGCACCCGGCAGAGATCGAGCAGTGCGGGGTCGACGGGGCGCTGCGTGGAGAACAGGTCGGCAAAGGCGGCCCAGTCGGCGTGCAGCTCGGGGCACAGATCGAAGACGCGAGCGAATGGCGTTGCACCTCGCGCCTGCTCCGGCAGCCACGTCACGGGCGGCTCAGACGAAGTCGGCGATAGCCGCCAGGCGCTCGATCCACTCGTCCGGCAGCAGGGTGACCGTGCCGCCGAACTGCTTGCAGTACAGCACGATCTTGGCGGTCTCTTCGAGCAGCATGGCGCGCGTGGCGGCCTTGCGCAGATTGGGCCCGACGGTCATCAGGCCGTGGTTCTGCAGGATCGCCCCCTTGCTGTTCTGCAGCGCCGTGCCGACCGCGTCGGCCAGCTCTTTCGACCCCGGCATGTACCACGGGACCGTGACCGTATCGCGCAGGAACACGGCGTCGGTGTTGATCGGGGGAAACGCCTGATTGCAGATGCCGAATGCGGTGGCGATCGGCGCGTGCGTGTGGACGGCGCCGGTGCAGTCGGGCCGAACCTCATAGGCGCGCCAGTGCATCTGGTACTCCACCGAGGGCGGGCGCGTCCCGTCGAGCACGGTGCCGTCAGGCCGGATGCGCACCAGATCGGCCTCCGTCAGCCCGCCTTTGTACATCTGGCTCGGGGTGATCCAATACGTGCCCGGCTCCGTGGCGAGGGCACTGATGTTCCCGCCCGTCGCGGTGAGCAGGCCCATGGAGAACAGCTCGTTGGTGATTTGGATGATCTGCTCCCTGGCTTCCTTGTCGGTCAGCATGCGCCGCGGTCCCCTTTCGCGCCCATCGACCATAGGGGAGCAGCGACGATTCGTTCAAGCTTTGGAGTGCGGCACTCCATATCACGTGACTCGGACACGGATGGCGCGGCGTTTACCGACCTCGAGCACCAGCTCGCGCGGACCGGCGCACGCGTAGTCCTCGCTCTCGACGGTCTCGCCGTCGATGCGGACGGCGCGCTGCTTGATGAGGCGGCGGGCGTCGGAGTTCGACTTCACCAGCTTGGCGGCATGCAGCAGACCGGGGAGCCAGATCCGCCCGTCCGCCGGCGCCGCCGCAATCTCGTCGAGCGCGCCGGCATCGAGCTGATGCTGCTGAAAGCGCTGCTCGAACCCCTGCCGGGCCGCGGCCGCGGCGGCGGCCCCGTGAAAGCGCTCCACCAACAGCGCGCCGAGCCGCTTCTTCGCCTCCATCGGATGCAGCTGGCCGCTGGTCAGCGCGGCGCGCAGCGCCGCCAGGTTCTCGTGGGTGAGCAGCTCGTAGTAGCGCAGCATGAGCTCGTCGGAGATTGACATGACCTTGCCGAAGATCTCCGCCGGCGGCTCGGCGACGCCGATGTAGTTGCCGAGCGACTTGCTCATCTTCGCGGTGCCGTCCGTCCCCTCGAGCAGCGGGAGAATCACTGCCACCTGCTGCGGTTGGCCGCTGTCCTTCTGCAGCTGGCGGCCGAGCAGGATGTTGAATGTCTGGTCGGTGCCGCCGAGCTCGACGTCAGCGCGGATCTCCACCGAGTCGTACGCCTGCATGAGCGGATAGAGAAATTCGTGAATGCCGATCGGGGCCCCGTCGCGGTAGCGGCCGGCGAAGTCGTCGCGCTCGAGCATGCGGGCCACCGTGCTGCGTGCCCCCAAGCGGATTACATCCTCGAAGCGCAGCGGTGCCAGCCATTCGCCGTTCCAGCGCACCTCGACACGGCTGCGATCGAGGATCTTGAACACCTGCTCCTGATAGGTCTGTGCCGCCGCCGCGACCGCCTCCCGCGTGAGCTGCGGGCGCGTGGCGGAGCGCCCACTCGGGTCGCCCACCAGCGCGGTGAAGTCGCCGATGATCAGCACCGCCTGATGGCCGAGATCCTGGAACTGGCGCAGCTTGGTGAGGGCGACCGTGTGGCCGAGGTGGATGTCCGGCGCGGTGGGGTCGACGCCGAGCTTGACCCGCAGCGGCCGTCCCTCCGCGAGCTTGGTGAGCAACTCGTCGCGCGGGATGATCGTCGCGGTGCCGCGCTCGAGCTGTTCGAGTTGCTCGCGCGGCCGCATCATGGGCGGTCGACGTACTCTTGCACGCGGGCGATCGAGGTGGCCCGGCCGCTGGCGGGATCGATGCGAACGACCGCGCCCTGGACGACCGTGCGGCCGGCGGCCGGCTCGAACTTGGTCGGCAGGTGCGTGATGAAGCGGCGGATGGCGAGCTCGCGCTTGACGCCGATCACCGAGTCGATCGGGCCGCACATGCCGGCGTCGGTGAGGAACGCGGTGCCCGTCTCGAGCACGCGCTCATCGGCCGTCTGCACGTGGGTGTGACTGCCGACGACCGCGCTCACCCGCCCCGCCAGATGCCAGCCGATGGCGGACTTCTCCGAGGTCGCCTCGGCGTGCATGTCGACGAAGATCACGCGCGTCCGCTTCTCCAGCGCCGCGACAATGCCATCGGCGGCCTGGAATGGGCAATCCATGGCGTCCATGAAGACGCGGCCGATGAGGTTGACCACGCCGATCTCGATGCCGTCCGGCGTGCGAAAGCACCCCCACCCGGCGCCGGGGGTGCCAGGTGGGAAATTGGCCGGCCGCAGCAGGCGCGGCTCGCGCTCGATGTACTCGACGATCTCGCGCTTGCGCCAGATATGGTTGCCCGAGGTGAGCACGTCGACCCCGGCGGCGAACAACTCGCGGCAGTTCTCCGGATCCACACCGGCGCCGCCCGAGATGTTCTCGCAGTTGGCGACGACGAAGGCCGCCTGCTCGCGGTGGATGAGCCTGGGGAGCAATCCCCGCACCGCCAAGCGCCCGGGCTTGCCGACGATGTCGCCGAGGAAGAGGAGATTCATAAGAGATTTCACCGCTGAGGCGCAGAGACGCGGAGACGGCGGAATTCTCTCCGCGTCTCCGCGCCTCTGCGGTGAAAATCTTCTCGCGCTACCGGGCGAACTCCGAGGCGCGGATCTCGCGGATGACCGTCACCTTGATCTGGCCGGGGTAGGTCATCTCGCTCTCGATCTTCCGCGCCACCTCCTGGGCGAGCATGCTGGCCTGATCGTCGCCGACCAGGTTCGGCTGCACGATGATGCGGATCTCGCGCCCGGCCTGCACGGCAAAGGACTTCTCCACCCCTTTGAACGAGTTGCTGATGCGCTCGAGGTCCTCGAGCCGGCGCACGTAGCTCTCCAGCATCTCGCGGCGCGCGCCGGGGCGGGCGCCCGAGAGTGCGTCGGCGGCGTCGACCAGCGGCGCCAGGATGGTCTCCGCTTTCACCTCCTCGTGATGCGCGGCGATGGCATTCACCACCTTGGCGGACTCGCCGTACTTGCGCGCGATGTCGGCGCCGATGATCGCGTGCGAGCCCTCCACCTCGTGGGTGAGCGCCTTGCCGATGTCGTGCAGCAGTGCCGCCCGCCGCGCCTGTTTCTCGTTCAACCCGAGCTCGGCCGCCATGGCGCCGCAGATGAACGCCGCCTCGATCGAATGCATGAGGACGTTCTGCGCATAGCTGTAGCGGTACTGCAGCATGCCGAGCAGCTTCACCAGCTCGGGATGCACGCCGTGGATGCCGACCTCGAGGATGGCCTTCTGGCCGGCCTCGCGGACGCTCTCCTCGACCGACTCCTCGGACTTGCGCACCACCTCTTCGATGCGGCCGGGATGGATGCGGCCGTCGGAGATCAACCGTTCCAGCGACCGCTTGGCGATCTCGCGCCGGATCGGGTTGAAGCACGAGACCACCACTGCCTCTGGCGTGTCGTCGATGATCAGGTCGACCCCGGTGGCGGCTTCGAGGGCGCGGATGTTGCGCCCTTCGCGGCCGATGATGCGGCCCTTGAGATCGTCGCTGGGCAGGTGCACGACCGACACCGTGCGCTCGGCGACGAACTCACCCGCCAGCCGCTCGATGGCGATGGAGACGATCTTCTTGGCCTGCCGCTCCGCCTCCTCCCTGGCCTCCTGCTCGATCAGACGGATGTGCTTGGCGGCTTCGTGTTTGGCCTCGTCCACCATCGCCTGAATGAGCTGCTTGCGGGCCTCGTCGCGGGTCAACCCGGCGGTGCGCTCGAGCTGGTGGCGGGTCTCCTCGACCAGCGTGTCCAGCTCGCCCTGCCGCGCGGTGATCGACCCCTCGCGGTCCTTGATCATTTGCTCGCGCTTCTTCGAGTCCGCATCGCGCCGGTCGATCTGCTCGGTCCGCCTGTCCAGCGTCTCCTCGCGCCCGGCCAGTCGCTTCTCGTTCTGCTGAATCTCTCGCCGCTGCTCCTTGACCTCCTGTTCGAACTCCTCTCGCGCCCGAAGAATGGATTCCTTTCCCTGCAGCTCCGCTTCCTTGCGAATCGCCTCGGCTTCGCTGCGTGCCTCAGTGAGCACCCGGTCGGCCGTTTCCTGGGTGGCGCGCACCTGGCCGGCTGCCTGCTGGCGCCGGAAGTGATCCACCAGCCACGCCAGAACGACGGCCAGCACCACGGCGACCACCGCCATCGTGATGTATTCCATGGGGTGTTGCGTCCTCCTTTCTCACCGGGGACAGATCGTCCCGGCCCCAGCAGCGGACCGCGCCGCGCTCGGTGACCACCCAGTCGAGCTGGAGGTCCCACGGCTCACGCGGCAGCGATGGGTACTGCTGGAAGGCGTATCCGAGGCCGACGAGACAGGCGGGCCGCAACGCCCCGCCGAAGGCGCGGTCGTAGTGCCCGCCGCCGCGACCCACCCGCGACCCGGAGTCGTCCCAGGCCAGCAGGGGTACGACGGCGAGCGCACGCGCCGCCTCGCGTTCCTCGATTTCACAGCCGAGCGCCTCTGGAATACCCAGCGCGCCGGGCCGGAGGTCCGACCCGCGCCGGTGCTCGGCGAAGCACAATCGTTCCCCGGTCAGCCGGGGGAGGTAGATCCGTTTTCCGGCGGCAAACGCCGCCTCTATCAGCGCGCCGGTCGGCACCTCGCCATCCGTGGCGACGTAGGCGATCAGGACCGGCTGGTCGCGGAACGACGCAAGGGCCGCGACGGACGGGACTATCGCCCGCTCAGCGGTGGCCAGGTCGTCGGCGGAGAGCGCCCGCCGTCGGCGGCGCATCTCCTGCCGGATCACTCGTTTCGTGCCGTCCATCCCGCGTCCTGCTCAGAAACGGGACGGGCGCCGCTGGTCGATGGATCAGGTCACGCGTTCAAATTGCGTTGCACGCAAAGCAGACAGCGCAAGCACCATCCGACATGTTGACCGGCCAATGTGCATCAGACCCAAGCCTGCTCGCTCTATCACTCGTGCGTCGAACCTCTGCACGTCACCTGTGTCGCTGTCCGGT
>Ga0187893_10007875_pt1 | contig 17147 bp, 16 predicted proteins | sample MA1701074metaG_FD_139574 | JGI IMG/M metagenome (GOLD analysis project Ga0187893, IMG submission 139574) | White microbial mat communities from a basaltic lava cave in the Kipuka Kanohina Cave System on the Island of Hawaii, USA - MA170107-4 metaG ... | reverse complement strand
GTAGGACTCGCGCAGCTGCTCGGTCATGCGGTTGAACTGGCCGGCGAGCGCCTCGAGCTCGTCGCCGGTGCGCACCTCGATGCGGCTCTCGAGGTCGCCGGCGCCGATGCGCTGCGCGCCCTCCTGCAGCGTCCCGATCGGCCGCACCATGCTGCGCGCGAGGTACAGCGCGGCGAGCGCCGAGAACAGCAGGCCCGCGACCATCAGGGCCACGGTGCGCAGCACCGTGGCGTCGAGCGCGGAGTACACCTCGCTGACGGGCTGCTCGACGAACACTTTCCAGCCGAGCGGGCTCGCCTTCTTGCCCTGCGCCGCGGCCTCGCGTCCGGGCTCGACCGGCGCGAACGCCGTGAGGACGCGGTTGCCGGCGAAGTCCTTCGCCTCCATCGCGAGCATGTCGTCGGCGCCCGGCTGGAGCGCCACCTTCACCTGCTGCAGGCCCGAGAGGTCGGTCTTGCGCAGCACCAGGCCGATGTCCGGGTCGGCGATCAGGTGGCCGGTGCCGTCCACCACGTAGGCCTTGCCCTTCTGGCCGACGCGGATCTGCGTGATGACGTCCCAGATGAACTTCAGGTTCACGTCGGCGATGGTCACCGGCCCGCGCTCGCTCGAGCGCACCGCGATCGACATGTAGGGCTCGGTCTCCTTGCGGAAGTACACCGGGCCGTACCAGGTCTGGCCGGCCCGCGCCTCCTTGAAGGCGCGTTCCTGCGAACGGTCCTCGCCGCTGTCGCGCGTTTCCATGCGCAGGCGCGACACCGTGAGCTGCTCGCGGCCGCGCGCATCGACGTAGGCGATGTCGGTCACCGCCCCGGCGATGCGCAGCACCTTCATCAGCTCGAGGCGGCGCTGCTCCGAGCCCTCGGCGCCGAACATCGGCAGCGCGGCGAACGCGACCTGCTGCTCGATCTGGCGCACGAACTCCTCGATGCGCGCCGCCGCGCTCGCCGCCTTCTCGCGCTGCAGGCTCGCGACCGCGACCTTGCTCTCCTGGTAGGCGAAATAGAAGCCGATGCCGCCCGAGATGAGCAGCGCGCCGCAGACCAGGCCGAGCACCAGCAGGAAGTACTTGCGGAAGAGGCGCCCGCGGTGCCGCTGCACCGTGCCCGGCTGCTCGCTGATGGGCTCGATGGGTTTCAGGCCCTTTCTCCCTTTCGCCTCACTGTATCTGTATCACCCGACCGGCCCGCGCAAGCGACGCTGTATCTCATGAGATACAATGCTCCTCATGGGAGACAAGCGCATCATCGACGCGCTGCGCGCGGCGCGCCGCGCGAGCGGCCTCAGCCAGGCCGCGCTTGCCGCGCGCAGCGGCGCAAGCCGCGTGACGATCGCCCGGCTCGAGGCCGGGTCGGCGCAGGACGTGCGCCTCGGCACGCTCGAGCGCCTGTGCGCGGCGCTCGACCTGGAGCTCGCAGCCGCGCCGCGCGGCGCGCTGCTCGCCGGCGAGACGCGCATCGCGCGCGAGCGGGCGCGCGCCCGGCGCCTGGATGCGCGCCGGCGCCACGCGGCGCTCGCCGCGCGCCTCCTCTCCCTGCCCGCCGCGGAGGCAGCGGCGATGGTGCGGCGCGCGCGCTCCGCCGTGGACCGATGGGAACGCGACGGCCTGTGCAGCGCGCACTACGTTTCGCGCTGGCGCGCGCGGCTCGCCGGCCCGGCGCGGCGTGTCGCCGCTGCGCTGCTCGAGCACGACGCGTGGACCGACGCGCTCCTGCAGAACACGCCCTGGAGCTTCGCGCTGGAGCCGGCCGCAGCTTGAGGCGCGAAGACCTGCGGCGCCTCTTCGCCCGCGCCCGCGAGCTGTCGGGCGAAACCGACTACGTGGTGTTCGGCAGCCTTGCGGCGCTCGGCTATGCGGGCGAAGTGCCGCCGCGCATGGCGATGTCGGTCGACGTCGATGCCTATACGCGCGGCGATCCGCAGCGGGTGTTCGAGCTGGCGGGAGCCCTTGGCCAAGGCAGCAGCTTCGAAGCCGAGCACGGCTACTACCTCGATCCCATTTCGCCGCGGGTGGCCACGCTGCCCGCGGGCTGGGAGCAGCGCCTGGTGCGAATCGAGCTCGAGCCCGGGCTCGCGGCATGGTTCCTCGAGCCGAACGACGCGGCCGTATCCAAGTATGCGCGCATGGAGCCGCGCGACCGCGAATGGATTCGCGCGGGCCTGCAGGCGGGACTGCTGTCGCTCGCGATCCTCGACGCGCGTTTTGCGCAAACGGCCTTCCTCGACGCGGCCGAGTCGGCGCGGGCACGCTCTGCACTGGATGAAGACCGCGCCTGGCTGGCGGCACGGCGCACGCGCAAGCGCTGAGCTTCATTCGATCACCCGGTCGGCGCGCACCAGCACCGACTGAGGAATATTGATGCCGAGCGCCTTTGCGGTCTTCATGTTGATCACCAGCTCGACGTTGCTTGCTTGCTCGACGGGCAAGTCCGACGGCTTGGCGCCCTTCAGGATCCGGTCGACATAGGACGCCGAGCGGCGAAACATGGGCGGGATGCTCGGCGCGTAGCTGATGAGCGCGCCGGCCTCGGTGAGGAAACCCCAGCCGGAGACGATCGGCAGGCGCTGCCTTTGTCCGAATTCGGCGATCAGCGTGCGGTTGCTCGCCACGATGCCGCCTTCGAACGTGACGTAGAGGACGTCCGGCCGGCTCGGCTGGATGCGCTGCAGCGCCGCCCCGAGCTCGGCGTCGGAAGCGACTGGATAGGGCTCGGCCCTGGCGCCGAGCTGCGCCGCGGCGGCGAGGGTCGCCTTCGATTCGGCGCGCGCATTGGCGTTGCGCGAATCCCAGATCACCGCGATGCGCTTGGCAGCCGGAATCAGTTCCCGGATGAGTTGCACGCGCTTGCCGGCGAGTTCGCTGGATATGAAGGAAATGCCGGTGATGTTGCCTTCGGGCCGCGAAAGCGAAGCCACCGCCCCGATGCCGACGGGATCGCCCACCGCCATGAAGACGATCGGAGTCGTCGCGGTGCACTTCTTGGCGGCGAGAAGGGCGATCGCGCCGGACACGACGATCACATCCACCTTCTGCGCGACCAGATCCCGGCACAGGTCCTCGACGAACTCGACGGCGTTCTGCGCCGACTGGTAGATGACCTCCACGTTCTTTCCCGGCACGTAGCCGAGCTCGCGCAGGCCGTCGAGGAACGCCTGGCGCTCGGGCGACGGCGGCTCGAGCAGCGCGGTCGCCAGCAGGTAGCCGATGCGCGGCCGGCGCCCGGACTGCGCGACCGAGCGCGCCGCGAGGACCAGTACTCCCAAGCCAAGAAAGACGCGCCGCTTCACGCGAGCACCCGGTCGGCGCGCAGCAGCACGGCGGGCGGGATCGTGATGCCCAGCGCCCTCGCCGTCTTCAGGTTCACCACCAGCTCGACCTTGTTCGGAAGCTCGATCGGCACCTCGGCGGGACTGGTGCCGCGCAGCACCCGGTCGACGAAGTACGCAAGGCGCCGGTACACCTCCGGCAGGACCGGCCCGTAAGTGAGCAAGCTTCCGCCCTCGGCGATGGTCGCCCAGCCCGAGATGGTCGGGACGCGGTGCTCGATCGTGAAGCGCCCGATCGCGGCGCGCTGCTGCACCATAAGCGCGTCCGGGTGGACCACGAGTGCTTCGGCGCGCGCCGCCGCGATGGCGGGCAGGGCGCGCTCGAGCTCCGGCACGTTGGTCGCCGCATAGTGCGAAACCTGCATCCCCAGGCCGACCGCCGCTTCGCGCGTCGCGGCGAGCTCCTTGGCATCGCCGGTATGCTCGGTGTTGGAAAGGACGGCGAGCCGCCTTGCCTTGGGCACCACTTCGTGCAGCAGCTCGACGCGCTTGCCGACCAGCGCGTAGGAAAGAAACGTGATGCCCGTAAAGCGGCCGCCCGGCCGGGCGAGGCTCTTCGCGACGCCGGCGTCGATCGGGTCGCCGCTGGTGCCGAAGACCACGGGGGTGGCTCCGGGCAGCTTCTGGGCAACGCGCAGCGCCGGCCCCTGCGTAACGAACGCGGCGGGCTTGAGAGCCGCGGCTTCGAGCGCCATCCGCTCCAGCGCCTCGCGCGAGCTGTCCCCCCAGCGCTCGTCGAGATCCCAGGTCTTGCCCTGCTGGTAACCCAGCGCGGCCATGCCCTCGAGGAAGGGGTTGAGGAATGTCGCGCCGGCCGCGCTGCCGATCATGCTCAGCCAGGCCACCCGGGGGCGCGACGCCGTCTGCGCGAGCGCGGCAAAGGGCATGAGTGGCGCGCTCGCGGCAAGGACCACGAGCGTGCGTCGCTTGGCTTCCATGGCTCCTCCCCGTTCCCCGGGCTTGTCCCGCCCGGCGGAACTTCAGTCGGCCAGTATGGGCCTCCGCTGCGAAAAATTCATCTCATTGTCCGGCGCGTTACTGGTATTCCCAGACCGGCTCGACCGGCCGCATCGGGTCGCCCGCGACGACCACCATCTCCGGGGTGGCCGGCAGCGCCAGGTCGGCCATCGACACCGCGGCGGCGGCGAGGATGAGGAGGGTCGGGATCATCAGTACCAGGAACTGCAGGTGCTCGATCTTGTTCATGGTTCCCTCCCATGAAGGTGATGGCGGCCAGCTTAGACCCTCGCCCGGCCCCGGTCAGCGAACCAGGGCAGCTCCCGGAGGTGATTTATTCACCTCGCTGCCGCACAATCGCCAAAACCGTCACCCGGGAGGGGGATGAAAGACCGCTCGGTCGAGGTGCTTCCCCAGCCGCTGCTCGACAAGGTCGCGGCGGTCGCCACGGTGCGCACTTTTCCCAGGCGCGCGATCATCGTCACCGAGGGCGACGACACCGATTCGCTCTACGTGGTGCTCTCGGGCAAGGCGCGGGTGTTCGTCGCGGACGACCGCGGGCGCGAGGTGCAGCTGAACCAGCTCGGCCCGGGAGAGTACTTCGGCGAGATCACGCTCGACGGCGGGCCGCGCTCGGCCTCGGTGACGGCGCTCGAGGACTGCCGCTGCGCGGTGGTGAAGCGCGGCGAGTTCGACACGTTCCTCGAGCAGCACCCCGAGCTCGCGCTGCACATCGTGCGCAAGCTCGCGCGCCGGGTGCGCGACCTGACTGAGAACGTCAGAAGCCTCGCGCTGATGGACGTCTACGGTCGCGTCGCGCGCCTGCTGCTCGAGCTTGCCGAGGAGAAGGAAGGGCGGCTGGTGGTGAGCGAGGCCCTCACCCACAAGGACATCGCCTCGCGGGTGGGCGCCTCGCGCGAGATGATCAGCCGCATCTTCTCGGACCTGAACGAGGGCGGCTACGTGCGCAAGGAGGACGGGCAGCTCGTCATCGCGCGCAAGCCCCCGCCTCGCTGGTAGCGGGGGCAAGCCCCCGCCGCGCTGGTAATCTGGTAATCCGTCACAGCCGCGGCGCGCAACCGATCATTGAGCGCGCCGCGCCTGGCGCGTAGCTTGGCGCCATGTTCGCCGATGCGCCCGAAATGTTTCTCTGGATCGTCCGGGCCCTGATCCTCGCCGGCCTGGCCTGGGGCGCCTGGCTGTGCATCAGCCATCCTTTCCTGCCCGCGCGCTCGGAGAAGACGCTCGAGTACGAGCACTTCGCCACGTTCGCGCTCCTGGTGCTGCTCCTCACCACGATCGGTGGCGTTCTGCACGCCGGCTGACAAGTGTCCGCTGCATGAATTTCCGCATCCGCAAGGGGACGCACGTGTCCCATTTCCACCGCCAGTGCCCGCTGTGGCCCGCCGAGAACTACCACGAGCAGGACAAGCCGCTCTGGTGGGGAAATCTCTGCGACGAATGCTCGAAGCTCGCCGACCTCGATTCGATTCATCCGCGCAACGATTTGAGGCGGAAGGCCGGAACCGGCTGCTGAAAGCCCCGCAGGGTGAGCGCGCCGACGAACTCGGTGTCGGCGACGCCGACGATGTCCTGCTCGGTCTGGCCGTCGAGGATGATCTCGCCGGCGTGCGCCGAGCCGCACAGGCGCGCGGCGAGGTTGGGCACGTTGCCGATCGCGGCGTACTCCCAGCGCTGATCGAAGCCGATCACGCCGAGCGTGGTCTCGCCCTGCGCGATGCCGATGCCGAGGCCGACCTCGTGCCCGAGCTTCGCCCAGGCGTCCGAGATCGGGCGGAAGGCGTGCTGCAGCGCGAGCGCCATGCGGATCGCGCGCTCGGCCGGCTTGTCGACCTCGATCGGGTCGTTGAAGAAGATCATGATGCCGTCGCCCGCGAAGTGCTCGAGCGTGCCGCCGTACTCGTCGACGGTGCGGCCGAGCGTCGCGTGGTAGGCGCGCAGCAGCTCGAGCACCTCGTCGGGGTCGGCGCGGTCGGTGAAGGCAGTGAAGCCGCGCAGGTCGAGGAACACCGCGGTGATCTCGCGCCGGTGCGGCTCGAGCAGCTCCTCGCCGCCGGGGGCGACGATCGCCTCGGCCACCGCGCGCGAGAAGAAGCGCTTCATGCGCGAGAGGCGCTCGAGCTGCGCCACCTGGTCGCGCACGCGCTCCTCGAGCTGCGCGTTGAGCTGCTTGACCTCGTCCTGCAGCGCCTTGACGTGCAGCAGGCGCTTCACGCGCCCGAACAGCTCCGCCCAGTTGACCGGCTTGGCGAGGAAGTCGTCGGCGCCGGCCTCGATGCCCTTGACGCGCTCGGTCTGCGCCTCGGCCGAGGTGACGAGGATCACCGGCAGGAGCGCCGTCGCCGGGCTGGCGCGCAGCCGCCGGCAAAGCTCGTAGCCGTCCATGCGCGGCATCAGGATGTCGGAGATCACCAGGTCGGGGCCGCGGGAGCGCACGATCTCGAGCGCCGCTTCGCCGTCGAGCGCCACCTCGACGTCGTAGCCCAGGTTGCGCAGCAGCCCCGACACCATCTCGGCGTTGGTGCGCTGGTCGTCGACCACGAGGATGCGCTCGGCCAAGGGAGGTGGAAAGCCTATGGCCCGAACATGATCACGCCGCGCGCGTTCTTCCCGGCCTGCAGGTCGGCGAACGCCCGGGGCGCCTCGGCGATCGGGTAGCGCTGCGTGATGAGCTCGGCGAGCTTGAGCCTGCCCGCCATGTAGAGCGAAAGCATGCGCGGGAAATCCACGCGCGGCACGCACGAGCCGAAGGAGCTGCCGGTGAGCGTCTTCTCCTCGAAAGGCAGCGTCATGGTGCGCACCGACGTGGAGTCCGCCGGCTTGGCGACGCCGACGACCACCGCGAGGCCGCCGCGCCGGATGGCGCGATAGGCGGTGCCGGCGAGCTCGCCCGATCCGACGCATTCGAAGGCGTAGTCGGGACCGCCGCCGGTGAGTTTTTTCAGCGTCTTGGCCACGTCGTCGTCTGGCTTGAGCGCATCCGTAGCTCCAAACTTCCTGGCCATCTCGAGCTTCGCCGGCAGCGTGTCGATGGCGATGATGCGCCCGGCGCCGGCGATCACCGCGCCCTGGATCACCGAGAGGCCGACCCCGCCGCAGCCGAACACGGCGACCGACGATCCGGGCTGGACTTTCGCCGTGTTGAAGACCGCGCCGACCCCGGTGGTGACGCCGCAGCCCACCAGCGCCGCGCAGTCGAGCGGAATCTTCGGATCGATCCTGATCAGGTTCTCGGCCGACACGGTGGCGTATTCCGCCATCGAGCCGCAGCCCGAGAAGATGTTGAGCGGCGCGCCTTTCGCGTCGCGCACGCGCGGCGTTCCCTCGCGCGGCGTAGTGAGCGCCTTCCCCGCCTCGAGGCACAGCACCGGGCGGCCCCCGACGCAGAAGCGGCACCTTCCACACATGTAGATGAACGAGAAGACCACGTGGTCGCCCTTGGCGAGGTCGGCGACGCCTTCGCCCACCTCGTCCACCACGCCCGCGCCCTCGTGGCCGAGCACCAGCGGCAGCGGCAGCGCGATCGTGCCAGTAGTGGCCGACAGATCGGAGTGGCACACGCCGCACGCGGCGAGCTTCACCGTCGCCTCGCCGCGCTTCGGCGGATCGACCGCGATCTCCTCGACCACCACGGGCTTGTTGTGTTCGCGGCAGAGCGCCGCTTTCGCCTTCCGGGACATCGCTCGAGTATAGCTAGAATACCGAAATGCTCCTCCGAGACCGGCTTTTCATCGGCGGCGCGTGGGTCGCGCCATCCTCCAAACAGACGATCGATGTCTACAACGCGGGCACCGGCGAGGTGCTCGGCAAGATCCCGCTCGGCGACGAGAAGGACGTCGACCTCGCCGTGTCGGCGGCGCGCTCGGCGCTCGAAGGCTGGAGCGGCGGCTCGGCCGAATGGCGCGCCGGCTTTCTCGAGAAAATATCGTCGGGCCTGAAAGCGCGCGCCGACGAGATCGCCAGGCTGATCGCGCAGGAAGTCGGCATGCCGATCAAGCTCTCGGCGCGCATCCAGGCGGGGCTGCCGATCGCCAATTTCGCCAACTACGCAAGGCTGGTGAAGGAGTTCTCCTTCGAGAGCAAGGTGGGGAACTCGGTGGTGGTGCGCGAGCCGGTCGGGGTCGTCGGCGCGATCACGCCGTGGAATTACCCGCTGCACCAGATCGCGCTCAAGGCGGCGCCGGCGCTCGCCGCGGGCTGCACCGTGGTGCTCAAGCCCTCCGAGGTCGCGCCGTTCAACGCCTTCGTGCTCGCGGAAGTGATGGACACCGTCGGGCTGCCGAAAGGCGTGTTCAACCTCGTCACCGGCACCGGCCAGAAGGCTGGCGAGGCGCTGGTCCGGCACCCGGGCGTGGACATGATTTCCTTCACCGGGTCGACGCGCGCGGGCAGGCAGATCTCCAAGCTCGCGTCCAAGACCATCAAGCGCGTCGCGCTCGAGCTGGGCGGCAAGAGCGCCTCGGTGATCCTCGAGGACGCCGACCTGGCCGCGGCGGTGAAGGGCACCGTGAACGGCTGCTACCTCAACTCCGGGCAGACCTGCACCGCGCTGACCCGCATGCTCGTCCCCCAGTCGAAGTATGACGAAGCGGCGAAGCTCGCGGTCGACGCGGCCAAAGGCTTCACGGTCGGCGATCCGCTCTCCGAAACGACCCGGCTGGGACCGCTCAGCTCGCTGCCGCAGCTCGAGCGCGTGCGCGGCTACATCAAGAAGGGCCTCCAGGAAGGCGCGCAGCTCCTCGTCGGCGGCGCCGAGCCGCCCGAGGGCGCGCCGCAGGGCGGGTACTACGTGCGCCCGACGGTGTTCGGGGCGGTGAAGAACAGCATGGCCATCGCCCAGGAGGAGATCTTCGGGCCGGTGCTCTCGATCATTCCCTACCGCGACGAAGAGGACGCGATCCGCATCGCGAACGACAGCCCCTACGGCCTCGCGGGCGCGGTCTGGTCGAAGGACGAGGCGCGTGCGCAGCGCGTCGCGCGCCGCATCCGCGCCGGGCAGGTCGACGTCAACGGCGGCGCCTTCAACATGAACGCGCCCTTCGGCGGCTTCAAGCAGTCGGGGCACGGGCGCGAGGCGGGCGTCTACGGGCTGGAGGAATTTCTGGAGTACAAGTCTCTCCAACTGAAGGGATGAGACTTCTTCGTCTGATCACGGGGCTGGTGGTCGCCGGCTTCGTCATCGGCCATTTCTCGAACCACGCGCTCGGCGTGGTCTCGATCGAGGCGATGGACCGCATGCGCACGGCGCTCGCGCTGTGGTGGCGCAGCCCCGTGGGCACCTTCCTTCTATATGGCTCGCTGCTAACCCACTTTTTTCTGGCTTTAATAAGTCTGTACCGCCGCAGCACCCTGCGCATGCCGGTCTGGGAAGCCGCGCAGCTCCTGCTCGGCCTCGCCATCCCGCCGCTCCTCATCGCGCATATCGTCGGCACGCGCCTCACGCGGATGCTGCTCGACCACCACATCGACTACGAGCGCGTGGTCGGGCTCCTCTGGTCGAGCGAGGGGTCAATCTTTCGCCAGTCGCTGCTGCTCCTCATCGTGTGGGGGCACGTGTGCGTCGGGCTGCATTACTGGCTGCGCCTCAGGGCCTGGTACCAGAACGCGCAGCCGCTCGCGTTCGCGGCGGCGCTGCTGCTGCCGGCGCTGGCGCTGGCCGGCTTCGCCAGCGCCGGGTTCTATCTCTGGCCGAGCGTCGAGAGCGTCGGCGGCATGCAGAAGTACAACGTCGACCTCGCCGGCATGACGCCCTCGCAACGCGCCATGATGGCCGGCTGGCGCTCGGGCCTCGAGTGGGCGTTCTGGATCGCGCTCGCCGCGACGCTGCTCGCGCGCTGGCTGCGCGCCCGCATCGGCGCCACCTACCGCGTGCGCCACGCCTCGGGCCGCGTGATCACCGCGCCGATCGGCCGCAGCATCCTGGAGGCGATCCGCGACGCAGGTCTGCCGCACGCCTCGGTGTGCGGCGGGCGCGCGCGCTGCACCACCTGCCGCGTGCGCATCAGCGAGGGCCTCGAGGGCCTGCCGCCGCCGGCGCGCAAGGAGGCGAAGGCGCTCGGGCGCATCGAGGCGCCGCCGAACGTGCGCCTCGCCTGCCAGTGCCGCCCGACGCGCGACGTGGCGGTGACGCCGCTCCTGCCGCCGAACGCCGGCCCCTCGTTGGCGCGCCAGCCGCCGAGCGGCGCGCAGGGCCGCGAGCGCCCGATCGTGGCGATGTTCGTCGACTTGCGCGACTCCACGCGCCTCGGCGAAGGACGCCTGCCCTACGACGTGGTGTTCATCATGAACCAGTTCTTCGCCGAGATGCACGCCGCGCTGCGCGCCACCGGCGGCTACTACGCCCAGTTCCGCGGCGACGGCCTGCTCGCTCTCTACGGTCTCGCATCGGAACCGCCTGCCGCGTGCCGCGCCGCCATCCAGGGCGCCGCCGAGATGCAGACGCGTATCGAGCGCCTGAACGAGAGCATGGGTGAGGAGCTCAAGGCGCCGATGCGCATCGGCATCGGCATCCACGCCGGGGTCGCGATCGTCGGCACCATGGGCCCGCCGGAAGCACCGATCTACTCGGCGATCGGCGACATGGTCAACACCGCGGCGCGCTTCGAGAACATGACCAAGGCCTTCGGCTGCGTGCTCGTGGTCTCGGCCGAGGTCCTGCGCCGGGCCGGCATCGAGCCCGCGCAATTGTCCACCCCGGCGCCCGAGCACCAGGTTCGCGTGCGCGGCAAGACCGAGCGTTTGACTGTTTATGCGGTTGCCGATCCCAGAATGCTGCTTCAGCAAAGCACAGCTTCAGCCTAAGTCCGTTCAACCTACCATGGATTCACGTCCAGCCAACCGACAAGCATTGTCCGAAAGTCCAAGAAAGTAAGTTCTCCAAGCAGAATGCCTTTAAAGCGGCAGGCTCTAGGCAAGTAGTTGCAGAAGTCTTCGTAGCGATCAGCAATGTGCCCGCCTCCGGGAATAATCACCTCTGATCGGCGTCCCGTAGCACTAAGCCAATCGCGTACGGCACCAATAGCGGTTCTTACGCGGTTGCCATGGGCACGAATGTCTTGCCCAGCGAGGTCGGAACAATATTTTTGGTATCGATATCGATCGCGATCGAAAATCAGGCAATTCTTTTGACGATCCGCGCCGGTTCCGTATCGGCGAGCGCCAAGAAATATGCCCAGCTCCAAAGGCATGTTGAAACGGGGAAGTCGATTTGCCGAATCAAGCGTAGTGCGAGAAATGTCGTGTATGCCATACCGACATTCCCCAATTATGTTGTACAGCTTTTCCACGCGAACCTCGCCACCGTCGCTCGTCTCCAGCGCGCAACGCGATTGAAAGCCGCAGTCATGGATAGCGAATACCAACGCCCGAAAAAGAGCTCGGTACCGAATATCAAACGGGACGTTTAGAAATACGTTGTCGCTATATGCAGCAACGCGGCTCGCAGCTGCCATGCAACCCCTGAGATGCAGCCATCGACGTGCCGGCTGCCAGCACAACTAATGTGGCTTCTTTGTCTTTTCTACTTAAGGTGCCTACTGACGAGCTTTGGCACGTCTCCGGCGCGAATATGCGTTCTTCCACCAAATACCGGTCGAAGCTTTGTATCCGCACTGACCACTCTTCCAGTCTTCTTGTCAACGAGACCGTTGCGCTGGATGTATCCCCAAATCTTTCTTGTAACTTCGCTTCGCGGCATTGCACCACGGCCCACTACCGCGACCAGCGGTCCACTAGGTTTCTTCATAGAGGTGGCGCTTGGCTTCTTTTTACGCCCCCCAACAGCCAATGCCGTAGCACGAGCGTCTCCAAGACTCAGAGAACCTATACGGCTTGGCACTTTGATCGTTCGACGAACCATGAGCTTCACTATACCCTCAATCCCAAAGCCCCGTCAGAGTTCTTCCGGCTCTCGTCAGGGACGCGAGCCGCTCAGGGTGCGTGAGAGCTGCGCCGTGGTGTTCGCCAGCCTCCCCGCCAGCACCCGGATCAACTCGAGCGCGGCGTCGGGGTTCTCGCGGATGATCTTGGTGAAGAGCTCCTTGGAGATCTTGAGCGTCTCGAGCCTGGTCTGGGCGGTGGCAGTGGCGGTGCGCGGCACGTCGCCGAAGATCGCGATCTCGCCGATGATGTCGTTCCGGCCCAAGGTGTTGACGAGGATCGGGCCCGAGGGGCTCGGCACGCTGATCTCGACCTTGCCGTCGATCACGATGTAGGCGGCGTCGCCCATGTCGCCGGCGTTGAACATCACCTGGCCGGGGTCGTAGGTCAGGCGCTCGGCGCTGAAGCACAGCAGCTTCTGCATCGCCGGCTGGATCTTGGCGAAGATCGGGAACTGCCGGATCAGTTCTACTTCCTGCTCGAGGCTCATCCGGTCCTCCGCTTGAGCTCCGCGGGGCTCGCGCTCTCGGCGAGCCGGCCGCGGTCCATCGTCAGCACCATGCCGAAGCGCTCGGCGTACTCGGGCCGCGACAGCACCCACGCCACGCCGCGGCCCTTGCGCTCGGCGAGCACGCCTTCCACCACGCGCGCCTGCGACGCCGGGTCGAGCACCGCCGCCGCCTGGTCGAGCACCAGCAGCACCGGGCGCTTGAGCAGCGCGCGCACCAGCGCCACTTTCTGCCGGTCGGCGACCGCGAGCCGCGCGCCGCCGACACCCACCTGGAAGTCGAGGCCGATCTTCACCACCAGCGGCCGCAGGCCGAGCTCGTCGAGCAGCGCGCGCACCTCGGTCGTGACGCGCGCCACCGCGCCCGCGTGCCCGGTCACGATCTTGCCGAACAGGACGTTGTCCTGCAGCGTCGCCGCCGAGTTGTAGCGCGCCGGGTCGAAAAATTCCACCGCGCCCTTGCGCTCGGGCGGCAGGTGGGCGGCGAAGTGGCGCCGCGCCTCGAGCACGCGCGCCTCGAAGTTCTCGTCGATCAGGCCCAGGCGGTGCCGGGCGGCGATCAGCTTGAAGGGCAGCGCGAGCAGCGCCTGGGTCTCGTCGGCGGCGAGGCCCTTCAGCCCGACGTCGGTGACGCGCTTCAGGATCGCCTCGAACTGCGGCAGGTCGTCCTGGTTGATGAAGCTGTACTGGGCGAAGAACTCGTGGCCCGGCGGCAGGCCGCTGAAGAGCTCGACCATGGTCTCGGCGACCTTGTGGCCGGTGCGCACCAAGAGCTCGTCGAGCCCGGTGGCGCGCAGCACCTGGCGCACGTAGGCGTTGCCGGCCAGGTTGTCGAAGTCGAACTTGCGGCCGACCGGCGTGCCGAACAGCAGGTTTTCCGCGAGCGTGGCGTTGCGGTTGTACTCGGCGGGATCCCAGCGCTCGACCCGGTCCTGGATGCCGAGCGACTCGAGCCGCTCGCGCATGCGGCCGCGCGCGCCGAGCACGCGCTCGGCGACCTCGGGGTTGCCCGCGACGTCGGCCGGGCTGCGCAGGCCGAGCTCGAAGATGGTCTCCTCCAGGTCGACCACGCGCAGGAGCTCGAGGATGCGCGCCTCGATCTCCTCGGGGCCCTTGCAGCCGGCGGCCTCGTAGTCGATCCAGTCGGCCTCGATGTCGAGCTCCGAGTTGCCGGTGCGGAGCGCCTCGCGCAGCTGGAACTCGCGCTCGGTGTCGCCGTGCGGGATGCTGCGGGTGCGGATCGGCCGGTGCTTGAGGGCGTAGAGCACGTTGTCGCGCACCCGCGCCGGGAAGAGGTACGCCGGCGACCCCACGTAGCCGAGCGCGCGCCCGGTAAGCGCTTCGGGCGCGCGCGTAATGTCGACGCCGCAGAGCTCGATCGAGCCGTGGGTCGGGGGCAGCAGCCGCGCGAGCAGCTGGGCGAGCTCGCTCGCGCCCGCGCCGGGCTTGCCCACGATCGCGATGTGCTGGTCGGCCCCGGTCTCGAACGACACGTCCTCGACCAGCCGCGTGCCCGACTCGTCGGCGAGCGACAGGTTCGACACCTTGAGCCGGCCCTCGGTCGGCAGGCGCGGCGCGTCGATCAGCGCCTGCATCTCGGGCGGCGTCACTTCCTCCTCGGTGAACACCTCGACGACCTGCTGGTACTTGATCTCGACGTCCATCCTCTGCTGGTCCCAGTCGATCAGCTCCTTCACCGGGCCGGGGAGATCCTTGTACGCCGCGATCACGGCCACAAGCGCGCCGATATCGAGGCGGCCGACGATCACCAGGTAGCCGCCCACGGTGTAGAACAGGAACGGCGTCACCTGGGAGAGGAAGTTGTTCAGGAACTTGATCATGAACTTGCGCTGGAAGAACTCGAAGCGGATGCGGAAGATCTTGCCGAGACGGGCCGAGATCTCCGCGCGCTCGTAGTTCGAGGTGCCGTTGGCGTGGATCTCGGCCGCGCCGTCGACGGTCTCGGCGATGCGCCCGGCGAGCGCCCGCGCAGTCAACTGGCGCTCGCGCCCGAGCACCAGCAGGCGCTTGCGCAGCTTCGGGATGATGAAGGCCTGGACGCCGACCACGCCGAGCGCGATCAGCCCGAGCGCCCAGTGCTGGTAGAGGATGAAGAACATCGCGGTGAGCGCCTGGCCGCCGAGGAAGAGGGGCGTGATCAGCGCCTCGCCGATGAAGCCGCCGAGCGGCTCGACCTCGTCCTTGATCATGGTCGCCATCTCGGCGGCCTTGACGCGGCGGAAGCGCGTCAGCGGGAAGCGCAGGATGAAGTCGTACAGCGAATAGCGCAGGCGGCGCAGCATGCGCTCGCCCATCCAGCCCTTCATGGTGTTGATCTGGAACTTGAGCCAGCCGTTGAGCACGATCAGCGCGAGGAACACGACGCTGAGCGCGAACAGGTACTCGATGCGCGGCAGCTCGAAGCCGAGGAAGCGGGCGGCGTCGGCGCCCTTGAAGGCGTCGCCCTGGATCGCCTTGTTGATGATGGTCTTGGGGAGATCCAGCGTGAGGTAGTACACCACCATGGTGGCGAGCACCAGCGGCACGATCAGAAGCTGGTCGCGCTTGCTGAAGCGGATGATGAAGCCGAAAAGGCTGCGTTCCACCGGGACTCCCCCCAGCCCTCATCTTACCGTCCCCTACGCTATAGTTGACCCATGGCCTCCGATTTCGCCGTGCGCTTCTGGGGGGTGCGCGGCTCGATCGCATGCTCCGGTCCGCGCACCGCGCGCTACGGCGGCAACACCTCCTCGCTGGAAGTGCGCTGCGGCGGGCGGCTGCTGCTGTTCGACGCCGGCACCGGGCTGCGCTACCTCGGCAACACCCTGATGAAGGACGGGCCGCTCGATGCGGATCTTTTCCTCACGCACACACATTTTGACCATGTGTGCGGGCTGCCCTTTTTCCGGCCGTTCTTCGACCCGAAGAACCGCTGGCGGCTGTGGGCCGGGCACCTCGGCGAGGGCATGACGCTGCGCCGCGTGCTCGGCGAGTTCATGATGGCGCCGCTCTTCCCGGTCCCGCCTCAAGTCTTCCGCGCCCGCATGGAGTACCGCGAGTTCAAGGGGGGCGAGACGCTCACGCCCGGGCCGGGGATCGCGCTGCGCACCGCGACGCTCAACCATCCCGACGGCGCCACCGGCTACCGAGTCGACTACGGCGGGCGCTCGCTCTGCTACCTCACCGACACCGAGCACGTGCCGGGCGCGCCCGACCGCAACATCCTCGGCCTGATCGCGGGCGCCGACCTCGTCATCTACGACAGCATGTACACCGACTCGGAGTACGACTCGTACGTCGGCTGGGGGCATTCGACCTGGCAGGAAGGCGTGCGCCTGTGCCGCACCGCCGGGGCGAAGCGGCTCGCGGTGTTCCACCACGACCCCGAGCACGACGACGACATGCTCGACGGCATCGCGCGCGAGCTGGAGAAGGAGCTTCCCGGATCCGTGGTGGCAAAGGACGGGTTGTTTCTCGAGTTGTGAACGTCCTGAGTCTCATCGAGAAATACGAGACCCAGTTGCTCGCCATCGGCTCCGAACCGCCGCCCGCGCCGCGCTGGAACCAGGACTGGTTTCCGCGCCTCGACGCCGCGGCCGCCTACGCGATGGTGCGCGCGACGAAGCCGCGGCGCATCGTCGAGGTCGGCTCGGGGCACTCCACGCGCTTCCTCGCCCGCGCAGTCTCGGACGGCGGCCTCGACACGCGCATCACCGCGATCGACCCGCGGCCGCGCGCGAGCATCAAGGGGCTCGAGCTCGAGTGGCTGCAGACCCACGTCGAGACCCTGGACGAGCGGCCGTTCAGCGCGCTGGCGGCGAACGACATCCTGTTCATCGACTCGAGCCACCAGCGCAAGCCCGGCGGCGACGTCGAGTTCATCATGAACGAGGTCATCCCCCGGCTGCCGCCGGGCGTGCGCGTGCACTTCCACGACATCTTCATCCCCGACGACTACCCGCGGCAGTGGGCCTGGCGCAAGTACGACGAGCAGCAGGCGGTCGCGGCCCTGATCGGCAAGGGCGTCTTCAGCGTCGAGTTTGCGAGCCACCCCGTCGTCAAACAGAGAAAACTCGGCGGCGTCCTCGCCCGCCTGCCGCTGGTGCCCGGGGCGGTCGAGTCGAGCCTGTGGCTCACCAAGAACTGAACGTCCAGCCGGTGATCGACTGGCTGGTCGAGGGCGCGCCGCCCGCGCGGCTGCCGCAGGACGTGCTGCTCGAGCTGTGCCGCCGCCTGGTTGCGCAGGGCCTGCCGCTGTACCGCGGCGCGGCGTACGTCAGGACGCTGCACCCCAACGTGCTCGGGCGCGGCTTCGTCTGGCAGGCCGACCGCGACGCGGTCGAGATCACCGAGGCCGACTATGGAATGCTCGAGTCCGAGGAGTTCCTGAAAAGCCCGATCCGGGTGCTGTTCGCCGAGCACGTCGAGGTGCGCCGGTGCCTCGCCGACCCCGCCT
>Ga0187893_10007874_pt1 | contig 17151 bp, 17 predicted proteins | sample MA1701074metaG_FD_139574 | JGI IMG/M metagenome (GOLD analysis project Ga0187893, IMG submission 139574) | White microbial mat communities from a basaltic lava cave in the Kipuka Kanohina Cave System on the Island of Hawaii, USA - MA170107-4 metaG ... | reverse complement strand
CCCAGTACCTCCGCCACAAACTTGTCTCACTTCACCCCCCAGTGAACCTCCCGCCACTGAACCTTCCTTGACCGCTTGACCGGCTACTGTTCATATTTCTTCGTTTCCTCATGAGCGCTGACATAGTTTGCCCGCACGAAAGGATATCCTCTGCCGTAGCGGCGGTTTTGGTCACAAATGTGATGGGCATCAGAACGGCAAGTGAGATTAGGAAAATAAACAAAGAGAATTTATTCCTGGCCATCGCAGTTCCTGTCCTTATATGAGAATTTTCGGAACGCAGGCGACAAGGGTGGATCCCAAGAGGGATCTAATCCGATTACTTGTTTCCAGTGCTTGAAGCAACTCCGAAGTCACTGCAGTGGGCTGCAAAACCGTATTGTTCGATTACAAGCTGGGCTCTCTTCTGACTTTCCTGTTAAGCGAAGGACGCCACCAGCGAACGATTAGTTTGATTTCAAACTTCTTGGCCGTTTTCTAACGCTTCGAACCAAAACCGGCCTCGGCCAATAGCTTTACAACTGGGGATCTATGTCAACCTCGGCCTTTTCTCCTTTTGACACCAGAGTCTCTTTTCTTTAACTGTGGTTTCATAACATCAGGCTTCTTCAACAATTGAACTATCTCTGTGTTGCCTATTTCTGCAGCAAGTGTAATAGCCGTTGCTCCGTTGGAATCCTGCACATTTACGTCTGCACCCGCCTCCAGCAGAGCTTTTATCGTCGTGGTGTGGCCCCGTGTGACCGCGTACATAAGAGCTGTCTTTCCATTTTGATCGCCAGCATTCACAGAGGCGCCTCTTGATAGCAGGAACCTGACGGTGTCAAGATGAGCGTTATGGGCTGCCGCTATCAAAGCTGTCCGGCCGACATGGTTCCTCCATTTCAAGTCAGCTCCTGCCTCCAGCAAATCTTGCACAGTGATGGTGTTACCTTTTTCTGCCTCGGCAAGTAGGTTTTGATTTAGAGTTGCTGTGTAATCAGCAGGACTCATACCGCCAGGATAATTCGGAATCAGCAGGGCCTTCTTGAGTAGTCGTGCGATCTCTGGGTAACCTTTATTTTCTGCAAGTGTTAAAGCTGTCAACCCACCCTCGTCCCTTGCGTTCACATCTACTCCCATGGTTAGCAGTCTCTTTACCGTTATAGCGTCGCCACTCTTTGCTGCAATCAATAGATCTTGATTAAGGTTCGCCGTGTAACCTAGTTTTCCATTTGGATCACGGAGAATTTTCGTGCCGGGTAAAAAGGAAATGCCGTCAGATTCAAAACTCAAACCGCCTCCTCTTATTTTGAGATCCTTTCGAACAGGCATCCATTTGTTTTCTGGAAAACGGACCCTTCCTATAACTACGATGTCAGAATGCTTGATTGGACTGCTAGAATGACTGATTGAAGCGTCAGAAAGATCAAATCTCGTGAGCGTGCCGGAAAGCACAAGGAAACCGCTATTGGGTTGCACATAAATGGAGGGAGAGAATACAACGAATTGAGACGGGCTGCCTGCGCTGAAGATGTTGACTTCGTCGGAATGCCTTGAAAACGTAAGGGGTGAGCGTACGAGTCTTCCACAGCCTAAGTCCATGGTCCCTTGCTCAAGCTTAAAAAAATCCTCTTTTAGATTCGGGAACAACGGCCATTCAAGATATCCAGTGGCTATCTCTTTGCCTGATGAGAGAAGACCTCCAAAAAGTGATGACATTACTTGGCTTTGAATGCTTAGTTCTCTAGCTCTTTTATCACCAGCATACAGCTTCTCCATGAGTACAAGTGCTCCCATACCCTGCCCTACAGAATCGACTGATCCTTCGATTCTCCAAACAGGAACAAGATAAAGGCTAGTGGGTTTTGAGCTCTTCCATAACCAGTAAGTGTTGGGAGTGTCTACTATCTGTGGTTGAAATAGTGTTTCAAATAGTTGAGCTATTTCGTTATACCCTTTGCTTTCCGCGATCTCGAGGCAAGTCCACGCTTCTTGCTGCTTCGTAGACATGTTGACCTCTTTCGATAGTAAGACTTGCACGATACTCAGAAGGTTAGCCCGCACCGCCAACTCGAGCGCTGTCGCCCCATATTTGTCTTTTATATGTGCCTCTGCACCTTTAGCCAGTAAGGTTTTCGCGATCTCTGAATGCCCACCCAATACCGCCAACATCAAGACGGTCCTTCCGTCTCTGTTTTTCGTGTTCACATCCGCGCCTTCGAACAGCACAGCTTTCACAGCATCGGGGTCTCCGCGAGATACAGCTACTATTAAGTGTTGGTTGATGCCCGCCTTTACAAGCAAGATTGCGGTGTCGTGGCGGCCTTGTTCTTCAGCCAATATCAAAGCTGTCTTGCCATTCTTGTCTTTGGCGTTCACGTCCGTGCCTGCCTCTAGCAGTATGGAAACGGCATTCGTAAAGCCACTCATGGCAGCTAGCATCAATGCTGTCTTGCCATCTTTGTTTTGCTGATTTACATCGGCATTGTTTCCTACTAGAGCCTGAACAATGTCGACATTGCCGCTTTCCGCTGCAACCAGTAAGGCCGTCTTCTGATCCCTGGATTTAGCATTTGCGTCCACACCTTTGGCTAGTAAAGTCTTGACAGCCTGTATGTCTCCGCCCTGAACAGCAGTTAGTAACTCTCGCTTGAGGCGTGTCGCATTGAGTAATCCCTTGACCTTCCAATTGGGTTTATCCCAGACCGTTTTGCCGTCTCTGTCTTTTGAATTGATTTCCGCACCTGAATCGAGCAGAATTTGCACAACATCCGCACGGGCGTTTATTGCTGCAAGCATCACCGCGGTCCTGCCATCTTTGTCCTTTGCATCCACATCGACGTCGTTAGCAAGCAACAACTGCACGATATCGCTGTGACCTCCCAACGCAGCCAGCATTAGTGCCGTCCTGCAATCTTTGTCTCGTGAATTGATGTCTGCGCCACTGGCCAGTAATGTCTGGACCATGTCCTTTTTCCCCTTTTCCGCTGCTTTCAATAAGTCTTTGTTGAGGTCTGCCGCCCAGCCCACGATGGGAATCATGATGGCGAGCAACACAGTGATCCTTCGTACGGCTGACATAATTTCTCCTCATATGCTGACGCGTACCTAAGTCTGGGAACAGCCGTGCGCCGCCAACTTTGATGATGAGAAGGCTGTCCTTTTTGCGCGCCGGCTTTATCTCCTTGTTGAAGAAAAGCTGTTTGTCAACGGCCTTTCTGAGCGAGTTTCTGGAACTCCGGAGACTGTCTCATCGTATGGACGGACTTAACCGTCAGGTCTTTCTTGACCTTCTCAAGCATCTTCTTGCGATGCTTGCCTGCGGTGAAGAGATTTCCGCTTTTTTCCTCCGCATTAGCCTCCACGGTTTGGACCCAAAAAACTCTGCCGGACTCATCCGTCGCGGTCCACTCCACCAGTAAGACCATCTTTCGTTTGCCGAAAGCAGTTGCTGTTCTAGTGGCTTCCAAGTCGACGAACCGGGGCATTAGGATGACTCTGCCTGATGTGCTTCCTTTTTCTGGAGGGGTGTCAACTCGCGTGTAGTTCTCAAATACCTGCTCAACCACCGATTGCGCGGGCGAACATACTAACTCTCCAAGGCGGTACTTCTCTTTACCGATGACCCAATTTCCTTTTTTTGATTCCGCTGAGCATTGCTCAGGCGTCAACACCAGGATCGCTTCGAGAGCGTACTTTGCGTCAGTGGGCTGCTTCACCGGAACAGGGTCTTGGGCCTGAACCGTAGCCAGAAAGCACGCTGCCACGGTGAACGATAGAATGGCAATCACGACCGACCTCCTCATTTCTTGTTTCCGTACTCGGGAACTTCCACATCGAAAGTGAATACAATGGCCTCCTGTCTATCGTCTAAAGAGAGCGAAATGGTTAGCTTTCCTTTGCGCTTTCCTAAGCCGGGTTTACCAACCGGCAAATAGAGAAAGCCGCTGCCCACTTTGCCAGGAGCTATTGTCTCGCTTCGCAACTCTTTCACGAGGATGTTCTGTTTGACTTTACTTGCGCCCGCGATCATCTTGAGCCCGACGAACATAAGGACACCCCCAGCTCCCGCGACTGCTATAACTTCACCACTCTTTGATCTGACCGAGGTGGCTCCGCCAGCATATTCTTTGGTCAGATCATCCTCGCTGCGGTATGTGACCAAGTCTCTTTGCAGTAGCAAACTGCTGCCTATCGAATCATTCTCCAAGACCACTAGAACAGGAAGCAGACCTTGAGATTCGAAGCTTGTGCCGAAATGTTTCTTTTGCTTCTCCTTCTCGCCGAGCGGCTCGATGGCCACGCGGATTCCGTTCCTGGTCTGGCAAGACGAATATTCGGACGCGCTGAATACGGGGTACTCAGGAAACTCTTGTGCGGCAGCCATGCCACTCAGCAGGAAAATTGATCCCAAAACAACGACAAGTTTTCTCATCGTGCCTAGCCTCGAAAATCCAGGTTGTTCGATCTCCAAGACCAATTACCTCCAGACCTGCCACCATTTTTTCTCTAAGATTCGCTGTCAACTTCTGCTAACGAGCCATATCTTTCCCTCACGCCTGCGGCAACTCTTTCGATCTCCCTCTTGCCACGTTCTTCCATTTCTCGAATGGATTCTTCATCTGCTTCACGGACGATTATGCGAACAATATCGTCAATAGCTGAAGAACAACCCGCGCACCGATAGTCGTCGGGAATGTCGCCCCCAGGCCAAATCGTTATCAGCCCCGCGTGTATTCGCTGGCCACAACCCGGGCAGTAATGAGCGCTGGGCCGTCCGTTGTACAAAACCTGTACGTCTCTGCAGTATGGGCTTTCAAAATAGGCATTAATGTCATCCGCAATCCAGCACAAGGCAAATTTTGTAAAATCGCGTGCGTCCTTTTTCTTATACCGAAGCACTGCAAGACAATGGTCCTTTTTGGCAAGTGCTTCGGCGATCTGTTCGTCCGATTTTCCCGGGAATTCCTCGCGGATACTTTCAATGTTCAGAGAACTCATACAACCTTCCTTTCTCGACAGCGCCACCGTGGCTGATCATCTATCCATCTCTTTCAGCTTGATGCCATTAGGGCTTCCGCTTGGCAAAGTGTCCACCAAGCCATTCGCTGACCGAAGTTACATTCTCAGCGCTGGCTTTACTCCACTATCTCCTTGCCGAACTCTGCTACGGCATCATGCGGAATTGAACAGAAACGCTTGAACGTAAGTATCAACGCCTTCTTGGTAATCCCGCCGGTTATCGGAAGGTCGTAGTCAAACTTGAGTACATCCGAAATAACGGCGGCTCGCACAATGATGTACTCGTGGTTAATGTGGTTGGCACACTCAAGCCTTTGCTGCTGACTAGCCTCAGATTTGAAGCCAAAGTAGGTAACTAAACGTATCTTATCCTTCTGGTCGTTTGGGTGGACAAAACATGTCACTCGATCTTTAACTTTCAAGTCTCCATCACGGTCGTAGGACACATCCATTAGCGCCGTGTCAAAGACGGATTTGAGAAGTTCTTTTGACAGATTCTCGGGCGTGATCAAGTCCTCTGACATGACCTCTCCTCCTGTTGTTGGTGTCGTTCCTCGACGAGCCAAACTACTGTTCTTGAATCGAGCAAAGAGGCCATTTTCATCCTCCGGAGATGAGCTAGCTTTACCACCTGGTCAGAGCAGACCGGACCATTTAGGTTTCCTGTATCAGAATTTTGCGCAACTCGAGCAGATTTTCTTTATGCACATAGGCGGACGCGCCCGCAGTGTTAGCTGCCTCGCGCAACTTCGGTTCGTCGTATCCGGTGACGATGATGATCCGGGCTTCGGGGAAGGCCGCTTTGATTTGCCTGGTGGCCATCAGCCCGTCCATCTTTTCCATCTTGATGTCCATCAAGACCCAGTCTGGGCGATACTGCCGATAAGCCTCAAGCGCTTGTGCTCCATCAGCACATTCAGCGAAGCCTTCCGTCAGATCGCCCACCAGTTTTCTAATCATTTTGCGCATAGGCCCGTTATCCTCGACGATCAAGATCGGCATTATTCCTCTGGTACTGAGTGTTTCTTTCTTGGCGCTATAGATGCTAAAGCAGATGGGTTGTCGGGTGAATAGGCAGTTCAACGTATTTCCAACTACGTAGTCCCGCTTATTTTTCTACATAGGTCTAAGACAGAGCGATAACAATTTGTATGCAGGATTCTCATTCACACCCTAATTAAGCTGGGTGTGAGGCATCGGCGCGCTGGCATTAACCAATTCAACGGTTTTGCCGCGTAACGAAAACCGTTAAAACGGTTCGTCGAGTCCGTAGTGCTCATCAAACACCCAGCTAAAGAGAGTGTGAAAAGTCCGAGATGCCACGGGCTTGTCCCGTGGAGCTTCACGTTTGCGGCTAGAAAACAGTGGCTAACGGTTCGAGGATGCCACGGGCTTGTCCCGTGGAGCCTCACGTTTGCGGCTATAAGAAGCTGACCTTTCAGTGCCAGGGAAACTTCTAAGCTCGAACTACTAGAATGTCGTCGAATTGTTCATTGGTTGTTGTCGTAGCATCGAGCGTGAGGCTCCACGGGACAAGCCCGTGGCATCCGAGAATCGTTACCTGCTGTTTTGTAGCCGCAAACGTGAGGCTCCACGGGGCAAGCCCGTGGCATCTCGGACTTTTCACACTCTCTAAAGCAGGGTGTTGAATGAGAAAATAACCACAATTCCCAGACTTGCCTACAATTTCTTGGTACCACTTCCACGCAGAAGCTTCTTGGCACCGCTTCTCCTAGAACCCTTGACGGGCTGTCCCATATCTGAGACATTTGAGGCGTGAAGGCGGCTCTTTTCCACCCGAAGGCGCGAGCTGCTTTGAAGCGCTTTCCCGAAGACGTTCGGCGGGAATTGGGTAAAGCCATCTTTGACTTGCAAAAGGGTGACAAGCTCTCGATGCCGTTATCTCGACCAATGCCCTCCGTGGCTGAAGGAGTTGAGGAACTCCGTCTGAAAGATCGGACGGGAGTTTATCGAGTCTTCTATCTCACGAAACTGGCTCACGCGATCTTGATCTTTCATGCTTTCACGAAAAAGACTCAGAGGACACCGCTGCGGGAGATTGCTTTGGGGCAAAGGAGGCTCAAGGAGATGACGTATGAAGAAAGTTAAACCACTCGTCGCTCGAAACGCCAGAGAGCTTGCCGCAGCGCTTGGGCTCACGCCCTCAGACGGGCTCGAAATCGAGATCCGTAGCGACTTGAATGACAAGATAATCGAAGTCGTAAAAAAGAGGGGCTTGACTCACGACCAGGTTGCGAGGCTCGCTCATACATCTCGGACGCGCGTTACCGCTATTTTGAACCGAAACACTCAGGATATATCGACGGATCTATTGTTACGGCTGCTGGCTTCTCTCGGTGTTCGGGCCAAGCTCCAGTTTAAGAGTGCGGCATAGTGCGCTAATTGGCACCCGGCTCTGGGAATACAAGACGAGTCAGGCGATCGCCCTTGCGGCGATCACCTTCAAGAGCAGCAGTTAGTCCGATTGATGATCAAGTCCTTCGGTGAGTTCCTGTTCGACCTGATCCCACGACTTAAGCTGATCTGAGTTTCCTTGATAGGCGGCTAAGCGTTCTTTCAGTATCTCGCGATGCCAGCCAGGCACCGGAACTTGTTCGGATTGCGCCGCAATTCGATCCCAGAGAGACTGGACGTAATCGATCTGCTCTTCGACAGAGAGACGGTCAAAGCAGGTGGGGGAAAGGGTAGTGTCTGGGACATCTATTACCTCGTGCGCGCATTATAACATGCCAGCGACCTTCGGGTCTTTTGTTCACCCTTGACGCTTAAGTCAATCGAAACAAATACTGGCTACCCTCAGCTACGTAATCCTATTACGCCACGGCAGCGCGAGCCAGGAATGAAGCTGGACAGAGGTCAATCTCAGTGCTTTAGCGTCCGTAGCGCTATCAGGAGAGTTCTGACCTGTGCTCGATGGCAAAGCTAAGTAGGACGTGACTGCCGTGCAACTCCAGCTTCTCGCTGATGTTTGCTCGATGCTTTTCCACGGTGCGGATACTAATGCATAACTCGTCGGCGATCTCTTTGTTGGTTTTGTTGGTCGCAATCAATCGCAGCACCTGTCGCTCAGTCGGAGTGAGGTCGTTCAGGCGAGGCTTCTGCTCTACCAACGAGACTGACCGCGCACGGCGATTGAGCAGATAGGTCGACAGCTGGGGACTGATGAAGTTCTGCCCGGTGGCCACCGCTTTGATGCTGGCAATAATATCTTTCCCAGCACTGTCCTTGAGCACGTAACCTTTAGCTCCCAGATTCAGCGCAGTGTTGAAGAATCGTTCATCTTTGTGCATGGTCAAGAAAATCACCGCCACCGGCAGCTTCCTTTCCTCAATAGTTCGCATCACTTCGAACCCGCCCTTGTTCGGCATCTCCATGTCCAGAAGAGCGATCTCCGGTTGTAAGGTTTGAATTTGCTCCAACGCCGTCTCCCCGTCTTCCGCTTCTGCGACGATCCTTAGTCTCGGTTCAGTTTCTATGACACTTCGCAAACCTCTGCGGAAGATTGGGTGATCGTCTGCGATTAGAATCCGAATCTCAGCCTTCATGGACTCTGTCTGCATTCACTGTGATGGTGATTGTAGTTCCTTCTCCGGGAACCGAATGTATAACTTCTCTGCCGCCTATCATGCGCGCACGCTCTGAGATACCGGTCAAACCAAAGCAGCCAGAGCGCAAAGTGTTTGAGCTATTCGGCGTCGAAATGAAGCCTTTGCCGTTGTCTACAATTATCAGTTGAATACAACGTCCATCACATTTCAGCCTCACCGTCGCTTCGGTAGCCTTCGAATGCTTGATGATGTTATTGATACCCTCCTGCACGATGCGATACATGTTCATCTCTGCTTCCTTTGAGAAGACGCCGTCCATTGAGTCAATCTCAGCCGAGAACCGGATCTCGGAAGCGCTGGCGACTTTTTCAAGCATGAATTCCAAAGCCTCTTTCAGCCCAAGTCGGTCAAGATGGTAAGGCCGCAGGTTGTGCGTGATCTCTCGTACCTCTTCAAGAGCTTGCGAGGTCATTGTTGAGATTTCATCAAAGTGTTTCTTCGCCGGTGAGCCATCTTCAACCATATGTAAGCCCAATAGCGCGCAGTTTTTAGCGACAAGCAGATTTTGTCCCAATCCGTCATGCAATTCTGCGGCAATTCTCTTGCGCTCGCTCTCTTGCGAATCAATCAACTGCCTGGAAAACTTCTTCTGAGCCGCGTGCGCTCTCTGCAATCGCAAGATGCGCCTTTTGTGGATCAGGATAGCGGTTCCAGCCACCATCCCAGCCACACCGAGGAGCGTAGCTAAGAGCATCAGAGTTAGGAACCACCAAGTCCGCCAAACCGGCGGGATAATAGCTATCCGAATGCTTGCTTCTTGAGTACTCCAGACGCCATCGTTATTACTGGCCAATACATGGAAGGAATAATCTCCTGGCGAGATATTGGTGTAATACGCCACTCGGCGAGTTCCTGCATCTATCCAGTCCTTATCATAGCCTTCCAGTTTATACCGGAACTGCACTTTCTCAGGCGCCAGCAAACTAAGGCCTGTATAGTGAATTTCAAAATCGCCTTGATCGGGCGGCACTTCCACTTTTTGTCGTTGATCAACCGGCGTCTTGCCAACCAGGACTTGCTCGATGTATACGGGTGGTGCTATTTCGTTCGACTTCAAATTGTCCGCATCAATGACGACCAGACCCTTGACCGTCGGAAACCAGAGCCTGCCATCCATACTCTTCCATCCGGAGGGTTGATCACTATTGCATTCGACGTTCCGCATACCGTCTGCCTTACCATAAACGATCGAAGTCACAGCACGGATTTTCCCCCGAGCCACCTCATTCAGCTCACTCTTGCGCACACGGAAGATTCCTCTGAAAGAACCCAGCCAAAAATTTCCTCGCTTATCTTCCAAAACAGTAGTTAGGACGTTATCAAATAATCCTTCCCGGGTTGTGAAAGGGGTCAACGCCCCATCCTTAAACCGGACCAATCCATTTCCACGAGTAGAAAGCCATAGACTCCCGTGCTCCTCGTAGATTGAAGTAATGTGAAATGGTCCCTTTTCCAGATAATACGTCGTGAATTTCCCATCCTTGAATTTGTTTAACCCATTTTCTGTACCGATCCAGAGATTCCCTTGCTGGTCGCCATTGATTGCCGTGATCTTGCTGTTTGGCAGCCCATCTTTCGTGGAATACCCAGTAAACTTGCCATCTCTGAGCAGCTTCAGACCGCTACCAAGAGTGCCTATCCAAAAATTGCCTTGCCGGTCTTCATACAAGGCCGTTCCCCGTTCTGGAGATTGATGCACTTTCGTTCCGTAGTTCGTAAATATTCCGTCCTTGAAACGACTGAGCAGACTATATTCTGTTGAAGACAACACACTAGAACTCCAGAGATTCCCTTGCCGATCACCATAGAGCGCAAACACGATATCGCCGAGTCCATGTTTCAAGTTGTAGTGAATAAATTTCCCATCCCTCAGCCGGTTGAGACCTCCATGAGTACCAACCCACAGACTTCCTTCACGGTCTTCATAAACGCAACGAGTCCAGTCGTTAGACAGCCCGTCCTTCGTTGTGAATGTTGTGAACTTCCCGTCCTTAAGCCGGTCGAGACCTCCGTAGGTACCAACCCACAGGCTCCCTTCAGGATCCTCATAAATTGACGACACAGTATCGTGAGACAGACCATCCTTCAGGGTGAAGCTAGTGGTCTTTCCCTCCTGAAACCGGTTGAGACCACGACCCTCAGTACCGATCCAGAGATTCCCGTCGCGATCCCAATGCATAGAATTCACTCGGTTGTGCGGAAGCCCCTCGTTCGTGCCCGGCCGAGTGAACTTGCCATTCTTAAAGCGATATAGCCCGCCCCAGGTGCCTACCCATAGCCCTCCCTTTCGGTCCTCAGAGATTGTCACCACAATGTTGCTGGGCGAACCATCTCTCGTCGTATAGGTACTGAATCTCCCATCCTTGAACCGATTCAGCCCCTCTGTGGTTCCTATCCAAAGGTTTCCCTCCCAGTCTTCGTGAACTGCATATACCCAGTTACTGGACAGTCCCTCTCTCATAGTAAAGCTGGTGAACTTCCCACCTCTGAATTGGCTCAACCCACCTCCCAAGGTTCCGATCCAAAGGTTACCTGCCCGATCTTCATGTATGGATCTCAAGTCATCGCCGGATAGACCATTGTGAGTGGTGTAGGTAGTGAATTGCCCATCCTTCAACCGCGTAAGCCCGCCGCCTCCAGTTCCAATCCAGAGAGTTCCATTACGGTCTTCGCAGAGCGCATAAATATAGTTATTTTTTAACCCAGGTGTGTTGCCTCTGTTGAATAGAGCAAAGTGGACACCATCGAAACGGGCGAGTCCTCCCCAGGTGCCGACCCACAGGTAGCCGTCACGTGTTCGGGCGACGGACAAGATCGAGTTTTGCGGCAGACCATCTTCGGTCGTCCACACATTATGAACATACTGGGTTATAGCTCTCTTGGGATCGAGCGCCAATGCCACTCCACTGAACAGTGGAGCCGAAAGGATTATCACAAGAAAGACTACGATCTGCCTTTTGAAATCCTCAACGTTCATGAGAATCAAAGGCCTCAAATGCAATTCGAGATTCCTGGTTACTAGTGTGGTTTCGTGCAGGCTGGAGCGAGAAAATGCGGTGGCAAGTCGCAGGCTCTGAGACCAGCCTGTTAACGTGCTCTGATCATTGCGAGGTAGCCAAATATTATGGAATTAGTAAGAGGCAGTCAAATAAGTAAGGCGCTCATCTATGGCTGAGCATCGCGACGGACTGTTGCTAAAGGCGAGCCCCCGACCGCGCTGACAGTCCCGGCGCGGAAGAGTACAATGGACCGTTTATTATTGAGGATTTTCTTTAGCAGGAGAGCTAATACCCACGCAGCTGCTCCCGATAGCCTTCGAAATTCCGCTTCATTTCCCCCAGGCTGTCGCCACCAAACTTCTCACGCATAGCTTCGGCCAGAACCAGAGCCACCATCGCTTCGCCAATGACGCCGGCCGCGGGAACGGCTGTGATGTCTGAACGTTCGAAGGCGGCTGATTCTTCCTTCTTTGTGTCGATATCCACTGATCGCAGGGGCTGTCGGAGTGTCGACAACGGCTTCAGATGACCCCGTACCCTCACTTCCTCACCATTTGTGATCCCTCCTTCCAGGCCACCCGCGCGGTTTGTGGCCCTGATAAACCCCTTTGTCTCAGTGTTGTAGGCTATTTCATCGTGAACTTCTGAACCGGGTAGACTACTGGCTTCAATTCCGGAGCCAATTGCCACCGCTTTGACTGCTGGGATCGACATTATTGCTTGTGCCAATCGACCGTCGAGTTTCCAGTCCCAGGCTGTGTGCGACCCAAGTCCAGGGATTACTCCCCGGGCAACAATTTCAAATACGCCACCTAGCGTGTCGCGAGCTTCTCGGATTTGATCAATCGCCTGGACCATCCGCTGTTGCACTTGTTCGTCAGCGCAACGCAGAGGCGCATCCTCAGGAATCGAGTTAATCTGGTTCCAGCTGAGTTCCAACGGTGTTTGCGGAATGCCGCCAAGCTGAATGACGTGGCTGCGGATTTCAACTCCAAAGACAGAAAGCAATTGTTTTGCAAGCGCACCACAGGCAACTCTGGCAGCAGTTTCACGCGCGGAGGAACGCTCGAGGATGTTGCGCAGATCGCGAACGTCGTATTTAAGGCCGCCGGCGAGATCGGTGTGGCCTGGTCGTGGACGTTTTACCCGCCGCGACTTTTCTGGAGCGAGCTCACGCGCTTCAACGGCCATCACCTCGGTCCAATTGGCCCAATCCCGATTGAGGATCAACATCGCCAGAGGGGATCCGAGCGTCAAGCCGTGCCGAACGCCACCAAGCACTTCGACCTGATCCTGCTCGATCTTCATTCGACCGCCACGGCCATATCCCCACTGGCGACGCTTCAGTTCATGGTTGAGCTGCGCCAAATCGACAGGTAGACCAGCCGGCAGACCCTCGAGTACCGCCACCAGGCCGCGTCCGTGCGATTCTCCCGCTGTGGTAAATCTCAGCATGTGATTGTCTGAATTCTTGAATGTCTCCGGCGAGCTCACCGCCGAGACGCAGAGTACGCAAAGATAGCGCAGAGAGTTTGACTCATTCTTTAAGTCCCAAAACTCGGCGGCGAATGCCTTCCTTGAGAATAACAACGTTGAAATTAATCAAGAGTCCAACGTTCCAGCCACCAATTCGCAGGTAGGTCAACAGTTGGGCTTCATGAATAGGTGCAATGGCCTCAATCGACTTGATTTCGATAACCACTCGATTCGCAATCACAAGATCCACTCGATAGCCGCACTCCAAACTTATGCCTTTGTAAGCCATGGGCAGCGGCCGCTCACGCTCAAATGGAATTCCCCTGAGAATCAACTCTCTACACAAGCATTCTTGATAAGCTGATTCTAACAAACCCGGCCCAAGCGCGCGATGAACTTCTATAGCTGCACCAATTACCATATGAGTGAGGTCGTTGACATGAATTGACATGTGAGATCTCCTGCAAGTGAGGTATTTCAACCAATCTCTGCGAAATCTCGGCGTTCTCAGCGTCTCTGCGGTGAATCTCTAATGCACAAGACGCCAAGTTAGTGGCCAACGTCGGGAGTCGATCTTACTTATAACAGAGCTTCGAAAACTATTGTAGCCTGTTCGCTGTAAAGGGTGCGACAGGAATCCTGAAAACGTGCTTTCAACTTAAATAATCTTCCGGAAAGATATTGCCGCGACCAAGGATACCAGCAGGATCAAATGCATGTTTTAAACTAGCCATTGCGCGCAAATGTTCTTCTCCATACAACTCCCGAAGATATTCGCGCTTGAGCTTTCCTATTCCATGTTCCGCAGAAATCGTGCCACCCAATGCTACGGCCTGGCGGATGAAGGCCAGATAGATATCTCGAGCTTCCCTTGCCTCCTGATCATCGCGCGGCAATATATTCACGTGCACATGATTGTCGCCGATATGACCGAAGATGGTGTAGCGCAACTCGGTGGCACTGAGTGTCCGCTTATAGAATCTCATCATTTCGGCAAAGTTCTGATCCGGCAGGGCCATGTCGGTCGATACCTTACGTTGGCGGTGCCCGGCGAACCATTCGTTCATCAACACCGGAAGCTGATGGCGAAACTCGCGCAACTTTGCCTGGTCGGGCTCATTGGCTGCGAACCATGAGTCATCAACCAGAGCTTCTGTATTTTCCAGCAGCCAAAGCCAACGGGCCATTAACAAGTCTTCTGAGTCCGCTTGCGCCTCCTGTTCAAAAAAAATTGCACCGGCAGCATTCGCCGGCACTGCCGGATACTTTTGCCTGAGAAACCTTAGCGATTCGTCGTCAAAGTATTCGAGCGCCCGCGCGTCAATATCAAGATCCTCGCTATCGTGGCGATTTGGACTGGCTGCACGCTCGCGCGATCGTAACGATCGCTCGCGAGCTTCGCGGACGAATGACAAAAGTTTTTCTTCCGAGGCAAAGAAGACGATACCACTGATCAATTCTTTCGGCTTGGCAATCAGTCCTACCTCAACCTCCACAATTACACCCAGTGTGCCTTCGCTGCCGATAAAGAGATCCAATACATCCATCCTGGGAGCGACGTAATAACCTGAAGCGTTTTTGCGAACCTGGGGCATGCAGTACTGCGGCAAACGGGCTTCAATCACTCTCCCAGAGGGCAAGGTCAGCCGAATCATCCCGGACTCGTCCGCCCGATGGTCACCCCGGCGCAAGTCGACGAGTTCGCCTCCAGCGAGAGCGATCTTCAGTCTCTGAACATACTTGCGAGTCGGTCCATACTTAAAGGTCCGCGCGCCTGAAGCATTTGTTGCGACGGTTCCTCCCAGAAAACAAGTATGCTCCGTGGGGTCGGGCGGATACAGCAAGTCTTCCGTGTCAAGAAATCCTTGAAAGTCGACGAGCCGCACGCCAGCCTCGGCCACAGCACTCCCGCCGCGGTCATCACGAACCAGACTCTTGACCTTATTCAGACGATCTGTTGCCAGCACTACACCCCCAAACGGGATGCGACCGCCCACCGTTCCAGTGCCGGCTCCGGAGATCGTAACGGGTGTTTTATCGCGCGATGCTTTAGGGGTGAGCGGCCGGGCTCTGGACGCACAAGGAATGCCTGTCTCGAGAGCCACAGTAATTCTCCATACTCCTCCATGCGACAATTGTATTGACCACGTCCTTCCATCCACCCTCTCGCTCCCTGACGGAGTATTTTTCGTTGACTCTGCGGGCATTTCGCTGAAGAAATTGGAGCTATTCATAGAAGGACCTGTACCAAAAGGTTTCTGGTCTCCCTTGGGCGGCCCTCCATTCGACAGGTTATCCTACCTTCCGTCGTTCAAGGGGATCCGTCTACCAAGGCGTAAAGCGCGTGTGGATTTGGGTGATGTATTGGTCAAAGTTCTATATAGCAAGGTCATCGTTGACTTGCCGAAGGTGTTGGGCAAGGAGTACACGCCGAGCCGAAAGGCAGTGAAAGTATTGAACTTCACCCTGCGCGACGCTCACGGAAAGATCATTTATGACGGTCACTTACCTGAGTTAGCGTTCGATCCAACATTTTCGTCTGTAAACCTCGCGTTGCCAAAGGGTGCATGGAGAGTCGAGTTCTCTTTCGACAATCACAAGGTGCAATTACAACGTTCTGTTCTTTCAATCGACATCAAAGATTTAGGTTGTAGGAAAGTATCTCTAGTAGACGGGAGGCTGAGCGAAGAAGCTTGTAATTAGTTCCGCAGAATCCTTTACCCGGAGCAATTGATGCAGCACGAGATGCATTAAAAGATCCTAACAGTCCCTGTGCTAAGCTGTTCTCAAAGGGAAATGGTTTGGAAAAACTCAACGAGCTTAAGAAAGGGAAGATCAAGATAGGGGACACGAAGATACCGAAAGCCCTCAGTCCAACCGGAAAGTTGAGCGGTGCGCTTGGCATTGGTGCTTACGCCAAAGACGGAAAGATATTCCTCAATCCAGCAAGCTCTATCGTTAAGGGAACGCTCAATCCGGGAGCTGCTGTGTTCGGCGGAATGTCCTCTGCTGATGCCCTTGCTACTTTAATCATTCACGATCTTCGGCACCTAACTGGAGATCTTGAATCGGACCTTTAGAGTTCTACCGAGAAGAGAGTTTGCTGAATAGCCGTGACGTCAAAGAAGCTTGCTTCCCAAACTATAAGCCTTGAGCACGCTTCGGTGAATAGATCTGTCTAAGGAAGTTGATCATGAAAAAATTAACGGTACTTTTATCGCTATTAATGTTCCTGCTGTTTGTTTCGACTAGAAGTAGCGCGCAAGACAGTGCTTCTTTGTTTGCCCGTCTCGAGGGCTACATTGAGAAGAAGGAGCTAGGCTGGAAACTAGTGCGGAAACAAGTACGAAAGCATAGTAACAGTGTGCTTTATGAATGGAGATCGGGAAAAGAATCCGTCGGCGTTCTCATCTTTGTTCATCCCTCATTAGAAAGCGCAATCAAAACATACAAGGGGTTACGTTTTGATTTCGAAGCACATGGCTTGAAGATGGACATCTTGCCAGTCACAGTACCGAATCTCGGAGACGAAAACTATTTGTGGGAGGACGAGAACAACAGAGAGATAACTGGAATTGATTTCAGGAAAGGCAAAGTGTTTGTGCATGTCAGTACTCGTTCAATGGAAACAGCTAAGCGATTTGCCTTAAACATTGCGGATGAAATACCCACCGACTCCTAGCCCAGACTTTTTGATGAGCTCATTGCCTGTTCTGCGCGTACTGAGTGACGAGAGCGGAGACAACCTCAACGATTTTTTCCTGTTGGCGGCGGGGGAGCTTCGATACCTCTTCAAAAATCTTATGCACCTTGCCGGTTGGACCAGTCTTGCGGGCGCGTTTGATCTGCACCTCTTCACCGAGCAACTCAGCAACCGACACGCCCAGGACGCGCGCGGCCTGGCGCACGAACTCAACTGACGGGTTGTGAGCCCGCCGTTCATATAGCAGCCGCTGGAAACTGTCACGGCAGTTGTGCGCGGAGCTGGGTTGGAAACAGGCCAACGGCGCGCTGCGCGACGCGGTGTGCCGGGGGCTGCTGTT
>Ga0187893_10007873_pt1 | contig 17152 bp, 17 predicted proteins | sample MA1701074metaG_FD_139574 | JGI IMG/M metagenome (GOLD analysis project Ga0187893, IMG submission 139574) | White microbial mat communities from a basaltic lava cave in the Kipuka Kanohina Cave System on the Island of Hawaii, USA - MA170107-4 metaG ... | reverse complement strand
GGCGCCACGGACCCGTCAGCGATTGCCGCAGCGACGGATTTTCGCCTCGGCCACGCGGCCTCCCGCCGCCCCGGAGCCTTCTCCGACGGAGGGCCACCGGGCAGGCGCGGGATGTGCTTCACTCAGTGCGACATGACCGAGAAGCTCCCACGCTGGTGGCCGGTGCTGGCCGGACTGAGCGGGCTCCTGGCGCTCCTCGTCTCCGTCCCGGGCCGCTGAGTTCGGAGTCCGTTCGCTCGCTACCTCGTTGGGTTGGGGGTGAGGATTGGACCCCCCACCCTACCCACCCAAAGCGGAAGCGAGCTTCCGCACTCCAAAATTACGCCACGATTCGCAGCTTCCAGGCGTCGCCTTCCCGGGTCGGCTCGTCGACGGCGTAGCCCTCGGCTTCGGCGGCGCGGGGGATGTCGCGGGCGCCTTTCGGGTCGTCAACCCACACGGTGAGGTCATCCCCTTTCGCCAGGGCCTCCAGACGGATCTTCGTCTTCGCCCAGCTCAGTGGGCAGGGTACGCCGCGCAGGTCGAGCTCGCGCTTCGGTTTTTCTTCGCTCGGCATTGGCCCCGTCCCGGGCAGTCCTGGTACATTCCCTAGCGCATCGTTTGACCGGCCACACGCCGCCCGCATGTCGACGCCCGGAGACACCTACCTGCTGCGCCGCCCGCCGCGCGAGCCGCGCTTCCGGATCGACTACGCGAATGCCCTCAACTCGGCCCAGCTCGAGGCCGTCGTCACCACGCAAGGCCCGGTCCTGGTCGTCGCCGGCGCTGGCAGCGGCAAGACGCGTACCCTCGTGTACCGCGTCGCCCGTCTGGTCGAGTCCGGGGTCGACCCGCACGCTATCCTGCTGCTGACGTTCACCCGCAAGTCGGCCGCCGAGATGTTGCGGCGTGCCGGCGGCCTGCTCGACGGACGATGCGAAGAGGTCGCCGGCGGCACCTTTCACTCGTTCGCCAACGTCGTCCTGCGCCGCCACGGGGGCGTGCTCGGACTGCAGAGCTCTTTCACGATTCTCGACCGCGGCGACGCGGAGGACGCCATCGGTCTGCTGCGCACACGGCTCGGCCTCGACAAGAAGGACAAGCGCTTTCCCCGCAAGCAGACCATCGCCGAGATGTTCAGCATGGCGGTCAACAAATCGCGTTCGCTGCCCGAGTTGATCGACGATGCCTACGACCACCTCGCCGAGCATGCCGACGATCTCCTCGCCCTGGAGGCCGCCTACCGGTCGTACAAAACCGAACGCCAGGTGGTCGACTACGACGATCTGCTGGTCAAGCTGCAGGAGCTGTTGCGCGATCACGAGTCGGCTCGTGCCCAACTCTCCCAGCGCTATCGGTACATCCTGGTCGACGAGTACCAGGACACCAATCGCCTGCAGGCCGAGATCGTGCGCCTGCTCGCCGCCGCGCACGACAACGTCATGGCGGTCGGCGACGACGCGCAGAGCATCTACGCGTTTCGGGGAGCCGATTTCCGCAACATCATGGACTTCCCTCGCCTGTTCCCCGCCACGCGCGTGATCGCGCTGGAGGAGAACTACCGCAGCACGCAGCCGATCCTCGACGTCGCCAACGCCGTCATCGCCCAGGCACGCGAGCGCTATACCAAGGTTCTGTTCACCCGCCAGCCGGAGGGGGCCGAGCCGCTGCTCATCGCCGCCGAGAACGAGAACTTCCAGTCACGCTTCGTCTGCCAGCGCATCCTCGAGTTGCGCGAAGAGGGGATACCGCTGCCCGCCATCGCGGTGCTGTTCCGTTCCAGCTTCCACTCCTTCGACCTCGAGCTCGAGCTGACCCGCGCCGACCTCCCCTTCGTCAAGCGCGGCGGCTTCAAGTTCATCGAGACGGCCCACGTCAAGGACGCCCTCGCGCACCTGCGCGTGATCGAGAATCCGCGCGACGCGGTCTCCTGGCACCGTCTCTTGCTGCTGGTCGAGGGCATTGGGCCGCGCACGGCGGACGACGTCGCCGGACGCATCGTCGGCGCCGCCGACGTTGCGGCGGCGCTCGAGTCGATCACGGGCAAGGCCTACTCCACCGACCTGCGCGCGCTGGCCGGCCTCTTCCGCCGGATCGGCGGCGACGGCCGGCGGCCCCACGAGCAGCTCGGCGAGGTGCTGCGCTACTATGAGCCGCTCCTCAAGCGCATCCACCCGGACGACTACCCCAAGCGACAACGCGACCTCGAGCATTTCGTCAGCATCGCTGCGCGCTACCGTTCGCTGGAAAGCCTGCTCACCGACATGGCGCTCGAACCGCCGACCGACAGCGTCAACGACATCGTCGCGGTCGAGGAGGACGAGGGCTTGCTGTGCCTGTCGACGATTCACTCGGCCAAGGGCCTCGAGTGGCATACGGTCTTCGTCATCTGGGTGGTGGACGGGAAGTTCCCCTCCGCCTACTCCATGCACGGTGAGGACGAGCTCGAGGAGGAGCGCCGCTTACTCTACGTGGCCGTCACCCGCGCCAAACAGAATCTCTATCTCTCCTACCCGATCAATATGTACGACCGGGCCACGGGTATGGTGCTGTCCAAGCCGTCGCGATTCCTCGATGGCATCCCGCGCCAGCTGCTCCGACCCATGCAGCTGCGGGAGGAGTACGAATGAGCCGCCGCGGCGCACGGTCCAACTCGAACGCACCCTGAACGCTCGACGCGCAACGCTGAACGGCGGGCGCGCCGCGCCCGCCTTCCGTCACTGCCAGCCGATCGGCTCGTACCCCTGGTCGCGCAGACACTTCTCGACGAAGTTGCGGTAGACCGGATCGGGCTCGGATTTCGCGAACATCCACCCGAACATCGTGCCGAGCAACCCCGCCGTGGCGCCGCTCGCCGCACCGACGGCCGCCCCCTGACCCGGGTTGCCGCCGATCGCGCCGCCCACCGCGCCGCCCGCCGCGCCCACCGTCGCCCCCACGGCGACGTTGCGCGCCCCTTCCTTCGCCATCTGGCCACCGCGGCCGCCGGTCTTGACGTACTCCTGCGCGCTCGCCTCGCACTGCTCGATGGCCTGCTGGGCCGTATCGGCGCCGACCTTCTGGTACTGCTCGTTGGGATAGAGCATCGGGCGCGTCGGCGTACAGGCCGACAGGCCGAGTATGAGGCAGGCCCACCACGCCGCGAAAAGACCTCTCACGCTCATGGAATATACGTACCGTTTTCCCCGGCCTCGTGGTAGCGGGGCTTGGACCGCTCGCGCGGCCGCCGTTCACGCCGGCGGTGCCCTGGCGTACGGCGGGGTAAAGCCGACGGTGGTCCCTCCATCCGCGTTTCGAATTGCCCACACCTTTCCGCCGCGAGCAGCTCGGCCGGCGTGTAGCCGAGAATGCGCTGATACGACGGGCTTGCGTAGCGGATCACCGCACTCGCATCGAACACGGTGACGAGATCGCTCGTCTGCTCGATCAATGCCCGATAGAAGGACTCGCTGGCCGGCAATACCAGCGGCGCGTCGCTACCCCCACCGGGTCTCCGCGAAAGCTCCGCCGCGGCGTCCGCCCGCCGCGGCTTCGGTGTGGTTACATCCGGCATCGTTACGCTGGGGCGAGCCCGCAGAGTAGTCGACCGCCGAGCACGCTGTCCACCACCGATCTAGCACTACAGCCACGCAGCGATCATCGCCGCCGGCGGCTGCGAAAGCGGCAAGGGGAGAATGCGCTGCGGCGCCTCGACCACCTCGAGGCCGGCGCGGCCGCCGCGCTCGGCGGCGATGAGCAGCAGGGCGACCCGATCGATCCGATGGGCGTTCAGGTATGCGACCCACCTCCGAACCTCGCGCCCGTACGCGTCGAAGCCCTCGTCCAGCGCAAAAAGCGCCTGGGCCGCCGCCAAGTCGACCGGCGTCCCGGTTTCCAGCACCAGCGCCAGGACACGGAGCGCCCCGCCGCGCAGCCAGGGCGCCATTGCCGCTGCGACCGTCTCGTCGCGGCGCAGGGCGAGGTGGGAGACCACGACCGCGCGCCCGCCGGGGCGCAGATGCGCGCCCAGCCCGGCCACGATCCGGCGCAGGACGCGCTCGCCGCGTGGGCCTCCCGAGTGATAGGCGGGACCACGTTGGGGACCCGGCACGAACGGCGGGTTGCCGAGCACGAGGTCGAACTGCTCGTCGCGCACCGGCCCGTAGAGATCGCCGGTGCGCACCTCGACCCCGGCTGCGCCGTTGAGGACGGCGTTGCACCGGGCCAGCGCGGCGGCACGGGCGCCGATGTCGACCGCCACGACGCGTGCCGCGCGGTTGGCTACCGCGAGCGCCTGGATACCGCTGCCGGTGCACAGGTCGAGCACCCGCTCGCCATCGCGTGGCGGCACGGCGTCGGCGAGGATCGCCGAATCGCTCCCGGGCGGATACACCATGTCGCCGCGCGGCAGACGCAGCGCGCCGCGGTCGGGGGCGCGAAAGCGCCGGTCGGCGAGCAGATACAGCGACTGGTACGCGTCGATGCGCAGCCGCGCTCGTACCCGCCCGGCCCGCACCGCCAGCAGACCGGCGCGCGCCAGCGCCTGGGTCTCGCCGGCCGGCAGCAGCGAACGCACCACGGCCGCTGCTTCCCCGCTCTCGAGGTAGAAGAGTCGGATCGCGCAGGCGCCGGGGCAACGGTCGCCGCGCAGCCGTTCGCAGGCAGCCGCGTGATTCAGCGGCCCCACGTCGTCGGGCAGGCTGACCGCGAGCCGCTCGCGCAGTGCCGGCGGGCCGTACCCCGCCGCGCGCAAACGCTCGCCGAGGCGCGCCAGCAGCGCGGCGCGCGCCGCGACCACGTTGACTTTCACCACGCCCCCACCTACGGCTCGTGGAGGGCGCCGCGCTGTCGGCGCCGTGTTTCGATCCAAGTGGAGGGCGCCGCGCCGTCGGCGCCGTGTTCGATCCAAGAGGAGTCGTCGTGCATTGGCTCGTGGTGATCCCGTTCTACTTCTTCGGTGCTCTGACCGCGTTCCTGCTGCTCAGCCTGGCCAGCCGCATGGTGCGGCTGCGCCTCGGCGTTAACGCTGTGGCTACCGCGTCCGTGGTGCTCGCCATCATCGCGCTGGCCCTGCCGCTCGCGTTCGACTGGATCGGCGTGGAAGACCTGAGCGGTCGGCGGCTGCTCGCGCTCGGCGCCGCGAGCTTCGTGCTGGCTGCCCTCGACACCGTGCTGCGCCCCCTGCTGCCGCTGCCCGCCGATCGCGACCTCGCCGAGCTCTAGCAACGCCGCCGGGGCCTTCACGCACGGCCTCGACATCGCATCCGGTCGGTGGGCGTGCGCCATGCACCGGCCCACATCGACGGGAGCCAGGCCGAGGCGCTCACCTCCCCGGCGCGGTCCGCCCTATTGTGCCTTGGCCTTGAACTGGGCTGGATCGTCAAACGTGATGAAATCGGGCGGATCAAATGTGCTCTCGAAGCACACCGTGGTGGTATTGTTCACCAGCTGCACGGTAACCAGATCGTTGTCATCCAGCCCGGTGAGATTCAGGTCGTCCAGGTCAGCCCCCTTCCCCTTCACGAGACACTTCGACTTGTCGGGCTGCGTCTTCCCCTTGAGGAGGATCTTGGTCACCCCATCCTCCGTGCCGCCCGTATCCCTGTACTTGTATCCGCTGGTTCCGACCGCAACCCACTTCATCGCGTCGCCGGGCACCGTGTAGTCAGCCACCAGCGACGAAGCGGTTCCGTTGTAGATGCACAACGCGTACTGCGTCGTTCCAGTCGGCCGCCAGCACGAGCGCGGCGCGGCATGCGCGCCAACCGATGAGCCCGGCAGCATTCCCAGACGTTCGGTTTCGGGTCATCGTCTCTTCGTCCCCAGTGCGCAACGAACGTTGCGGACGGAATCATCGTCGGATCACTGCGCTTTCGCTTTGAACCGCCCCGCATCGTTCGAGATGACGTCGCCGGAATCGTAGGCGGCCTTGAAGCAGATGCCGTTCTCACTGTTCACCAGAACGGCGGTGACCGGCAGCGGCAGCTGGGGCGGCAGGTCGTCGGGAACGCCAACGCCCTTGCCCTTCAGAAACGCCTTCGACTTGCCGGCTGGCCCGCTCTTCACCAACGCCTTGGGAAAACCCGAGGGATCCCGATACTTGAAACCCTGGTCACCGACCGCTGACCAGTGCGACCCAGCCGGCAGGTCGACCGACGCCGACGCCGAGCCGGCATAGAGGCAGAGCGTGTAGTCGCTCGCCGCAGTCGGATTGCCCAGCTCCGCGAGGGCGATCGCGGCACCATTCAGAAACTTGAACGTGAGCTTGTCCTTCGCGTCGTCGGTGGGGTCGTTCTTGAGCTGAAGCAGCGACTTGCCCGCTGCTTTGCACCCACCGGGTGGCTCGTCGCCGCAGAGCAAGGACGAGAACTCGAGGTCGTCCACCACGAACAGCGTCGGGCCGGTGATGACCACCTTGGCGATTCCAGACGGTGCGCTCAACCGAACGCCGGTCATCACATCGCTCAACGTCAGCGATCGGGAATCGATCAGCGCGTCGGTGGCGTCGAACGCACCGGCGGCGAACCCGTCTTGCTCCGGCGCTCCGACCTTGAGCCGGACCGACAGCGGATACGGGGCACTGAAGAGGATCGATTCGGGGTCCTGCGGGACCCCGCCGTCACTCAGGAGTGCCTGATCGTTGAACGCGAGAAAGTTCGGCGAGCTGTGGCCGGTCACCTCGAAGTTCCCGCATTCGTCGATGATCGCGCCGCCGTCGTTGCCTGGAGCCGAGAACGTGACGCCCATGCCCGAATACTCACCGCGTAGCGCGACGGTCTCGACGAAGTTGCACGGTGCGGACGCATCGTCGAAATCGATGGTCGTCGCACGCACCGCTTCTGCCGATAGAGAGCACAGCCAAGCGGCGATCGCCGCACCGCGCACAGCGTGACTGGCAGTCATCTTGATCCCCCCTGATGCCGGATCCAGCACTATCACGGTCGGCGAGGTGTCGGGAATGGATTTTCGCTGTGGGCCGGGCGCTCACCCCACCGCAACGCCCCCGGCGGCGACGGCCCGTCCGCCGAAGGCTCCGGGCCGCAGGCGGGCGCGCCGCCCTCCACTAGTCGAGCAGGTCGCTGGCGATGGTCGCCAGGGCCGGCGCTTCCGGGCCATATCGGATACAGAGCGCCTGGGCCCGCTCGCTGTGGAAGTGGAGCGGGTGCTCGACGACGTAGCCGGCGCCGCCGTGCAGATGATGCGCCGTCCAGGTGATGCGCTTGAACGCCTGCGGCACGTAGGCCGTCGCGTACATCAGCTCCATGCCCAACTCCGACCCGGCGGCCATGCGCGTGATGGCCTGCCAGGCGAGATGGCGTGCGGCGGTGAACGCCATCGCCATATCGGCCACCTGGTGCTGCACGGCCTGGAAGACGGCGATCTTCTGGCCAAACTGCTCGCGCTCCTTGACGTACGCCACGGTCATGTCGAGCGCTGCCTGCATCCCGCCGACCATCTCGGCCAGCGCCAGCGCCGTCGCCTCGCGGCGCAGCGCGCGCAACGCGCTGACCGCGTCGCCCGCCGGTCCGAGGCGTCGCAACGCGGGCGTTGCGTCGTAGCGCACCACCGCCTGCTCCTCGCCATCGAACGTCCGCAGCGCCCGGCGCTCGGTCGTCTCGCCCGCGACCAGCACGAGCGAGAGGCCGCTGCCCTCGCGGCCTGCGACGATGTGCAGATCGGCGCTGACGCCGTTGGCGACATACCACTTTTCGCCCTGCACGCGCGCTGAGCTCGTACCGCCCTGCGCGGTCGTGGCGAACACGCCCGGGTCGGAGACGGCCTGCTCGTCGAGCGCCAGGGCCACCACTCGCGTGCCCCGCGCCACGTCGGGCAGCTCCGGCGCCTGCGGATCGAGGCGCGCCAGCGCCCAGCCGCCGCGCACGGCGTTGATGATGCTGCGCGGGATGAGGCCGCGCGCGCACTCCTGCAGCAGACAGCCCACCTCGACCAGACCGAGGCCGCTGCCACCGCTGGCCTCCGGCAGCCCGAGGCCGAACCAGCCGAGCTCGGCGACGGCGCCCCAGCAGGCCGCGTCGACCCCGCGCGGCTCGCGCGCCCACGCGGTCAGCCGCTCGGGCGTCACCTGTTCGCGCCAGAAGCGCTCGACGGCCTCCATGAGGGCGTGCTGGTCTGGGCTCGGGCTGAGCTGCATGTCACCTCACTTCCGCGGCAGCCCGTACCCGAGCATCGCGATGATGTTGCGCTGCACTTCGTTGGTGCCGCCGCCGAAGGCGAGCAGCGGCGCCGTGCGGTAGAGCCATTGCATGCGCCCGTGCAGGTGCGCGGCCGGCTCGTCCGGATGGAGCTGTCCGTTCAGCCCGAGGATCTCCGAGCCGGCGTCGGCGGCGCGCTGCGCCAGCTCGCTGACGAACACCTTGGCCATCGACGACTGCGCGGCGGGCACGCTGCCCTGCTGGAGCTGCCAGGCGGTCTCGAGGCCGATCATGCGCGCCGCCTCGATGTCGACCGCCAGGCGGGCCAGGCGTTCGCGCACCCAGGGCTGCTCGCGCAGCGGGTGGCCGTCGATGCGCAGCTCGCGCACCACCGCCACCAACTCGCGGACGTAGCGGCGGATCATTCCGACCGAGCCGATCGACAAGCGCTCGAAGTTGAGCGCCATCGCGGCGTAGTAGAAGCCCATGCCGCGCTCGCCGATCAGGTGGTCGCGCGGCACGCGCACGTTGTCGAGGAACAAGGCGTTGGTGCGCAGCCCGGGCCAGACGTAGATCGGCTGCACGGTGACGCCGGGCGCGTCCATCGGCACGATCATCATGGAAATGCCCTTGTGCTTGGGCGCGTCGGGCTCGGTGCGCACGGCGACCCAGTTGTGCGTCGCCATGTGCGCCATGGTGTTCCACATCTTCTGGCCGTTGATGACCCACTCGTCGCCGTCGAGGACGGCGCGCGTGCGCAACGCCGCCATGTCGGTGCCGGCCTCCGGCTCGGAATAGGCGACGGCGAAGTCGACCTCGGTGGCGGTGATGCGCGGCAGCCACGCCTTCTTCTGCGCCTCGGTGCCGATGCGCATGATCGTCGGCGCCACCGAGGTCACCGTGAGCGGCAACATCGGTGCTCCGGCGCTCTCCAGCTCGTCGACGAAAATCCACTGATCGATCGCCGAGCGCCCCAAACCGCCGTACTCGGTCGGCCAGGCAATGCCCCAGTATCCGTGATCGCGCATGGCGACGATGAACTGGGCGGCCAATGGCCCCTTGCCCTCGTTGCCGGCCTCGCGCAGCTCGGCGAGCAGCGCAGGCGTCAAGTACTCCTTGATGAAGGCCCGCACCTCGTCACGCCAGGCCCGCTGCTCGGGCGTGAAATCGTAGCGCATGGTGGAGTTCTAGGCGCAGAGCCGCCGCACGCGCAAGCTCGAGCAAAGCTTGATGCGCGATCGCGACCTTTCTATGGTGCGCCCATGCCGAGAGCCGATCTCGCCGCCTTGTTCGAGATGCTGCGCGCCGTCCCGATGCCGGATTCGATCGTCGAACTGCGGGCGCAGGTCGCATCGTTTGCGCCACTCATGAACGCCGGGGCTCCGGAAGTCGGCCGCATCGAGCGCGGCGTGGCGATCGGCGACGGGGTGCGCGCCGACGTCATCGTTCCGCCCGGCACGCCTCCGTTTCCGACCCTGCTCTATCTGCATGGCGGCGGCTGGTCGATCTGCAGTAGCGCGACGCACGAGAAGCTCGCCCGCCAGCTCTGCGTCGGCGCCAGAGTCGTGGTCGTCAACGTCGACTATCGCCTCGCGCCCGAACACCCGTTTCCCGCCCCGCTCGAGGATTGCGTCGCCGCGGCGCGCTGGGCGCGCGCCAACGCGCCGCGCTTCGGCGGCGATCCGCAGCGCCTCGCGATCGGCGGCGACTCCGCCGGCGCCAATCTCACCGCCGCGGTGATCAACGAGCTCGCGAAGACCATCGACTTCCGCGCCGCGCTGCTGATCTACGGGGCCTTCGATCTCGACACCTGCTGGCGCGACTACGACCGCTACGCGCCCGAGGAGGACCCGATCCTCCCCAAGCGCCCCATGAAGATGATGCTCGACTCCTACCTGAGCGGCGGCGCATCGGCGCACGACCCGCGCGTCAGCCCGATGTTCGCCGATCTGCGGCATTTCCCGCCGAGCTGCTTCGTCGTCGGCGCGATCGATCCGTTGTTCGGAGAGTCGGTCGCCATGCGCGACACGCTGCAGGCGCTGGGCTGCGAGACCGAGTTCCACCGCTACCCCGAGATGCCGCACGGCTTCGTGCAGCTCGAGCTCCCGGAGGCCGCACACGCCCTCGACGCCGCCTCTGCCTTTCTCCGGCGCCACCTCGGCGCGTGAGTGGAATGCCCGGCCGGCAATCCTTCCGCGTTCACGTCACCAAGGACTATCTGAAGTTCTCGGCGGCGCACTTCATCGCGTATCCCGGGTTTCGCGAGCGCCTGCACGGGCACAACTACCGCGTGTCGGTTGCCGTGCACGGTCCGCTCGGACGACAGGGCTACGTGGTCGATTTCGGCGTGGTGAAGCGCATCGCGCGGCGCCTCTGCGAGCAGCTCGACGAGCGCGTGCTCATCCCAGCCAGCAGCGATTGCCTGGTCGTGCGCGAGGAAGGCGACTCGGTCACCGTGCGCTACGAACGGGATGAGTTCCGCTTTCCGCGCGGCGACGTGCTCCTGCTGCCGATCGTGCACTCGTCGGCCGAGGAGCTGGCGCAGTATCTGGCCGATGCGCTGCGCCGCGAGCTGGCCGAGGAAGGGATCGATGGGCTCACCGCCGTCGAGGTGGGGGTGGAGGAGAGCTTCGGGCAGAGCGCTGTCTTCCGCCAGGACGGATGATCGCGTGCGGGCCGGCCGGTCGGCAGCTCGTGCGGCGCTCGCCATCGCGCTGCTCGCCAGCGGCTGCAATGCGGGATTGCCCGAGCCCGAATCGCCCGGGGCGCGCCTCTACGCGGCGCGCTGCGGCGGGTGCCACCGCATCTACGCCCCCGGGCTGATGACCACGGCGATGTGGAAGGTTACGGTGGCGCGCATGCAGGGCGAGCTGGCGCGGCGCGGGTTGCCGACGTTGTCGGTAGACGACCAGGCGCTCCTGCTCGACTACCTGGACCGCCACAGCAGCGGACACACCGGGTGATGGGTGGCGTTGAACGATGAGCACGGAGCTATCCGCTAGAAGCCCCGAGCACTGCGCTGCCGACCTCCTGGTCGTACCGGTCGCCGCCGGCGATCCGGCTGCCTCCGAAGCGGTCGCCGCGCTCGACCGCCGCCTCGCCGGTCGGCTGCTCGCCGAGGCCCGGCGCGCCGGCTTTCGCGGCGGATCGGCACAAGAGCTCGTGTACCAGACCCACGGCGCCGCGCCCGCCGATGTGATCGTGCTCGCCGGCCTCGGTGCCGCACCGGCGCTGTCGGCGTGGTACGAGGTCGGGGACGCGACGTCGCGCCACGCCGCGCGCATGCGGGCGCGGCGCGCCGCCATCGCCCTCGGTTCATACGCCAGCTCGACCACGGTGCACGCCGTCGCCGAGGGCGTGGCGCTCACCGCATACCGGTTCGACCGCTACCGCTCGCACGCGGAGCTGAGCGCGCCGGCCCACCTCACCGTGCTGGCGCCGCGGCGCACTGCCGCGCTGCGCGCCGCCGCGGCGGAAGCGTCCGTGTACGCACGCGCAACCGCGCTGGCGCGCGATCTCGCCAACACGCCGGCGGCCGACCTCGCCCCGCTCGACCTCGCGCGCGCCGCCCGCCGCCTGGCCGGCCCGCGTCTTCAGGTGCAGGTGCACGATCGCCGGGCCCTCGCCCGGCTCGCGATGCGCGCGATCCTCGGCGTCGGCGCCGGCAGCCAGCATCCGCCCTGCCTCATCGAGCTCCGCTATCGCCCGCGCGGCCGCGTGCGGCGGCGCATCGCGCTGGTCGGCAAAGGCATCACCTTCGACAGCGGCGGCCTGTCGATCAAGAACGCCGATGCCATGCAACAGCAGAAACGCGACATGGCCGGCGGCGCCGTCGTGCTGGCGGTCCTGTCCGCCCTCCCCGCCCTCGGCCTGCCCATCGAGGTGCGCGGTTATGTCCCCGCCGCCGAGAACATGCCGAGCGGCACCGCCATGCGGCCGGGCGACGTGCTGCGGGCCTGCAGCGGCACGACCATCGAGGTGCTCAACACCGATGCGGAAGGGCGGCTGGTGCTCGCCGACGCCCTGGCCTATGCCACCCGCCGGCGACCCGACGCGCTGCTGGACTTCGCCACCCTGACCGCCGCCGTGCGCATCGCCCTCGGCACGCGCTGCGCCGCCGTCATGGGCACCGACCGCGCATTGATCGATGCGCTCTTGGCCGGCGCCGGCGCCGCCAACGAGATGCTCTGGGAGCTGCCGCTCATCGGCGAGTACCGACGCGACCTCGACAGCCGGGTGGCCGACCTGAAGAACATCGGCGAGGGTCCGGCTGGAACCATCGTGGCGGGGCTCTTCTTGCGCGAGTTCGTCGGCGCGATCCCGTGGGCCCACATCGATTTCTCCAGCACCGTCATGTCGGATGGCTTCCCCTGCCATCCCAAAGGCGCCAGCGGCTACGGCGTGCGCACCGTGCTGCGCACCCTCACCCAGCTCGCCCAATAGTCTCGCGCCATCTTTTGTGGAGGGCGGCGCGCCGTCGCCGCCGGGTGGGGAGTGGGGCGTGCCAAACGTCCAGCCCCGCCCCGCCCTCGGCGGCGACGGCGCGCCGCTCTCCAGATGGGCGGCGCGGACGCCGCGTCAGAGTCACTCGCCGTTGCTGAATCGGCGCGCGCAGGCGGCGGAGCAGAAATAGCGGCCGTGCTCGCGTACGCCGTGGCGCACGTCGACCTTGCTGCCGCAGACCGGATCGAGCACCGGGCGCGGCGGCACGACGCGCAATCCCGAGCGACGCGGCGTCACCCGGTACGCCAACGGCGTCGCGCGCCCGCGACCGCCGAGCGTGCGCGAGGTGAACAACAGCTCGTCCACCAGCCGCGTCGAGGCGCTCGCGTAGGCCGCCTCGTCTATCAGGGTCTCGCCGCCGCGCGCCGCTGCGCAGAGCTGCGCTGCCAGATTCACCGGCTCGCCCACCGCCGTGTAGTCCAACCAGGCGCTCGGCCGCAGACTGGCAACCAACACCTCGCCGGCGGCGACGCCGATCGCGAGGCCGAGCGGCGCGACGCTCTCGTCGGCAGCCACCCAGCGATTGCGCAGGCCGAGGAAGGCGCGCTGCATCTCGACCGCGGTGCGCACCGCGCGCAGCGGGTCGTCGCGCCGCGGCACCGGTACCCCGTAGAACAGCACGATGGCCTCGCCCAGCAGCATATCGACCACCGCGCGTTGCGCCACCGCCACGTCGGTCATGGTGGCGAAGAACTCCTCCAGCAAGCGCACCACCCGCGGCGGCTCGAGGCGCGCCACCAGCTGGGTCAGCCCCCGCACGCGCGCCACCACCACGCAGGCCCGCACGCGCGCACCCATGCGGGGCACCGCGGTACGCCCCGCCGGACCGACCGCCAGCGCCGGGCCGCGCAACTCACCTTCGGGCCGCCGGCCCGGCGTTGCTCGTCTACTCATGCGACCTCTCAGCCGCGCGCGGGCCGCAGCATCACTTCGCCTGGATGGACTGCAGATACTCGGTGATCATCATGATCTTTCCGGTCGTCTGCAGCTGGAGATCGAGCGCGGATCCCTTGGACATCTCTTGGCGCGAAAACACCTCGCCCCATACCGGCATCGCCGTCGTGCCGTGTGCGTTGGGTAGGCCCGGGAGTGACGTGTCCTGGTCCTGCGCCGTCGGCGTCCGTCCCTCGATCAGCAACATCACCTCGTAGAATGGAAATTTGCCGCCGTTGCGCTTGGCGATCTGCGTGAGATCCGACGCCTTCGGCGTCGTGCTGGCCGCCTTCGGTCCATCGCCCTTGCCGCCGGGTCCGTGGCACGATGCGCAATACTTCGCGTAGAGCTGCTGACCCTGCGCGACGCCCGGATCGTCCGCGCCCTGCGCAGGCTGCGCCGCCAGGAGGCCAACGGCCGCCACGACGGTCACCGCCATTCCCCCCCCTCGCCTGCTGCGCATCGTCGTCCCTCCCCTGTGCACCCGCGCGTTGAGCCGCCCGCCAGCCACGTTTCACGAACCGCCCATCCCCATACTCGCAGCAGTAAAGGGCTGTCAATCCGCGCCGCGCGCGCGCACCACACTTCACCTCGGCGGGCAAAGACGCTACGAGCGTGAAGCTGGAGGTCGAATGAGAACCCGCGCTGTTGCATTCGCCGTGCTGCTCGCCAACGCCCCCGCCCTGGCAGCCGAGGACCTACCCGCGTTCCTGAAAGCCGCCACCGCGGCGGCGCGTCCCACTGCCCCGTTGCGCGCCGACGGCGAGTTGATCACCGCCTCGCCCGACGGCACCGTCCGCGATCAGATCGCCCTCATCGCTCGTCCGAGCGGCGATCTCTATTTCGAGCTGCGCAAGGGCGGCACGCGCGCCCTGTTGCTCGCCGACGGGACGGGACGGATCGTGCCCGCCGCCGGCAAGAGCGCCGATGATTTTCCGCTCGAGGCCAGCTTCGCCGGCAGCGAATTCACCAGCGAGGATCTGCGCCCGTTCACCGCCACGCGCTACCGCTCGCCGTCGATCGCCGATCGCAACGGCGACGAGCTCACGGTGTCGCTCACCCCCCGCCCGTCCCAGTACGCCCTGGAAGTGATCACCTTCGACGGCCCCAAGCGCGCCCCGTTGGTGGTGAAGGACTACAAGGACACCGTCAGCAACCTGATCAAGATGCGCCGGTGGCGCGGCCTGACGTCAGTCGGCGGCATCTGGCTGCCCAGCGAGGTGGTGATGGAGAACTTCCCCCTGCGCGCCACCAGCACGATGACCCTGCGCTGGCAGCCGGTCGCCGATCAACCCGCGCTGTTCGATCCCGCCGCGCTCGACAAGCCGTCGGCGCTGACCTGGCCGTAGCGCGTAGCGGCCGCGACCGGCGCACGGCATCCATGGAGGGCGCCGCTCCCGCGGTGCCATCGCCGCGCGGAAGCGCGGCCCTCCAGAGAATGCGACGAGCCGCGCGAAAAGGGCGACCCTGCGGGAGGTCAGATCTGAATGCGCTGCCAGCGACCTGAGCTCAGCCGCCACCCTTTGAGCACCGCGCGCACGACGTAGTCGCCGAGCAGTGCGGCCCAGACCCAGAACAGACTGAGGCCGAGGATCTGCGCCGCGACCCAGGCGCACCCGAGCCGGGCGCCGTAGAAGCCGACGATGACGGTGATGAGCGGGAAGCGCGTGTCTCCCGCGCCGCGCAGCGCGCCACCGAGGGTGGAGTCGGCCGCCATGAGCGGCTGCGCCACCGCCAGCACGTGCATGAAGCTCACCGCATCGCGCACGACCGCGGCGTCGTCGATGAACAGCTCGGCTATGCGCTCGGCGAAGACGAAGATCAGGATGCCCGCGCCCGACATCAGGACCACGGCGAGGCGATTGGCCTCCCAGGCGCTGCGCGCGGCGCTCTCCGGCTGGCCCGCGCCGAGCTGCTGGCCGACAATCGTGCTGGCCGCCACCCCGAAGCCGAAGCCGGGCAGGAACGACAGCGCCAGGATGCGCACGCCGATGAAGTACGCGGCGATCGCGCTGGTGCCGTAGTGGGCTGCGATGCCGAGATAGAGCAGAAACCCGACCTGCATGAGCAGCTGCTCGAGGCCGGTGGGGCTGCCGACCGCGAGGATGCGCCGCCCGATGGCCAGGTCGGGCGCCAGTCGCCCGCGGTGCAACCGCAGCACCGAGCTCGGCCGCAGGAGCGCCGCCAAGCCCAGCAGCGCGCCGACGGTGAAGGCGATCGCGCTCGCCAGGGCTGCGCCGCGCACGCCGAGCGCCGGCAGGCCGAGCTTGCCAAAGATCAACACGTAGGCGAACGCGACGTTGACCACGTTGATCAGGGCGCCGATGAGCAGCGGCGTCCGCATGTCGCCGGCGCCGCGCAACCCGGAGGCGATCACGACGAACACGGCCATCGCCGGCACCCCGAGCATGATCGCGCGGATGAAGGCGACGCCGGCCTCGCGCACGCCGGCATCGACCTGAAAGATCGCCACCAGGGGGCTGGCCCAGATCGCGACCGGGACGGCGATGGCCACGCCGACGAGCAACGCGACGTAGATCGACTGCTGCAGCGTCGCTTCGGCCTCGGCGTGCTGGTTGGCGCCGACGTGGCGCGCCACCAGGGCGACGGTGCCGGTCGACAGCGCCATGTTCAGCACGCTCACCGTGTGCAGGATCTGCGTGCCGACGCCGACACCGGCCACGGCCGTGGCGCCGAGCCGCCCCACCATCAAGGCGTCGATCAGGCCCACCAGCGACTCGAGCCCGAAGCTCATGATCGCCGGCCAGGCCAGCGACCAGATGACGCGCATCAGGTCGAGCCGCGTCGCGCTCGGCGAGATGATGGCCATGCTGAGCGGCGGCGGCTTGGCGGGCATGGGCGGCGTCGCAGCAGGTCAGATCAATCCGCCCGCCGTGTCAACGCGGGATCCTCACAACATCTCCACGATCATCGGCTGGCGGCGCACGAAGCGATAGAGCGCGGCGGGTCGGTGCGCCCCCCGGCGCTGCCGCGGCAGGCGGCGCAGCAAGCCGGTGGCGAGGATCTTCTTGCGGAAGTACAGGGCCGTGTCGCTGCCGAACTTCAGGGCGCCCAGCGAGCTGCCGTTGCCGATCATCTGGCCATGGTACCACGGGCCGATGACCAGGAAGACCTTGTCGTTCGCCGTGTCCTTCGGTTCGATCGCCTGGTAGACGGCGGGGGCGCCGTAGATGTCTTCCTGGTCCCACAAGCTGTGGACCAGCATCACGGGCGTTTTCAGCGGCTGCGCGGCCAGCAACTTGTCAACGGCCTGGTCCCGCCAGAAAGCGTCGTAGGCGGGATGGGTGACCAGTTTGTTCCAAAAACCCAGCTGATCGAGGCCGCGGCGGCGACCCAGGTCACCGGCCGAGCCCGCTTGCAGGAACATGTCATAGTCGTCCTGGTGGCTCCGCCACCACTTCGCGTCCCCTGTGCGCGTGGCTACCTGCTCATAAATCCAGCGGACATTGAACTGCCGGAAGGCCCCATAGTGGAACCAGTCGTCGCCGATCCAGCCGTCAACCATCGGGTTCATCGGCACCGACACCTTGAGAGCCGGGTGCGGATCGACGAGGGCCATGAAGGGGAGAAAGCCGTTGTACGAG
>Ga0187893_10007872_pt1 | contig 17153 bp, 14 predicted proteins | sample MA1701074metaG_FD_139574 | JGI IMG/M metagenome (GOLD analysis project Ga0187893, IMG submission 139574) | White microbial mat communities from a basaltic lava cave in the Kipuka Kanohina Cave System on the Island of Hawaii, USA - MA170107-4 metaG ... | reverse complement strand
GCGGAGCGGCGCTCATGGCTTTTTGAGCGTGGTCTCTGGCGCCAGGTAAAGCTCGTCCGCGTTCCAGTATATGTTCGGATGAAGCGCCGCCACACGCGCGTTACGAACCGCCGGCGAGACGGCCGCCAGCGTATTCTTGGTCACCAGGTAGATAAAAGGCGCTTCTTCGTGCACGATGCGCTGCACGCGGTCGAAGGCCGCTTTGCGCCGGGAGGCATCGGGACTGGAAGCCTGCTCGCGCATCAGACGGTCGATTTCGGCCTCCCACGGCGTGGCCGGAGTTTTCTGATTGGGATTCCATTGGTGGTTGCTTGCCGAACTGAGCCAGACGTTCATTTGCGAGTTGGGGTCGGGATCCAGGTTCGTGAGCCCCAGCAAACAGGATTCGTATTGGAATGTTTTCGTGATGCGCTCGAGCAATGATGCAAAATCCAGCGTGACGATGTTGAGCTTGATCCCTATTTTCGACAGGTCGTGCTGGATCATGGCCGCCATGCGCTCACGCGCCTTATTGCCGGCGTTGGTGATCAGCGAGAACTCCACCGGGCTGCCGGCGCGGTCGTAAAGCGCCGGGCCCCGCTGAGAGAAGCCGTCGCGTTTCAATCGTGAGAGAGCGCCGGCGCTGTCGTAGGGATGGGGTGAGAGTGCGCTGTTGATCCAGAAGCGATTGGCCGGCGATACCGGACCGGCCGCCGGCGTCGCGTAGCCGCGGTAGACGACACGGCACAGATCGGCGCGCTGAATGGCCGCCGAAATCGCTCTGCGGAACTCCCGGGATTGAAACCACGCCTGTTTGTGCTTTGGAACAGGGGAGTTGGGAACCTGATTGAACCACAGAAAGTCCGACTCGAGAGAAGGGCCGCCATTGCGGGCCACGCCCGGCGATTCGGCCGCCAGCCGCTCAAATGCCTCCGGATCCAGTTTGTTGATCAAGTGGAATTCTCCCCGCCGGAACCGCAGCAGTTCGGTTTCACGGTTCTGCAGTATTTCAAGCCGGATTGCGTCCAGATAGGGCAGCGCGCGCCCGGTCTTGTCCTTGCGCCAATAATGCGGGTTGCGCTCGAGCAGAACATGGGAGCCGCGCTTGTACTCCCCCACCGAGAACGGCCCGAGGCTGGCCATCTCCTTGCGTGCCGGCCGCGCGGACTGTATGGGAACCTGGTCGAATAATCTCTCAAGACCGGCTACGGGCGCCGGAAAGCGAATCCGCACCTGCGGCCCGGGCAGAGTCTCCACTACCGGATTGCCATCGGCGGAACGGAATGAGTCCGCCGTGGGTGAATGCACGGCGGGATCCATCAACAGGGCGAAGGTATGCGCTACATCTTCGGCGCCGAACGGAGTCCCGTCGGAGAAACGCACGCCTTCGCGCAAACGAAAGGTGATTGCGCGGCCGCCGTCGCTCAGTTTCCAGGAGACTGCCAGATGCGGCTCCAACTCCTGAGTGACGCGGTTCTGTCGAATGAGCACTCCCCCGGTGAGGTAACGGATTAGCTCGGAGGACTCATCGGCGACCAAGTGCGGCACAAGCGTTTTCGGCTCCGAGCGGAGCGCGAATCGCAGAGTGCCGCCCCATTGGGCCTCCGCCAACGTGGCTGCAAGAATTAATCCCAGCAACAGGCCCGCGAGCTTTTTCATGACAAGCTTTCCTCCTTTGACAGCACCAGATGGAAACATACGAGCACGCCCACCAGCGCCGTGGCCGGCGCAAGTAGCCAGGGCTTTGCGGCAATGGCGTCATAGTTTTCCAATTCACGCAGCAGCATGCCCCAGGAGGGCAGCGGCTCGGCTGCGCCCAGCCCCAGCAGGCCGAGCGTGGCTTCGGCGGCGATGAAAACCGGCACCGAGACCCAGAACTGCGCGCGCAGCACCGGACGCAGATTCGGCAGCACATCCACCAGCAAAACCCGGTACAGGGGACGCCCTGCCGCCCGCGCCTGTAACACGAAATCGGCCTGCCGCAGTTCCCTGGCTGCCGCGCGGACAATCCGCGCCGGCCCGGGCCAGCCCAGCAATCCCAGTAATACGAACGTTGCAATGGCCGAGGTGATGGGAGCGGCGTTGAGCGGAATCAGCCCTCGCACGGCAAGAAATAGAAACAACCAGGGCAGCGAAAGGAATACGTCGGTGGCGCCCAGAAACAGCCTCTCCCAGCGGCCGCCCAGCATTCCGGCAGCGGTTCCGCCGGCGCCGGCGATCACGCATGCCACGGCCGCCGCCGCCAACGCCAGGATCAGCGACAAGCGGCTGCCGTAAAGCAGCCTCGCCAGCCGGTCGCGGCCCAGCGGGTCTGTGCCCAGCGGAAACCGCCAGCTTGGCGGTTCGTCGAGATTGTCGCGAAACTGTGTCTCGTAGGAGTGCGGCACAACGAAGCCGGAAAACACCGACCCGGCCAATATCGCGAGCAGGACGATGAGGGCGGCTTTGCGCGGAAGTCTCATGTCGTGCCGGCCTGTCCCCAAAACCGCACCGCGGCATCGGCCATCGCGTTGGCGCACAACGTGACAACGGCCACCACCATGGTGAGATTCACCAGCACCGGAAGGTCCCGGCCGAGCGCCGCCTTCCAGACCAGTTGCCCGATCCCGGGCCACTCGCAAAACGCTTCCACGGGCACCGCCGCTCCAATCGCCATGCTGACCGAGATGCCCCCCAGCGCGAACAGTTGCGGTAAAGCGGCCGGAAAGATATGACACAACACGATGCGCCCATCCGGGAGTCCCCGCGCCCGCGCCGCCAGCACATGCGGCGCATCTGCTAGATGCCGCAGCACATCGCGGCAATAGCGAAACAACTTCGGAAACACGATCGCGGCCAGTGCCAGCCGCGCCGGGGCGCCCGCCAGAACGCAGCCCAGTGCGATCAGCGCGGCGGGGAGGCAGAGCAGCAAACCAGTCAGCAAAGCAGCCGGAATATCCGCCATCGCGGCCGGCCAGCGGACAAGCAGCAAAGCCGCGCTCACCGCCAGGATCCAACTGGCCAGCAGCCCTTCCCCCACAAGCCGGGCGGTTACCGGAATCCGCTCGGCAAGAAGCTCCGCCACGGGCGCGCCCAGAGATGTGGAAACACCAAGCTCGCCGCGGGCGGCGCCCTTCAGGTAAAGCCAGTAGAGTTCCATAAGGCCACGGTTGGCCTGGGCGCTGTGCGCGGCGCGGCTTTGTTCGCTCCAGCGCGGGTCCAGCGAGAGCTCATCTGCGCCAAAGCCGGGCGCAAACCGGACCAAGGCTACCGCAAACAGCGCGATGAGCAGGCAGATCAGCGCCATGTAACCTAGTCTGTACACTATCGATTTCAGTTGGTGGATCACTCAATTGCTGAATCGGCGGGGACGGGTGTTTTCTTCATGTTCAGGGGTCAAGAGGGCTTACTCTGAAACTATTGCAATCGATTGGCTAAGCCCAAAAGAATGCGTTTTCTAGTCGATTTAGCCCAGGGGAACACCTTAGCTGGAACATGCAGCTTACTCCTGTTTCAGTCGAATTATTGAGAAAGCTTCGAAGAATGCCTCAAGACGATCAGTTAAGGGTACTGCTGGGGGCGCCGGTGGTAGTGAAAAGCGCGCCTATGCGCCAGTTGTTTGATATGGTGCGGCGCGTGGCGCAGACCAACGCCGCAGTGCTGGTCACCGGGGAAAGCGGCAGCGGCAAGGAGGTGGTCGCCAGGGCCATCCATCATTATTCGCTGCGAAACGGCAAACCGCTGGTTGACATCAGTTGCGCGGCATTGCCGGATCACCTGATGGAGAGCGAATTATTCGGCTACGAGAAGGGAGCCTTCAGCGGCGCGAATGGCGCGAAACCTGGACTGTTTGAGCTGGCAAACGGCGGAACGATGTATCTGGATGAAATCGGAGAGCTCGAGCCGAAAATGCAGGTGAAACTGCTGCGCGTTCTGGACAAAGTGCCGTATTTCCGCTTGGGGGGGACGCAGAAGGTCTCGGTGAACGTACGCATTGTCGCGGCCACCAACCAGGATCTCGAAGAGGCCTCACGCACCAGGGCTTTCCGGGAGGATCTGTTTCACCGCTTAACCGAAGTTCACCTGTCCGTTCCGCCGCTTCGGGAGCGCGTCGAAGACATTGCTCCCCTGGCTGCCTTCTTTCTGGAGCAACAGAATCCGGGCATGCGATTCAGCCAGGAGTCGATCGCGGTGCTCGAAGGACAAAAATGGCCCGGCAATGTCAGACAGTTGCGCAATGTCGTGACGCGGGCTTGTGTTTACGCCTCCACTGAGCTGATCGGTTTGGAGGCGCTGGCCGCCGCGGGCCTGCAACCGGGGGCGAGCTCTCCGCGGACGGCCTCCGTCCCGGATGTCCGTTTTACTTCCGATCTGGAGTCGATGGAGCGGCAGGTGATCCTTTCGACTCTGGAACAAACGGCCGGCCATCATCAAAAGGCGGCTGACCGGCTTGGAATATCGCGCAAAACACTGAGCCGGAAGTTGAAATCATACGGCATCGCTTCGGCCGGAGTTCTTGAGGGCTAGTGAGGATGACTATGAGCACCGATGGATCAGAGAGACGCAGGTACCCCAGGCGAGCCGTTTCCGGAAAAGTACTATTGAAACGCTCCGGCCAGGAGCCGCAGGATATTGACGGCGAACTCATCGACTACAGTGACGGCGGATTCCGGGCCTCGCACGATTGCCTTTCCCTTAGGCCGGGCGACGAAGTGACGTTTCAATCGGATTTGGCCGATGGTTTGGGAAAAGTCGTGTGGACAATGATCTGCGGAAATCGGATTGAGAGTGGTTTTTTGATTCTGGATCATGGTGAGCGAGCTTAAAGGCGAAATGACGAACAGGCTAAAGGAAGCCATCGATGGCTTCCTGCGCGATAAGACGCCCTGGCTCTACGCCAACTCATCCGGACCGCAGGCGTCCGGGCCGCAATTACCTCTACGCGCGCGTGTCTACCTCGCCCTGGTAATCCTTGTTGGCGCCGCCTGTTTTTACCACGGTCTGTCCGAATGGGACATAAAAGACCCGCTGATGTTTGCCGCCTATCTGGTGCTTACGTCAGTATCCTCCGCCTTCAAAGTCGGCTTGCCCGGGATTCCGGGCACCATGTCGGTGAACTTCCTGTTCATCCTGGTCTGCCTTTCCACCATGAGTCTGGACGAAACACTGGCAATCGCCTGTGCCGCCACGGTGGTTCAATGTGTTTGGAAAGCCAAAAACAGACCCGGGCTGGTGCGTGTTCTGTTCAATGTGGCCAATGTAGTGACGGCGCTAACCTTCGCCTTTCACGTTTATCGCTCTTCCTTGCTGGCAACACTCGGGATTGCCGATCCTTTGTTGCTGGCAGTGGGCGCAAGCACTTATTTTTTCCTGAACACCTTCCCGGTAGCTATCGTAATCTGTCTTACGGATGGCCGCAAGCTCGGAAAGGTGTGGACGGAGTGTTACTTCTGGTCGTTTCCCTATTACCTTGTGGGCGCCGGCGTCGCGGTGGTCATCCGGGGTCTGAACCAGACTATAGGCTGGCAATCCGCGCTGCTGATTGTCCCGTTGATCTATACCATCTACCGCTCCTACCGCCAATACCTGTTGCGGCTGGAGAGTGAGAAAACGCACGCGGAAGATATGGCCCGCCTGCACTTGCGAACCATCAAGGCCCTGGCGATGGCGATTGAAGCCAAGGATTACACTACCTTCAGCCATCTGCAACGTGTTTCCATCTACGCCAATGGATTGGGCAGAGAGTTAGGGCTTGTCGAGGGCGAGTTGCAGGCGCTATGGGCCGCCTCTCTGCTTCACGACATCGGCAAGCTTGCCGTTCCCGAGCATATCATTTCAAAACCGGGCAAACTCACCCGCGCCGAATTCGAGAAGATGAAAATCCATCCCATCGTTGGGGCGGAGATCCTCGAACAAGTCGAGTTTCCCTATCCTGTTGCGCCCATCGTGCTCTCCCACCATGAAAAGTGGGATGGTTCCGGTTATCCCTACGGAATCAAAGGGGAAGACATTCCGATCGGGGCTCGCATCCTGGCCGTAGTCGATTGTCTGGACGCTTTGGCTTCCGACCGCCAGTACAGGAAGGCTTTGCCGCTTGACGAAGCCATGGCCTTTGTGGAATCGGAGGCCGGAAAGAGCTTTGACCCGAAGCTGGTGGCGATGTTGAAAAACCGCTACATCGAGTTAGAGAAGACCGTTCAGGCGGAACCTAACGCGGGGGCGAAGCTTTCCCGCAGTCTTATCCCCACGAATCAGGCCGAGCCCGCGGCCGGCCTTGTCAGCCCGGGCACCGATGGCTCCAAGACGCCGGAATTTCTCTCTTCGATCGCGGCCGCCCGCCACGAGGCGCAGGCGATGTTCGAGCTCACTCACGAGCTTGGCAGTTCATTGAATCTGAACGAAACATTGTCCGTGCTTTCTCTCCGCCTGAAACGGCTCTGCCCTTATGATTGCATCGCGATTTATGTGCGCCGTGGCGAAAGCCTGTGTCCGGAGTTTGTCAATGGCGAGGATTTTGCGTTGTTTTCTTCTCTCGAGATCCCCATGGGTGAGGGGCTTTCCGGATGGGTAGCCGCCAGCCGGCAACCCATCGTGAACGGCAACCCATCAGTAGAGCCCGGATATCTCAACAATCCTAATAAATTCAGCACGCTGCGATCCGCGCTGGCGATTCCTCTGGAGGGGCTGGAGGGAGTAGTCGGCGTCCTGGCCCTTTATCATAAGCAAAAGGATGCGTTCAACGAGGATCACCAGCGCATCATGATGGCTGTCTCGACGAAAGTCGCTCTTTGTATTGAAAACGCTCTGAAATACAGGCAGGCCGAGACTTCCGCCACCACCGACGCGCTCACCGAACTGCCCAACGCCCGCTCGCTTTTCCTGCATCTGGACAGCGAACTGGCGCGCTGCAAACGCATGAACCTGACGCTGACCATCCTGGTTTGTGATCTGGACGGATTCAAACAGGTTAATGACCGTTTCGGACACCTCGAGGGGAACAAGGTCCTACGCGCGGTTGCCGCCGGCATCAGGGGTTGCTGCCGGGAGTATGATTACGCCGCGCGCATGGGCGGTGACGAGTTTGTAATCGTTCTGCCTGATTATCAGGGTTATTCGGATTCTTTGATCCGGCGTCTTACAGACGTTGCGGTTCGCACCGGACTTGATCTTTTCGGTGAACCCATTCTTTCGCTTAGCGTCGGTAAAGCCGTCTACCCCGAGGACGGAGTCGATGCCGAGCAATTGCTTTCACGCGGCGACCACAATATGTACCGCATGAAAATGGAGCACAAGACGCGCCGGGAACTGGAGCACACCCAAAGCGTCCAGGCGCTCGATCTCGCCATGCAGGTGAGCGTCCCGCCTCTTGAGCCGGAAACTCCTGGCGCCAAAACGTCAAACGGCTAAGGGACATTTTGTCCCCTGGCGGCTTGCCGACCGTAACCCGCTGAAAAGACTACGGAAGTATACAAAACCCAGTCAGATGACCGTTCTGACGAGGACAAATTGTCCCTGCAAGATCCCTCAGACCTATTTAGAATCAATGGCTTAGAGTTGGTTTAACGATTGCATTCTCTAAAGGCCTGGAGAGACCACCAAATGAATCAAACTATGAAATCGAATATGACTTCTATTAACAAACAGAACTCGGCCATTCAGGATCTGGCCGCCTTGTTGCAGGCGCTGACCGAGCGCAAAGCTGCTTCAGATACCGTTAGCGTCCGCGCGACGGAAAAAATGACCGCCGTTTGGGGAGGCTGAGGAACGAAATGCAAAACAAAGGGAGAAAGCAAATTATGTATCGCACCCTGGGCATAGTAGGTTCGCTGCTTCTGGCCAGCGCAGCGACTGCCGCCCCCAAGGTATCTCCGGATCTGGCCGGGCGCTTCTCGATGAAAATGGTGGAAGTGATTATTCAATTCAAGCTGCCGCCATCGAACCAGGACCTCAAGATTCTGGGGCCTCCCGGTCAAATAAAGAAACAACTCACCAGCATCCGCGCGGTCACTATCACGTTGCCTGAATTCGTTATTCCGAGCCTCGCAGCCAGTCCGTTGATCTCCTATGTCTCGATCAACCGTCCGACCAGGGGTAAGCTCGACGTATCGACCAACTCCGTCGGCGCCAACCTGGCTTGGTCCTCCGGCTGGACCGGAAACGGAGTGGGAGTGGCGGTGATTGACAGCGGCGTCGCAAGCAAGAACGATCTGAAAAATTCAACCGGCGTTGCTTCGCGCGTCGTCTACAGTCAAAGCTTCGTGGCTGGTGAAGGTCCAGAAGACCTCTACGGACATGGCACCCATGTTGCTGGTATTATTGCCGGCAACGGGGCGGACTCCAGCGCTGTTACCAATATCAGGACTTTCAAAGGCGTCGCGCCTAACGTCAACATCATCAATCTGAAAGTGCTCAACGCCGGTGGGTCGGGCATGGAAGCGGACGTGATTGCCGCCATTCAGCGCGCCATCGAGCTGAAGAACACCTATAACATCCGGGTGATCAATCTTTCCCTCGGCCGCCAAGTGTACGAAAGCCATACCGTGGATCCGTTGTGCCAGGCGGTAAAGGCTGCCTGGGAGGCTGGGATTGTGGTGGTGGTGGCCGCCGGAAATTACGGCCGCGACAACTCAAGAGGTACCAGGGGTTACGGCACCATCGCTTCCCCTGGCAACAGTCCGTACGTCATCACCGTTGGGGCGATGAATGCCAAAGGCACGTTCTCCCGCGTGGACGATACGCACGCCAGCTACAGCTCCAAGGGACCGACCTCGATTGACCTCGTCGTGAAGCCGGACCTGGTGGCGCCGGGAAACACAGTGGTTTCCCTGATGTCACCTAACTCATTCCTGGCGACGCAGTACCCGAAAACGCTGATCAACAATGTATCCTACGAGGGAGTGGGATCCACCGGGAAGTCCGGTGAGTATTTCCGGTTGAGCGGCACCAGCATGGCCACTCCGTTGGTCAGCGGCGCCGCGGCGCTGATGCTCCAAAAAGCTCCCTCTCTGACTCCGGACCAGGTCAAGGCCAGGATGATGAAGACTGCGGCCAAAGCGCTGCCTCTATACTCGGTTGGCACTGATGCGAATTCATTAGTGACTTTCTCGAGCCAGTCTGATATCTTCTCGGTTGGCGCAGGCTATTTGGACATCAATGCCGCGCTGAACAGCACGGACCTCGTAACCAAGCCCGCGCTTTCACCCAATGTCACCTATAACCCCGTGTCAAAGAAGGCCACCATCGTGCGCGACCTGTCCGTCGTTTGGGGAGACTCGGTGGTTTGGGGCGACAGCGTTGTATGGGGTTCCTTTGTATTTAACGGAAACCTGAACGGCAACTCCGTGGTCTGGGGCGACTCCGTGGTCTGGGGTGACAGCACGCAGTCCGGGTTTAGCGTGGTTTGGGGTGAGTCGATACCCCTGTCGATGTCACTGAAGGCCCTTTCCGCCGACGAAGGCGATGTGGAATAAGCCGATCCGCTCTAGGAGAAACTAGGAAGAGGCCACTATATATGCCTTGGAAAGCGGAGGCTTACATCTTCGGAGTGATCGCCGTGGGCATGGCACTTGCGGCCATGGGCCTGGCCGGCGGTCTGGAAAGCCTGGACGAACCACGCTATGCCGTCTACCTGGCGCTGGCGCTGGTCGCCTCCACATGGAAGGTGAAGCTGCCTGGAATGCGTGGAACGATGTCGGTCAATTTTGTCTTCCTCCTGATTGGAGTGGCGGAGTTGACGCTGTCGGAGACTCTGTTGCTCGGAGCTTTGGCCATAGTCGTTCAATGTATATGGGCAGCCAAACGGCAACCGCAGTTGGTTCAGGTTCTGTTCAATGTGTCGGCGGTACTTACGGGTATTTTCGTCAGTCACAAAGTCACGCGGAACCTAACCAATGAGCCACACGAGCCGGCCTATCTGGCTCTGGCGGCGTTTCTATACTTCCTGATCAACACCTCGGCTGTTTCGATGGTGTAGTCGCTGATCGAAAAGAAGTCGTTTCTTGATATTTGGCGGAACTGCCATCTGTGGACATTGCCATACTACCTTGCCGGAGCCGTTGTAGCGGCGCTGGTAAGCGTGGCCACCCGCACAGTCGGTTGGATGCCGGCGCTGTTGCCCATGCTGGTGATGTATCTTCTATACACTTATTACCGCGTTTATCTGGCGCATCAAATGAGCCAGAGTCCGGAGAAGCTAGCCGGCGGGGTCCGTTGAGGGACCCCGGGCCGGAAACCTGAAACCCCTCAAAAGCAAGCCACGGCCGGAAAGATCAGAGACTGGAGACCAGGGTGGTCGGGATCTTTTCGGCCGTGAGACTTGCGGAGACAAGAACTTCCCCTCCAATTTTGGCGGACTAGCGTTCGCCTTTTCGCTTTGATAAGGTTGTTCAGACAAATCCGTAAAGGAGCAACCTATGGCCGATGTCACGATCCTCATCGTTCGAGATCCCGTCACGTCAAGTCTACAACCCAAAGACGGTCCAATCACTAAAGTCAAGAATGGACAGACTGTCGTGTTCGACCACGCAGTCCCGGGCGCAACCGACCTACAGATCCACTTCAAGGGCGCCACGTTCCCATTCACCGATCCACCTCAGGCGAGTTTCAACGCTGCTGGTGGCCAGCAGTTCAAGGTCACTCACAATCCTGCCGCGGGGACGACTGTTCGAATCGAATATGTATGTTCCCTGGTAATCGGCGGAAGTCTCATCGGCCTGATCCCGGGCACAGTATACGGCGGTGAGATGGAAATCGAAAGACGTCCATGAGACCTGGCGAGATCTTGGGCTTCAGAACTTCAAATGCAGCCCCAATTGGATGATCCTCGCTTGATTGCCATCCACCACTGAGGTGATCCGGCCGAACGCATTGTTGCCCCGATTCAGGTTGGGAAGATTGAAACTGGGGTTGTTAATGAAGTTCAGCATCTCGCAGCGGAACTGCAAGGTGTATTTTTCTGCGAACCGCATGTCCTTGAGAATGGATAGATCCATCGCGATGGCGCCGGGGCCGTAGCCCGCCGTTCGGCCCGAGTTGCCGAAGACGAACTGCGCCGGTTGCGCGAAGGCGGAAGTGTCGAACCACGCCCGCACCTGATCGGCGCGCGAGCGGCTTGTGTTTATCTTCGGATCACCCACGACATCGGGCCGGTTGGCCGGCGAGAATGCGTTGGTACGATTGACCTGCTCTGCGACACCCCACGGCGGGCCGGTGCGAAGCTCGCCGATATAGCCGATGGTCCAACCACCGGCGATCCAGTGGGCCAGCGCGCTGTTGGAACCCAACAGCCGGCCCTTGCCAAACGGAAGCTCGTAAACGACGCTCGATATGGAGCGATGCGCAATGCTGTTGCCGCTCAGGCCGCGGTCCGCGCGCCGGTTGTATACGTTGGCGAAAGCGCTGCCCGGGTTGCCGCCCAGCTCGCCACGGGCTTCGGCGTCGTCGATGCCGCGCGACCAGGTGTAGTTGGTTTCAAAGTGCAACCCGCGCGAATAGCGTTTATTCACCTTGATGTTCATTGCGTGGTAATTCGAGTTGCCGATCGGGTGCGCAATCAGGGTGACGTCGGTGAATTGCGGAAAGGGTCGCCGCGATTGGGCGTTGCCTGGCCCCATCAGCTCCGGCCGCACCTGGTTCAGCGTCAGGCTGGCGGGAATCGCCAGACGGTGCCCAAGCGTGGAAAGGTAGCCTGCCTCCACCAGCACTTGTCCGGGAAGCTGGCGCTGGATATTGAAGTTCGCGCTCATCATGTAGGGAGTGGACCGGGACGAGGGCTGGAAATACTCGACGCTGTTGACCGGCGCTTGACCCAGCCGCACGGCGCCAAAACCGGGCGTGAGATCGGCATCGGTCGGAATGCTGATCGCGGGCAAACCGTTTCTCAAGCGAAAGGCGGGAGTCAGCCCGTTGTCGGGGGAAACAAAGTTGCCGCGGAAGCTGAACCCGTTTGTCGCATTAACCACGGTTGCCTGGTCGTATTGCCCCATGAACAGCACCGCACCGCCGCCCCGGATCACCCAGTTCTCACCTATTCTCCATGCGAACCCCAGCCGGGGCGCGAAGTTGTTCTTGTCGAAATTGTGCGCGTACTTGGACAATCCATTGCGGCCGCTGAAAGTCAGAATGCCGGGCGTTCCCGAAACAGGATTGATGCCCACCATGTCAAAAGAGTTCTGCCGGTTGGCGAACTCCTCCCTCCGGGGCGTGTCCATGTCCCAACGTAAGCCCAAATTGAGCGTGAGCCGCCTTGTAACTTTCCAATCGTCCTGGACAAAGGCCCCAAAAGCATCTATCCGGCTACGGATCGGAAAAACCTCGTTAACATCGGAATTCTGGACCCAGCCCAAAAGCAGCGAAGCCAGCGAATGTCCCGTTGCCACATCGTTGAAGCCGAACACGCCGCCGGCCGTGTTCCGGTTGAGGTCGTCGTTGCGAGACATGCGATGCTCAAAGCCGAACTTGAAATTGTGGTTGCCCTTCAGCCACACCAGGTTATTCACGATATGGTTTCCGCGAATGGGCGCCTGAATCCGCTCATGGTTCGATCCTTCGCCGATCGTCGTCAGCCCGGCCACGGTAACGCGGGGACCGAACTCCTGTTTGACCCCGCGAAGTCCGAGCTGGGCGTTCAGGTTGGAATAAGCGCCACTGTTGAGGTTGATGAACCGGCGCCGGTCATAGTTGAAGCGGAATTCATTGATTAGCGCCGGCCTCAGGTTATGCAACCATGTAACGCCGCCGTTGTAGTAGCTGCTGTTCCTGCGGCGATGGAATGGATCGGCCGCCGCTGTGGGCCAGACAGCGTGGTCTGTCTGGCCGCCGTTGCTGTTAAGCAACCTGCCATAGATGCGGTCGTTGCTGCCGATCATATGATCGATGCGCGTCACGTAGGTGTTTGGCGGGTCCGTGGTGCGTGCATTGGCGCGAAAGTTAGCGTCGCCGGAACGCTGCCCCGGGACGTTCGGATCGGGGTAAAAAGAGGCAATCTGCCGGCCAATGGGATCGAGGCGGTTGGTGGGAATCCGGTTGCCCGGAAAGGGAGGCCTTCCAGCCGCTTCCGGATCTCGAACCACGGCGGTGTTGGCGGAGAAATCCCCCAGCTTCTCAGCCGCCGTGGGCACATTGTGAATCAGCGTCGAGCCGCGTGTTTCCCGCCGTCCCTCGTAGTTAAAAAAGAAATGCGTCTTGTCCTTACGGATAGGGCCTGAGAAGCTTGCGCCGAACAGGTTATAGCGCAGTTTGGCGCGGTCGGCGGCGAAGAAGGTCCGCGCGTCCAGAGCATCGTTGCGCAAATATTCGTAGGCGGAACCGTGAAAGTTGTTCGTTCCGCTCTTGGTGGTCATCTGAACCATACCGCCGCCCGTCCGGCCGAGCTCGGCCGAGTAATTGCTGACGGAGACATTGAACTCTTGCAGCGATTCGATGGGCGGGTCGAAGTTCAACCCCTGGTCCCCCACCAGCACGTTTTGTACGTTGGCGCCGTCGATACGCCAATTTGTGTTATTGCCGCGCCCGCCCGCCATGGCGAAGTTGGAACCCGTACCCACCTGGACGACAAATCCGGTGAGCCGGGCAAGCTGCGCGGCACGCCGGTTGATCAGCGGCATGTTGATGATTGTGCGATTTTCGACAACCGCGCCGACCGCGGAAGTTTCCGTTTGAAGCTGAGGCGCGGAAGCTTCGACGACAATTCGCTCGGCCTGCGACCCGACTTCAAGCCGGACGACAATGCTGTGCTGCCCACCGGTTTCCAGCGCGATTTCGGTTTGCCGGAAGGGCTTGAAGCCCGGTTTCTCCACGTCGAGGTGGTAACGCTGTCCAGGCTTGACCAGCGGGATTACATAGTTGCCGCGCTCGTTACTTGTTCCGGTCCAGGCTTCGCCGGTGTCGGCGTTGGTAAGTTTCAAGGCCGCGCCGGGGACCACGGCCCCGGTTGCGTCTTCGATGGTCCCGGTCAGGGTGGCCAACTGGCTCTGAGCAACCGCCGAAGCGGCCGCCAAAAAGAAAAGAATGGTTGCAAGCACTCGCCACCTCCCTTGGTCCATATTGTATGAGATTTTAAAGACATCCGAATCCGGTTCGTGTATCGTATAGACTGACTGGGCGGATTGCCAACGGACACTAATCAATGGAAGGACGATAAACACATGCTTGGAGAATTAATCGCTGAATCACGCGGAAAGCGTACCGGCCGCAGAATTCTTTGTGTGGACGGAGCGGTAAAAGTGGAAGTATCCGCTGAAGACAGCGGGAAGATTTTGGGAATCGATGCCAACCAGATTCTCACCTATTGGGCCGAGACGAGACCTGACGGAACTCTGTACGGCGAAGGCCAGGGCGTCGCCATAACCCAGGATGGCGAGATGGTGACATGGAAAGGCCAGGGCGTCGGCAAGATGCTTCCCGGCGGAGCGGTCAGTTATCGAGGCGCCGTGTACTACTACTCCGCCTCGCCGAAGTTCGCCCGGCTGAATACGGTCGCGGGCATCTTTGAATTTGAGGTCGACGCGGCCGGAAACACCAGCAGCAAGCTCTGGGAGTGGAAATAGCCCGGCCAACAGTTTGCACACGGGCGTGCATCTTCGAGCCAACTGTGGTAGATGTAACGAAACAGTTCACTTGAAGGTGAGGTGCTTGTGCGCACACGAATCGTTACATTGTTCCTTATCGCCGCGGCCTTGGCCGCGCAGCCGCTCCCGCTGGTTACCGGCGTCGAATACCAGCCCTTATCGGCGCAGGTGGTGCGCCTGATGGAGGCGCTCGAGATGCTTGGGGAACCTCTGCCCGCGGTGGATGCAGCGGAGCTGAAGCGGCTGATTGCACCGCCCCAGGATGCGGCCAAGGCCGTCGCGGCTATTCAAGTTATTTTGGACAAGCATTGTTTGGCCGGCGTGAACATCAATCCGGAAAGCCGCGTGAAAGCGCAGCAGGGTGCGGCGCCTCCTGTCCTTGTCGAGCAGGGATGGCGCACCTTTCTGCTAAAAGTGCACAACGAAGCTGGCATTACCGCGGTGCTCAATGCCGCAAGTCCCAACGCCGGCCCCATACCGAATCAGCCTCCGGGAACCAACGTTCGCCGATGGATGGATTTGCAGATGGTCAACAGGCAGCCGATGCGCGAGCGTCTCTCCGGGCTTGAGGTGGAGTACAAGATTCTGCAACTCTACTCGCGCGATGCCGGTAAACGCGAAGCCAAACTTGCTTTCGACGTCGGCCAAGGGACACAGGATCTTGGGTTCCGCAGCGAAGTGGACGTGCTGTTCACCGCGCGCCCGGCGGTCAAGGTTACGCTGCGAGTGCTCGATCATGACGACACGCCCGCCACTGGCTCGTTTCTCATCCGCGACACCTTCGCACGCGTCTACCCATCGCAGGCCAAGCGCCTTGCGCCGGACTTCTTTTTTCACCCGCAGGTGTACCGCGCCGACGGGGAACATGTCCTGCTGCCGCCCGGCGAGTACACCGTCGAATACAGCCGCGGTCCGGAGTATATCCGCAAAACACAGAAGCTGAAAGTGGAGAACCAGCCTCTTGAAATCACCTTCCGGCTGGAGCGCTGGATCGACCCGGCCAAGATGGGCTGGTATTCCGGCGACCATCACATTCACGCCGCCGGCTGCGCGCACTATGAAAAACCGACCGAAGGCGTCTATCCCAAGGACATGATCCGTCACGTGCTTGGAGAGGATCTCAAAATCGGCTCGGTTTTGACCTGGGGCCCTGGCTGGTACTTCCAAAAAACATTCTTCGAGGGCAAGGACCACGACGTATCCACCGACAAGCATCGCATCCGCTATGACGTCGAAGTATCCGGTTTTCCGTCGAGCCACACCGGGCACATCTGCCTGCTCCAGTTGCGCGAGCAGGAGTATCCGAACACCAGGCGCATCGAAGACTGGCCGAGTTTCGGCATTCCCGTTCTGCGCTGGGCGAAAAAGCAGGGCGCGGTCACCGGCTATGCGCATTCCGGCTGGGGGCTCGCTTACAAGGAGGAAAAGCTCCCCACGCTTGAGATGCCGCCCTTTGACGGCATCGGCGCCAACGAATACATCGTCAGCGTCACACAGGGGCTGATCGATTTCATCTCCACCGTGGACACACCGTATCTGAACGAGCTGAATATCTGGTATCACACTCTGAACGCAGGCTACCGCGCGCGTATCAGCGGAGAAACCGATTTCCCGTGCATCTACGGCGAGAAGGTGGGGCTTGGAAGAAGCTACGTCCGCCAGCCGAAGCTCGACTATGACGACTGGGCGCAAGGTCTGAGGCAGGGAAGGAATTACGTCTCCGATGGCAAGAGCCACCTGATCGATTTTCGCGTCGGCAACGTCGAAATGGGCGCGGGTGAAAGCGAGCTGCGTCTGAGCGCTCCCGGCAGCGTTCGCATTACCGCGCAGGTAGGGGCGCTGCTCGATGTGCAGCCGGACGAGGCCGTGCGCTCCCGCCGCTACGATCAGAAGCCGTATTGGGACCTCGAGCGCTCCCGCATCGCCGCTACACGCACCGTGCCGCTCGAGCTGATTGTCAACGGGCAAGCCGTAGCCCGGCAGACGTTCACAGCCGACGGCAAGCTGCGTCCGGTAACCTTCGACTACAAAGTAGACCGCTCCAGTTGGATCGCCCTGCGGATCCTGCCCTCCTCGCACACCAACCCGGTGTTCGTACTGGTGGATGGAAAGCCGGTCCGGGCGTCGCGCAAGAGCATCGAGTGGTGCCTGAATGCGGTGGATCAATGCTACCGCCAGAAGCTGCCGCGCGTGCGCGTCGAAGAGCGCACCGAAATGCAGCAGTACTACGAAGCCGCCCGCGCGGCTTACCGCGAAAGGCTGCGCGAGGCGGTTGTCGAATAGCGTTATTCGAGCGTCTGCGCTTCGGGCGGTTCCGGAATCGCTCCCCGATCGTTCATTTCTTTGAGCCCGCCGTCAAGCTGCTTGCGGAACGTTTCCACCCGCTTCTTGTGCTCCGGCGAATTGGCGAGGTTGTTGACTTCGTCCGGGTATTTGTCGAGATCGTACAGCTCGACCTCCGGCTTGCGCGCCGCCATGAACTGCGATTGCGCGGTGTTGAGCTTGCCCTCTTTATGAAGCGTCGGAAACATAAGGCCGGCTGTGTGATTTGGTGACACCGAGATCGGACAACAGCAGGGCGACCGGCTTGGCCCGCATGACGCGGCCACGATCGGAATGGACGTTGAG
>Ga0187893_10007871_pt1 | contig 17154 bp, 16 predicted proteins | sample MA1701074metaG_FD_139574 | JGI IMG/M metagenome (GOLD analysis project Ga0187893, IMG submission 139574) | White microbial mat communities from a basaltic lava cave in the Kipuka Kanohina Cave System on the Island of Hawaii, USA - MA170107-4 metaG ... | reverse complement strand
GCGCGGCTTTCGTTGGCGCGGCGTGGCGCTCGAGCGCTATCAGGACCGCACCGGCGCAGCGGTGACCGGTGCCGCGCGGCAGGTGTTGGTGGCCGGGAGTGCCGGTGCACCGATCGCTTTCGACGTTCGGTACTTCGAGCTGGCGCCGGGCGGACGGACCAACTTCGAGCGACACCGGCATGCGCACGTGGTGATCGGACTTCGCGGCGGCGGTCGGCTGCTACTCGGCCGCCGCTGGCTGCGGCTGCGCCGGCTGGACGCCTGCTACATCGCCCCCGACACGCCCCACGAGCTGCACAACGATCGCCGGCGTCCGTTCGGGTTCCTCTGCATGGTGGACGCGCAGCGCGATCGGGGCCGACCGGTCACTGCCGGTCGTGCACCGGCGCCACGACGCATCGCTGTCACCGGCAAATAATAAAAGGGGGCGCCCGACTGGCGAGCGCCCCCCCTAGCACTGTTGGGTCTTCAGGGATGGCGGCAGGCTACTTGACGCCGCCGCGGTAGCCGGACCCGAGCTTGGATGCCGCAGCCTCTGCGCGGGCCGCCGCATCTGCGGCGCTCTTGGCCGCCGCGTCGGCCTTATTGGCCGCGGCTTCGGCTTTATTCGCCGCCGCTTCGATGCGCGCCATCTGTTCCGGTGGAATCTGCGCCTTCTGCGTGCAGCCAGTCGAGACGCCGGCCAGCAGCCCCACACCCAGAATGCCGATCGTGACTCGCGTGATTGACCGCTTCATTCCCCGCTCCTTCCTGTTCGTACAAGGCGTCTGAGCAGCGTCAGCCACGACTACTTGTGGTACGACTTCATCGCGATCGCTTCGCACTTCTGTGCTGCCGCGTCCGCGCTCTGCGCTGCTTGCGCCGCACTGCGCGCCGCGGCGTCAGCCTTGTTGGCCGCAGCCTCGGCCCGACTCACGGCCGCGTCGATCTTCTGCATGTCGGCGGGGTCGATCTTTGCAGTGCAGCCGGCGAGACCGGCGACCAGGGCCAAGCTAACGAGGATTCTTTTCTTCGACATCATTTCCTCCTCCTTCTTGAAGACATGTAGTGGTCCACGCAGCACCGCTGGTGTCTTCTTCCACAAAAGCAGCGCGGCCGCAAGTCAATCTGCAAAACATGCACGCGTGCGCCCCGAGCGGGAGCCACCGCAGGGTGCGTTGGCATATGGCGACCGGCCCCTTGCATCGGGGGTCGCGCTAGCGCGAAAATGCAATTGGCGAGTCGGTCATGCGCTGCCCCGAGTGCAAAGTCGAGAATGCAGCGGACCACAACTACTGCAAGCATTGCGGGTTTCCGCTGCAGGCACACGCGGTTGAGCGCGACCTGCGGGTGGGGTCGGCCGACCGGGCCCTGGAGCGCTGTCTGCGCATCGTCACGCACAACCCGCAGAGCCCCGAGGCGTACTTCAATCTCGGCCAGGCCTACTACCATCTCGGCCAGCTCGATGAGGCGATCGGTGCCTTCAAGCGGGCCGTGGAGCTGGACGAGACACTGGCCCACGCCCATTTCCAGCTGGCGGTGACGTACTACCGGCGCGGCCGCTTCGCCGAGTGCGCTGAGTGCTGCCGCACGGCTCTGCAGTACAACCCCGCCTCGGTGCCGGCGTTGTATCGCCTGGCGCGCTCGCTGTTTCACCTTGGCCACCTCGATGACGCGTTGCGGGAGTTCGGCCGCGTCGTCGACGCCGATCCGGGCTACATCATCGCGCGCTATCACATGGGCGTGCTGCATGAGCGCCTGGGCAACGTCGAGGAGGCGATCACGGCCTTCAGCCACGTGGCCGAGGCGAACCCCAACGACGCGGCCGCTCACTATCACCTGGGGTTGAACTACAAGCACAAGGGGCTCGACGACCTGGCCATCGGCGAATTTAACCACGCCCTGCAGATCGATCCCTCCGATCGCGCCTCGGAAGCGGAGCTCCGCTCACTGGAACGGTAGCTCGACGCCGCGGGTCGAGGGATCGTACACGACGGGGCCGAGCTCCGGGCGCGTGAATGCGAGCGCGCCGTCGACGTACAACGAAAACCCCTCGGGGTAGCCGGTGTAGCGGACTTCGCCGTCGGGGCGATCCCAGACGACGGTCAGGTCGTGACCGCGATAGCGCAGGCCATCGAGCAGGAAATACGACCAGCGCCGCGCCATCGGCTGCAGCTCGATGCGCTCGTCGGTGCGGGGGGTGAGCCCGACCACGCCCTCGACCACCAGCGAGACGTACATCGAGTGGAAGTCGTGGGAGATATCCGATGGTTTGGGACGGGGCGAGATCGAGTAGGGCTCCCACTTCGAGTAGTACTCGTGCACGTTCGGCCGCCAGAGGGGGTCGGACGGATGGACGCGCGGATAGACGAGGTCGTTGTAGCGACTCATCAGCTCCATGAAGTGGTCGGGCGTCACCGCGGTTTGCTGGCGGTAGTGTTTGAGCGCCTGCAGGACGGTGCGGGCGCCCATGCTGATCGGGTGCGGCGCGATGTTGCGGGTGAGACCGTCCATTTCCCAGGTCCAGTCGCGATAGTGCCGCTGGCTGGTAATCACCGGCGGATAGCGCGCCCAGAACTCGTTGGGATCGACCAACGTCGCGAGCGCGGCGGTGTAGCGCGGATCATCGGGTGCGAGCAGCGTGGTGAACGGGAAGAAGCCGTGCAGCTCGCGGATCGGGGCGCGGGCGTGGTCGTCGGCGCGGCGCGGGTAGAAGAAGGCGGTCTCGGGGTCCCACAGATGAGCGAGCGTGGCGTCGCGCACGCGCGCGGCGACGGCGCTGAACTCGCTGGCCAGTGCCGTGTCGCCGACCGCCGCGGCAAGCTCGGCGACGCCGCTGGCGTTGGCGAAGACGAAGCTGGCGAAATCGACCCGCTCCAGCGCCGGCGGTTCGGCGCGCGGATCGAGCCGCGTGCCGGCGAAGTACCAGTACGACAGAATATCGAGGTCGTAGCCGGTGACGCGTGGCCGATCACGCTCGGGCAGGCCGTCGCCATCGGCATCGTAGGCGCTCAACCAGGCGCGCACGTCCGCGGCCATCTCCGGCAGCAGCTTCCGCAGCGCCTCGGGCGGAATCGGATGGACGCGGTGAAACTCCGCCAGCGCCATCCCATTCCAGTGCGAGTAGGTCTCTCCCCAGTACGGACTGCCGGGCGGGTCGACGACGGCCCCGCTGGAGGCGCGATTGCGATAGCTGTTCTGCGCTTGCGAGAGCGCATAGGCGGGGTCGCGCAGATACGTCAGCTCCTTCAGCTGCGCCGGCACGGCGAAGCCGATCGGATTGTCGAAGCCGAGCTTGCCCTCGTAGAAGGCGAAGCCCTGCAGATCGGGGGCTTTCATCTCGACCAGATGAAAGCGCACGATCCACCAGCGGTAATACCACATCTTCTTGAACCCCGGGTCGGAGGCGTCGAAGTAGGGCACGTGGTCGGCGAACCAGCGGTTGTAGGAACGCGCATGCGCGAGGTGCGCGTCGTCGCCGAGCGGCGTCTGCGGCGTGGCGTGCGGCGCGCTGTCGAAGCGCACCGACACGGCGGCGTCCTCGCTGGCGCCCTCTGGCGGCACGGCGAGGTCGCGCCGGAGGTGGATCGTCGGGGTGTCGGCGCGGGCAAAGCCGGGGGCATCGAGGTAGATCGACAGGGGCATGCCCTGAAACGCGCCCGTTCCCAGCAGCGGGAACTCGGGCGCCGCGGCGCCGTCGGTCGTCCCCGGCACTGGTACGGAGGAGGCGATGACCTCGAGGGTCACCGTGTGCGGCTGCTTGTCGTTCGACTTCGCCGCGTACGTGGCGACGGCGCGGTCGTCGTAGGTGATGAACTTGCGCTCCTCGATCGACACCTGCGGCAACGTGTAGTGGACGATGGTGTGGCTCGGGTAGCGCTCCATCCAATACTGGTTGTCGTAGAGCACGGCCGGTTGGCCATCGATCGAGAACGCGACGTCGAACAGCCGGCGCAGGCAGTAGGTCGAGTGTGCGTAACAGAACTCGCCGACCAGTCCCGGTTGATGGGTGAGCTTGCGCGTCCACAGGTGACGGCCCGAGGACAGCAGCAGCTCGTCGTCGTCGAGCAGGAGCTGGCGGCCGATTTGCGGATGCACGCCGCGCGGCGGGAGGCGGAAGACCTGGTGGCCGAGCACGGCGTCGACGTAGCGATCGCCGACCCCCGCATTGGCGCGGACCGCGGCCGGCTCGAACTGCAGCCAGCGGGAAAACGGCGCCGCGCCGGCCGATGCGGCGGCGTCGCGCTCCGGGGTCGCGACCGGCGCATCGGGGCGTTGCGTCCGCCACACGAGAGAGCCGGCGACGACGAGCCCAACGATGGCGGCGACGACGGGCCAGCGCGTGAACGGGCGGGCGGGCATCGGCATCAGCTGGAGATCGTGTGCGCGGCGATCATCGGACGACGGTCGGGCGACTATATCGAAGCGAGACGAGTGGCGCGAACGGCGTCCGAGTTACCTTGACAAAGCTATCCATGGCGCCTAAGTGCTGCTCGCAGCTTTTGGGCTTGGCTCGTTCTGCGCGCGGCCATGACGGGCGGGCGGCGACGACAGAGCGGAATCGCTTGACCGGAGGAAACCATGGACCTGTTGCAGTCGTTGTTGCGCTGGATTCATGTCGTGGCCGGGATCGCCTGGATCGGTCACCTCTACTTCTTCAACTGGGTCAACGCCCAGTTCGCGCCGACGATGGACGGCGACACCAAGAAAAAGGTGGTGCCGGAGCTGATGCCGCGCGCGCTCTACTGGTTCCGTTGGGGCGCGGCCTATACGTGGATCACCGGGGTGCTGCTGCTGCTGCTGGTCTACTACCACGGCGGCATCATGTTCGCCGACGGCGACTGGGGGCCGGTGACGTTCGTCATGCTCGCGCTCGTGTTCGGCGCGCCGTTCATCTACGACCCGCTCTACAAGACCGTGCTCAAGGATCCCAAGGTGGGGTTCATCGCCGGCTGGGTGTTCGCGGCGGTGATGCTGTTTCTCATGGCGGTGGTGGCGGGTTTCAGCTTCCGCGCCTACGCCATTCATCTCGGCGGCATGTTCGGCACGATCATGGCGTTCAACGTCTGGTTTGTCATCTGGCCGGCCCAGCAGCAGATCATCCGCGCCACCAAGGACGGCACGCCGCCGGATGCCGCGCTGGTGGCGCTGGCCGGCACGCGCTCGAAACACAACACCTACATGTCGGTGCCGCTCGTCTACCTGATGATGGCGCAGCACGCGACCTGGGACACCGGCTTCGTCACGCTGTCGCTGGTGGTGCTGGTCGGCTGGGGCGCGGTGTACTGGCTCTACGGCAAGTCGAAGACGGTGAAGGGGTTCTGAGTCCGGGGTAGGTGGCGCGCGCCGCCGCGGCCGCGCGCAGGCGCGGCCCTCCACAGCACTCCGTCAGCTGACCGGTTCCAAGCCCTCGTCGCCCGGCAGCGAGATCTGCTCCTCGCAGATCGTCAACGGGCCGCGGATCGAATAGAGGACGATGCTGGTCGGCTTGCGCTCGACGTCGAGCACCACCCGCATGACTTCGTCGCGCTCGCGGCTGACGACGGTGGTCTCGCTGCTGCCGCGCTGCTCGGTGCGCTTCTTGACCGTGCGTTCGCGCGACACCGACTCGAAGTGCGCATTGGAGAGCGGATAGTGCTTGCCCTGGCTGCGCACGGCCAATCGGTTCTTCAGCTCCGTCTTGCGCTTCGGATCGACGTGGTCGAACACGATGGCGTTGTTCTTCACCTGCACGTGCTGGACGACCTCGCGGATCAGGGCGTGGTCGCTCTGCACGACCGCTCGGTGCGTCTGGCTCACCAGCAACGCGGCCAGCGGCGCAAACGCCAGCACGAACGTGGCGAGCGCGGTGTACGCGAGCGGGCGGCTGACCGCCAGCCGGTGGCCGCTGTCGAGCAGCATGAGGTCGAGCCCGATCGGCGCCAGCAGGCCGAGCAGCATCACGCTGAGCGCGGCGAAGGAGTGCAGGTCGTCACCCAGTGCCAGCCACAGCCACGTGCCCGCCGACACCAGCAGCGTCGCCAGGAGCGCGGCGCAGACCCGCTTGCCGACGTCGCGGTAAATGGCCACCAGCGCCGCCGCAGGCACGAGCAGCACCACGGCCCACGACAGCAGATTGCCCTCCCGGTAGATGGCGGTGACCGCGTACGCCCCGACCAACGCGGACGCGAGACCCAGTGCACCGGCGACTGCCAACGAGATGCTCGTCTTCATGCACGACCCCTTCCGTCCACCACATCCACGCCATCACGGTAGCCCCGGGCGCGCGGTGAGACAAGTCGTGGATTGGGCCGCAGCGCGTCGTCGCGAGGCGTGGAGGGCCGCGCTTCCGCGCGGCCATGGCGCCGCGAAGCGGCGCCCTCCACACCAGAACGCGTCAGCCCTGCGCGGGCTGATAGACGAACGACACCTTCGCCGTGCTGCTCGGCTCCAAGGTCACCGGCTGCACCATCGTGCCGAGGCGCTCGTGCCAGACGCCGACGACATAGTGACCCGGCGGCACCAACGCCAGCGTCACGCTGCCGTTGCTCGGCGTGACGGCGAAGTACGGGTTGTCGAACACCGACACGAAGGCGCGCATCCACGGGTGCACATCGCAGCTCACCGGGATGCCGACCTCCGGTCGATCGAAGGTGACGTCGCGCGTCGAGTTCGGGCGGCTCATCAGGAAGTTCCACGCGTCGACCTGCTTGGGTCTCCCGTGCACGTTGTGCGCTTCCTGATCGCTGTTGCGGAACTGCAGCGGCTGGCCGACCATCACGCCGACGACGTGCGGCGCGTAGAGACAGCCCTTCTGATCGACCACCACCGGCGTACTCGGCGTGGCGAAGGCGCGGTCGCCGAGGCCGCTTACGATGTACACGACCGCGTCGGCGAGGCGACCGTCGGCGACAGCGGGATTCTGTTCGAGCACCGGCTGCGGATGCAGGGCCGCACAGGCGGGCGTGCCACCCATGTTCACCTCTTCCGGCGCGGGCACCGGTCCGTTGTAGGACACCTGCACCTGGATCGAGCTCGCAGTGGACGGATCGATGGGCGTCACCGGTCCGCGCGCGGCGACCGGAGCCGAGTCGGAGCGCTGGCAGGCCGCGAGGGCCGCGAGGACGACGGCGGCGCCGAGCGATGCCAGGCGCGGCCGCCGGGGGAAGAGTCGCTTCACGTCATCCTCCAGGAGTCACCTCAGTGTGGCGGGTCGGGCGCGACCGGCGCGACGGCGGGCACCTCGGTCCCGTACTGCTCGCGGTAGATGCGCGCGAAGGCGACGAGGATCGCAATGACCGCGGGTCCGAGGAACATGCCGATGAACCCGTACGCCTGCAGGCCGCCGAAGATGCCGAAGAACAGGAAAATGGTTGGGATCTGTGTGCGCCCGCCGATCACCAGTGGGCGGATGAAGTTGTCGGCGGTGCCGATGACCAGAATGCCCCAGGCGGCCATGATCAGCGCGCGCCAGTACGTGCCCTCGATCACGAAGTAGATCACGACGCCGACCCAGACCAGCGGGCCGCCAAAGGGCAGCAGCGACAGAAAGGCCGTGGCGACCGCGAGCAGGATGGCGAACGGGACGCCGAGCCCCCAGTAGGCGATGCCGCCGAGCACGCCCTGGGCGAGCCCGGTGAGCGCGGAGCCGAGGACCACGGCGGAGAGCGTCTCCGAGAAGCGCTGCATGACCGCGTCCTTGTTCACCGCTTCCATGGGAATCATGTCGCGCAGGGCCCGCACCATTCGCTCGCCGTCGCGGTAGAAGAAGAAGAGCGCGAAGACGGTGAAGAAGAACGCGACGACGGCGCGGAACACATTGGCGGCGGCGGCCGGCGCCGAGGCGACGAGGAACCCGCTCACCGCCTGGCTGGCGCGCAAGGCGACGTTAGGGATGTCCACTTTCAACGCGTCGAGGCTGGGGCCGATGGCGATCCAGAACTGGCCGGCCCTGGAGGCGCGGATGCGGTCTATCACCTCGTGAATGCGCCCCGACTGGACGAACTCGGCGACGTCCTCGTAGAGCGAGACCGACTCCATGGTGATCACGGTGAGCAGGTAGAACGTCGGAACGATCACCAGCAGGATCACGGCCAGCGTCATCAGGCCGGCGGCGAGCCCCTCGCGGCCGTTCAGCGCGGCGCGCAACCGGCGAAAGACCGGATGGAAGACGAACGCGAGCAGCGCGGCGTAGCTGAGCGGTCCGAGGAACTCCGAGAGGATCCGATAGAACTGATAGAGCAGAAAGCAGAAGGTGACGAAGAAGAACGCGGCGAAGAGTTGCTCCCGGCGCATGGCGTGAGCGACGCCTAGCAGAGCGTTCGGTCGGCCAGCAAGGATGGCCCGTCGACGCCGGCCCATGCGCAGCCTATAGTTTCCGGCAGCATGGCGACCGATCCCGAGGCGCCGGCCAAGGCGCTCGACGACAAGCTCGACATTCTGCCGGCGCGCCCCGGCGTCTACCTGCTGCGCGACGCACACGCCAAGGTGATCTACGTCGGCAAGGCGCGCAGCCTGCGCGCCCGCGTGCGCAGCTACTTCCGCGGCGGTGACGAGCGCTCGCAAGTGGCGTTTCTGATGCAGCGCGTCGCCGACTTCGACAGCCTGGTGACCGCGACCGAGAAGGAAGCGCTCATCCTCGAGAACAATCTGATCAAGCAGTACAAGCCGCGCTACAACATCCGGCTCAAGGACGACAAATCGTACGTCAGCGTCAAGGTGACCGTGCAGGATCCGTGGCCGCGCGTGCTGGTGACCCGCAAGATCGTCAAAGACGGGAGCAAGTACTTCGGTCCCTACCACTCGGCGTACAGCGTGCGGGAAACGCTCGACGCCCTGCGCAAGATCGTGCCGCTGCGGACCTGCAGCGACGCGGTGTTCCGCAACCGGTCGCGTCCCTGCCTGGAGTACCAGATCAAACGCTGTCTGGGGCCGTGCTGCCTGCCAGTCGATCGCGCCGAATACGAGACGCACCTGCGCGAGGCGATGCTGTTGCTCACCGGCAAGCAGGTCGAGCTGATCGGCCAGCTGCGGCGCCAGATGGCCGCGGCGGCCGAGGCCGAGCGCTTCGAAGAGGCGGCGGTGCTGCGCGATCGGCTGCGGGCGATCGAGAAGACCCAGGAGCGCCAGCAGGCGGTGTCGCACTGGGGCGGTGATCAGGACATCTTCGGCTTCTACCGCGAGGGCGGCTTCATCGAGGCGCAGGTCCTGTTCGTGCGCCAGGGGAAGCTGACCGGCAATCAAGCCTATCAGCTCGAGGACATCGAATTGCCCGACGAGGAAGTCGTCGCCGCGCTGCTGACGCAGTTCTATCAGGGCGATCGCTACGTCCCCGACGAAGTTCTGGTGCCGATCGAGCTCGAAGACCTCGCGGTTCGCGCCGAGTATCTCAGCGAGCGCAAGGGGCGCCGGGTCGACGTTGCCCGACCGCAGCGCGGCGACCGCGTCCGGCTGCTCGACATGGCGCGCGAGAACGCCGAGCAGAGCTTTCGCGAGCGCCGCGACGGCGAGCGCCAGTACGAGCGCATCAGCGACGAGCTGCGCCGCAAGCTGCACCTGCGCAATGCGCCGAAGCGCATCGAGTGTTTCGACATCTCCACGTTCCAAGGGGGCATGGCGGTGGGGTCGATGGTGACCTTCGACGAGGGGCAGCCGGACAAGAACGGCTATCGGCGCTACCGGATCAAGACCGTCGCCGGCCAGGACGACTTCGGCATGATGTTCGAGGTGCTGCGCCGCCGTTTCACCCGCGCCAAGCGCGATGGCGAGTACCCGGACCTGCTCGTCGTCGACGGCGGCAAGGGCCAGCTCAACGTCGCGCTGGCGGTGTTGCGCGAGCTGGAGATCGATCAGATCGACGCCGTCGGCCTGGCCAAGACGCGGGTCACGCGCGACGCGCGCGCGGCCGAGGTTGTCCGCAGCGACGAGCGCGTGTTCCTGCCGGGACGGGTCAACCCGGTGGTGCTGCGGCGCAACTCGAGCGCGCTCTTTCTGCTCCAGCGCCTGCGCGACGAGGCGCACCGGTTCGCCATCACCTACCACCGAGCCCTGCGCGGCAAGGAGCGGTTGCGCTCGTTGCTCGACAGCATTCCCGGCGTCGGCGCCGAGCGCCGCGGCCGCCTGTTGCGCGCGTTCGGCAGCGTGAAGCGCATGCGCGCGGCGACGGTCGACGAGCTCGCGCAGGTGCCGCGCATCTCCGTGGCGCTGGCGCGGGCGATCCGCGAGGCGCTCGATCGGCTCGGCGATCCCGGGCGTTCGATTGACACCGGCCGCAGGCGCTTGGTAGCCGTGCCGATGGACGAGGTGGATGATGGGCAGGCGGCGGCGGGGGCGGCTCCGGGCAATGCGGGGACAGAGAGCGAACCCGACGTTGACTCTGACGACCCTGGGGACTATGCGATGAAGTGAAGGCGGGGCGTGGCGCAAGCCCTGCTTTTTTTTTTGAGGCAGCCCGATGCACGCCAGTTTCAAGCAGATGATGAACGAGGTGGTTCGCTACGGGAGCTGCTGCGAGTGCGGCTCCTGTGTGCTGGTCTGCCCGCACAACGTCATCGACTACATCGACGGCAAGCCGAAGCAGGTGGCCAAGGCGACGGCCGCGCATGACTTCTGCGGGATCAGCGAGGGCATCGGCTGCGACGTCTGCGCGCAGGTCTGTCCGCGGCTCGGCGAGCGCGAGCACCACCTGACCGAGCACGTGTTCGGCGCCGCCGCAGACGCGTATCGCGGCGCCTTCGGGGTCTACCGCCGAATCGTTGCCGCGCGCTGTACCGATCCAGAGGTCCTGGCGCGCTGCGAAGACGGCGGCGTGGTGACCGGATTGCTGGCCTGGGCGCGGCGCACCGACGTCATCGACGGCGCGGTGGTCTCGACCATCGATCCGAGCAAGCCGTGCGAGCCGGTCCCGCGCGCGATCACCACGGTGGACGAGATCGTGGCCAGCGCCAGCTCCTGGTACACGTACTGTCCCAACAATCTGGCGCTCGCCGAAGCCGAGAAGCTCGAGCTCTCGCGGGTGGCATTCGTCGGCGTGCCCTGTCAGATCACCCCGGTGCGCAAGATGCAGGTGGCCGACCCCGCGTACCTGAACAACGGCCGCAAGAAGGACAAGCACATCGAGCGCCAGACCAAGTTCCTCAAGGGATTCGGCGAGCGCGTCGCGCTTACCATCGGCCTGTTGTGCAGCGAGGTGTTCACCTTCGACGGCCTCATGCGCGACGTGATCGAAGGCGACATGGGGATCCCGCTCACCGAGATTCAGAAGTTCAACGTGAAGGGCAAGGTCTTGATCTACAAACGCGACGGCGAGTTGGTGGAGATGAACCTCAAGCAGGCGCAGGAATACGCGCGGCCGGAGTGCCACCACTGCGGCGACTTCTCCGCCGAGTTGGCCGACATCTCGTGCGGCGGCGTCGGCGCGATGGACTGGACGATCGTCGTGCTGCGCACCCCGCGCGGCGAGGAGCTCTTCGATCGCGCCGCCGCCGATGGCGCCTTCGAGGTCCGCCCGATGGACGAGTTCGAGACCTCGATGAAGGTGCTGCTGCGGCTCACGCGCAAGCAGCGCCAACGGGTGCCGGTGCCGCCCGGCCGCGGCGACGGCTTCGTCCGCCCGCTCGGCTTCACCAACCCGCACTGACCGACCATGGCATCACGTCATCTCGCCAGCGCGTCCACCCCACGCCTCGCCCGCCTGCCCGGTGCGTACTTCGAGCGGCTCGTCGAGAGCTCGCCCGACATCGTCATCGCGGTCGATCGCTCCGGAACGATCATCTACTACAACGACGGCGCCGAGAAGGGCCTCGGATATACCGCGGCGGAGATGCTCGGGCAGCACGTCGCGCGCCTCTATCCGTCGACCCAGGAAGCGCGCCGCGTGATGGCGGCGATGCGCAGCGACGAGTTCGGCGGTCCCGGCAAGGTGAAGAACTTCGAGACCGTGTTCAACACCCGCTGGGGCGAGCAGATTCCAGTGGCGATCTCGGGGTCGATCCTGTCCGACGAGAATGGACTCGAGATCGGCTCCATCGGGTTCGCCAAGGACATCCGCGAGATTCGCGCGCGCGACCGGTTGGCGACCCTCGGCGAGGTCGCGGTGGCGCTGTGCCACGAGATCAACAGCCCGCTCGAGGTGATCCTGAACGACGTCGAGCTGCTGTCGAGCTTCGTGCGCCAGAAGGCGTCCGACGAAGAGGCGGTGATCGAGGAGGAGCGGGTCGAGGCGGTGCGCCGCGAGGTATTGAAGATTCAGGACATCGTCAATCGCCTGGTGGAGATGGCGCGCGATGGACGGTACGGGACGCGCGAGTACTTGGCCGGACAGCAGATGACCGACGTTCACCGCGCCGTGCCGGCGCCGGGTCGGAGCACACAGAGCGGGCTACAGGGGCTGCGCGTGCTGGTCGTGGACGATGACCTGGGCGTCTGCCGCTCACTGCGCGACGTGCTGGTCGCCGAAGGCTGCGACGTGCTGGTGGCGACCGACGGCCTGCGCGCGCTGGAGATTCTCAACCGCACCAGCGTCGACATCGTCGTCAGCGACGTGGTGATGCCCGACCTGGACGGGTACGACCTCTACATGGAAGTCCGCCGGCGCGGCACCACGCCGGTGCTTCTGATGACGGGCTACTATTGCGACCGCGATCACGTCATCAAACGCAGCCGGCTCGAAGGGCTGGAGAGCGTGATCTTCAAGAAGCCGATCGATCCAGCCCGCCTCAAGGCGATGATTCGGACGCTGACCGGCCGCGCCGCGACGGCGGCTCAGGCGTAGGCTCCACCTCCTCCTCCGCGGGAGGCGATGCCGGCGTGGAGGGCGCAGTCCAGGTCGCGGTGGGTTCGGACGCGAGCGGGAGCGCGAAGGTGCCGTCGTCGCCAGCCAGGACGATGCGGTCCTCCTCGATGCCGACCAGTCGCCCGACACCGGGCACGGTCTGCCCTGGGCGGTACAGTTGGTTGCTGCCGTTCGGGTCCTCGAGAATGGCGTACGACAGGTCGCCAACCACAGTTCCGGCCAGCCGGTATCCGCGCGCCGTGTCCGGCACTTTGCCCTCGCCCGGCGTGGCGGTCGGCGGTGCCGGCGGCATTGCGGTGACCGCCGCGATCGGCGCCGGCGGGGTCGGCTCGGCGGCGCGGTGGGCGCGGCGCACCAGCCATCCGCCGATCAGCAACACGACGGCGAGAGAGACCGCCAGGATGAGGGCGATGGCGCGGTCGGGGTTCATCGCTGGGCCCCGCAGGGGGCCTGCGTGAGCGCCGCGGGCGACGAGCGGGTTGCCGCGCCGCGCGGCGTCGCCCGCGCCGCGGTGGCGACGATGGCGATCGCCTGGGTGCCGGTGGCGCTGTGGGTGGCGGTCATCTTCGCCCTCTCGGGCGAGCAGTTCTCCGACGCGAACACCGCGACCTGGCTCTCCAGCATGTCCTTCCTGCACGCCCTCGGCTTCTCACCTGACGCTCTCGAGGTCGGACACCGCATCGTACGGAAGAGCGCCCACTTCGTCGAGTACGCGGTGTTGAGCCTGCTGGCCGTTCGGGCCTTGCGGTGGACCCGCCCGGAGATGAAGGCGCCGCCACTGCTGGTGACCGCGCTCGGCGTCGCGGCGCTGTGCGCGGGAGCCGATGAGCTGTGGCAGGGTATGGGCACGCTGACCCGCAGCGGGACCGTCGGCGACGTCGTGCTCGATGCGGTCGGCGCCTGTGTCGGAGCGGTCGTGGGAGTGATGTATGTGTCCCGGCACAGGCGCCGCGCCGCGACTTGACAGCGCGAACCGCGCGCGCCATGTGCCGTAGCGGAGGTGGGGTTGTGGGCATCGCGCATCGCCAGGGGGCACGACGGCGGACACTGCTGCGATACGAGCGCGAGCTCTGGGCCCGCGGCGTGGTGTACATCGCCGGCGTCGATGAGGTCGGGGTGGGGCCGCTCGCCGGTCCCCTGGTCGCGGCCGCGATCATCCTGCCGCGTGAGATCGCTCTGCGCGGGGTCGACGATTCGAAGAAGCTCTCCCGCGCCGCCCGCGCGCGGCTGTCGGACGAGCTGCGCGGCCGCGCGCTGGCGATTGGCCTCGGGGTGGCGACCGTCGAGGAGGTCGACCGACTGAACACCTTCTGGTCGGCGCTCCTGGCGATGCGCCGCGCCGTCCAGGCGTTGCCAATCACGGCTGAACACTTGCTGGTCGACGGACGCCGCATCCCGGACGTCGACCTGCCGCAGGAGCGGCTGGTGAAGGGCGACAGTCGCAGCTATTCGATCGCCGCCGCGTCGATCGTCGCCAAGGTCGAGCGCGACCTGATGATGGAAGCGTTCGACCGCGACTACCCGCAGTACGGCTTCGCCCATCACATGGGCTACGGCACGGCCGAGCACCTGGCGGCGCTGAACCGATACGGGCCGTGCCCAATCCACCGCCGCTCGTTCGTGCCGGTCACCCAGGCCCGATTGCCTGGATTGTGAGAACACCCCCCCGTGCCTGTGCCCGTGCCCGAATGAAACTGTTCCGGTGGACTCGGGGGCGGGGCCGGCGCCCCACCCGGGCCCAACGGATCGATCTCATTCGGGCACGGGCACAGGCACGGGCACGGGGCATGGCAGAGTTCGCGGGGACCATCGCGGCGCGCGGCCGAGGTGCGTATAATCGCCGACATGGCCATCGACGTCCGGATGCCCAAGCTCAGCGACAATATGGAGGACGGGGTGATCATCCGCTGGATGAAGGCTCCCGGCGATGCGGTGACCAAGGGCGAGCCGCTGGCGGAGGTCGAGACCGACAAGGCCGACGTCGAGCTCGAGGCGTCGGACTCCGGGGTGCTGAGCGAGATCAAGGTCGCCGAAGGCGAAAGCGCTCCAGTCGGTGCCGTCATCGCGGTCCTGGCTGCAGCAGGCGAAGCCGAAGGCGACGGTGGCGGCCGGGCGCCGGCGCGACGAGAGTCCGCGGCGCCGGCGCAGTCATTGGACGAGGCTGAAGCACCGGACGAGGCTGAAGCACCGGAAGAGAATGAGGCAGCGGACGAGCGCGACGCTGCTGCCGCGCCGCCGCGCCGTCGTGCCGAACCGCCGCCACGGCGCACGGCCACGCAGCGATCGAGCGAGGCGGCGCGGGCCCCGTCGCCGGTCGCCCAGAAAGCGACCGAGCCCGAGCCGGAGCAGCGCCCGTCGGCGCGGCGCAGCATCCCCAAGGACGCCTCGCCGCCGGCGGCTCCGGAGCACGCGGTGCGGGCTTCACCGCTCGCCTGGCGGCTGGCGGGCGAGGCTGGGGTCAACCTCGCGACCTTGCGCGGCAGCGGTCCGGGTGGACGCATCCTGGAGCGCGACGTGCAGGCATCCGTCGCCGCGCCCGCCGCGCGTGACGCACCGGCGCGCGCAGGCGATGAAGGCGCCGAGGCCGAAGCGGGGGAGCCGGCGGCGGGCCCGCGAGCTCGCCGGACCGACACGACGAAGATGCGCCTCGCCATCGCCACGCGCATGGCCGAAGCCAAGCGCGACATCCCGCACTTCTACGTCAGCGCCGAGATCGACATGAGCGACGCGATGCATCTGCGCGAATCGATCAAACGGCGCGAGGCCATGCCGGGGCTCACGGTCACCCACCTCCTGCTGCGCGCCTTGGCGATCGCGTTGGTGCGCCACCCGCGCGTCAACGGGTCCTGGCGCGACGGCGACGTCGAATTGCACGACGACGTCAATCTCGGCATCGCCGTGGCGGTCGAGGATGGTCTGGTGGTGCCGGTCCTGCACCGCGCGCAGACGCTGACCCTGGCCGAGATCGCCGTCCGCGCCAGCGCGCTCACCGACAAGGCACGCTCGGGCAGGTTCAGCGGCGCGGAGCTGACCGGCGGCACGTTCAGCCTGTCGAACATCGGCATGCTCGACGTCGACGAGTTAGTGGCGGTGATCAATCCGCCGCAGGCAGCCATCCTCGCGGTCGGCGCGGTCAAAGAGCGACCGATCGCGCGCCACGGGCAGTTGCGGGTGTCGCAGACCATGCGGGCCACGCTCTCGTGCGATCACCGCGTCCTGAATGGGGTCGAAGGCGGCCGCTTTCTCGAGGAAGTGAAAGCCATCCTCGAAAACCCAGTCAGCTTGTTTCTCGAGTGACGCGATGCCGGCCGACGCAACCGCCATCCACGCGGCTGTGGGACCGCGAAGCGAGCGCCGCTTGCGCGTGCGCACGCTCGGCTGCCTGCCGTACGCGGACGCGCTGGCGTTGCAGGAGGCGCTGACAGCAACCATCGCGGCCGGCACGACGGGCGATCAGCTCCTGCTGCTCGAGCACCCACCGGTCTACACGCTCGGGCGCGGCGCCGACGCCGCCGACCTGCTCGGCGCGCCGGCGCGTCTCGGCGTGCCGGTCTATCGGGTCGGCCGCGGTGGCGGCGTGACGTTTCACGGTCCGGGTCAGATGATCGGATACCCGATCGTCCGGCTGCGCGCCGCCGGGCGCGACGTGCATCGCTATGTCCGTACCCTCGAGGCGGCGCTCATCGCGGTGTGCGCGCACTTCGGGGTGCGCGCCTCCGCCCCACCCGGTCAGACCGGCGTATGGGCGGACGGGGGCAAGATCGGCTCGATCGGCATCGGCGTCCGCCGCGGCGTCACCTCGCACGGCGTCGCGCTCAACGTGACGACCGATCTGTCCTACTTCACCCACATCGTCCCCTGCCGTACCTCCGGCTTGACCGTCACCAGCCTGGAGCGGCTGCTCGGCTCGCCGCCGCCGCTCGCCGAAGTCGGACGAGTGTTTGCCGCGTGTTTCGCCGCGCAGATGGGGTTCGCCGGTGTGGACATCGCTGGCGCCGAGGTGTCCGGATGAACGAGATCGAGCTGCCCAGCGGGCGACCCGTGACGCGCCGTCATCCCGACTGGATCAAGGTCCGCGCCCCCGGCGGCGAGAGCTTCGCGGCGACCAAGCGGATCGTGCAGGACCTCTCGCTGCATACCGTGTGCGAGGAGGCCCGCTGTCCGAACCTCGCCGAATGCTGGGGCCATCGGACGGCGACGTTCATGCTCCTCGGCGACGTCTGCACACGCAACTGCGGCTACTGCGCCGTCGCCCACGGACGGCCGCTCGCGGTCGACCCGCGCGAGCCCGACCGGGTGGCGGAAGGGGTCGGCCGGCTCGGCCTTCGGCACGTCGTCGTCACCTCGGTCGATCGCGACGATCTACCCGACGGCGGCGCGGGACACTTCGCGGCCACCGCACG
>Ga0187893_10007869_pt1 | contig 17158 bp, 13 predicted proteins | sample MA1701074metaG_FD_139574 | JGI IMG/M metagenome (GOLD analysis project Ga0187893, IMG submission 139574) | White microbial mat communities from a basaltic lava cave in the Kipuka Kanohina Cave System on the Island of Hawaii, USA - MA170107-4 metaG ... | reverse complement strand
CCCGATGATCATTCTGTCGCCCGATACGGTGACTTACGGCACAGAACCCACCCTCGATCCTGGCATGGAGTGGCCTTCGCTGTTGGTGGATCTTGCTGGTCCAGTCCGCGCTGCCGAAGTCTGTGTCAAATGGGCGAAAGAAGTGAAGACTGCCAGTGAACTGATCGCTGATCTGCGTCGAGCTTGCTACTTTGCGGAAATGGTTCCTCGCGGGCCGACTCTGCTGAGTGTTCCCTTTGAAATTCTGATGAGTCCAGTCGCACCTCCACGGCAGTCGAAGCTCGAAGCCCATCCAGTAGTCGCTCCGGCTGAGCAACTTCATCAAGTCGCTGAGTTACTCACGCAAAGCCACAATCCGATCATCATTACCGAGCACGCCGGCCGTACGCCAACTGAAGTGAATACATTGGTCAAGCTGGCTGAGCTCATAGCCGCGCCAGTCTTCGAATTCTTGATGCCATCGTTCCAAAATTTTCCGCGTGCTCACCCCCTTCACGGCAGCGGGCCCGTGGAAGCTGTGCTGCCAGAAGCTGACTGCATAGTGGTTGCCGGTGCCAATGCGCCGTGGCACCCGCCGCTCCTTGAACTCAAGGAAGGATGCAAAGTCATCGTCTTCGAAGAGGACCCGCTGAGGCCGCGCGCGCCATACTGGGGCTACCGGACTGACTATTGTATTGCGGGTGACATCGGTCTGAATGTGGCGCAGCTCTATAATCAGTTGAAAGAGCGCATCACGTCTTCGCCAACAGGGAGGGCGGAACACTGGAACCAATACAACCGGCAGAGTAGCGAACAGGCGCGCGCGCAGACTGACATTACACAAGCCGGCAATGCCGTTCATGCCTCAGCGTTATTCCAGGCGCTACATCAGGCCCTACCCCCTGGTTCGGCTATCGTTGACGAGATTGTCGCCCAGACAGGTTTCATGGTGCAGACGCTATTTCAGGCCAAATCGTTCAAGCAGTATCGGGGATGGGCAGGTGCTTTAGGTACCGGCCTCCCGACAGCGCTTGGTGTCAAACTGGCAGAACCCGACAACCTCGTTGTTTGTGTCATTGGGGACGGCGCCTTCAGCTACAACCCCATACCCGCCTGTTTCGGTCTGGCCCAGCAGTATAAGCTGCCCATTCTGATTGTCATTTGTAACAACCAGGGGTACGCGTCCCAGGCTTGGAATGTACAAAAATATTTCCCTCAGGGGGCGGCCGTCAGAACCGGCAACTATTATGGGAGAGTCATCGACCCGACGCCCGATTACTGGAAACTTGCCGCCGCGTTCGGCGGCTACGGTGAACGAGTCAGTACCCCCGAGTCGCTCGGGCCAGCTATCCAGCGAGGCTTGGCAGCGATGGCAAACGGGTATTTTGCAGTGTTGGACGTACTCGTGACGCCGTAGAGCCTGTTGCAAAAATCTGCTTGCCTTTAGGGTGACAAGATCAATAACAGAAAGTATCTCTCATGACACAGACCTCATCCGCCTTCTTTGCTGCTCTACGTCACGCCCTTGGTAGTGACGCCGTCGATACCTCTGAAGAGACAATCGCTCGTTACGGCCGCAACCTGCTCCCTGGTGGAGACCGGCGCCCGGCTGGTGTGGTGTATCCGGCTTCCACCGTAGAGGTGCAAACGATTGTGCGTTTTGCCAACCAGTATCGTTTTCCGCTCTACAGCCTCAGCACAGGTGAAAATAGAGGGCTTGGTCTCAGGAGTCCAATTCAACCAGGGTGCCTGATCGTCGATGTCGGAGCGCGCATGAATCGCATTCTCGAGATCGACGAAACCCTCTGCTTTGCTGTGCTCGAACCTGGTGTGACATATCAGCAACTGTACGACGAGTTAGGGCAACGCGGTCACAAACTCATGCTTGATACCACATCCGGACCACCAACAGGTGGTATTGTCGGGAATACCTTGGACAAGGGGGCCGGGTACACCCCGTACTTTGACCACTTTGGTATGAGCTGCGGGTTAGAGGCCGTGCTTGGTGATGGCCGTATCTTGCGAACAGCCGACGGTGCCTTGCCGGGTTCGCGCACGTGGCACATCGCCAAGTACGGCTATGGTCCCTTCCTCGACGGCTTGTTTCTGCAATCCAATTTTGGCGTGGTCACGCGGCTCGGTGTATGGTTGATGCCGCGGCCACCAGCGATTCGCGTCTTTTTCTTCATGTTTCCAGATGACAAAGATTTCGGTGAGATCATTGATCTGGTGCGTCCGCTCAAGCTGAACAATGTCGTGCCGACGCTCCTCAAAGTGACCAATGATTTGTACGGGCTTGGCACAGTCGCGACGTATCCTTTTGAGCGTACAGGAGGGCGCACTCCGCTTCCTGATGAAGTGCGCCAGGAATTGCAGCGTGAGTATAATGTCGGCGCCTGGTGTGTCTCGGGCGCGTTCTACGGGGCAGCGGACGATGCGTTACTGCCTCTGGTTGAGCGCATGAAGGTCCACTTCGGTCGCTCTGGGAAAGCGCGTTATATCTCCCATGAGGAAGCGCAGGAGAACCCCATTCTCAAGATTCATCTTGATACCTTCAGTGGTCAACCCACGACGAGTGAACTCGGGTTGCTCAACTGGCGTCCCGGCGGCGGGAACTGCTGGTTCTTGCCAGCCATGCCCATGGTCGGATCTATTGCCAACCAACAGCAAGCCATGTCCCGCCGCATCCTACGTGAGTACGGTCTAGAGTACATCACTGAGTATATCTGTGGGCCGCGGATGAGCCGTGCCTTGCATGTTATCGTCTTTAACCGTCAAGATCCGGAAGAGTGCCAACGGGTCATCACCTGCTATAGGGCACTCATGGCTGCCTACGGGGAAGCTGGATATCCGATCTCTCGCGCTCCTCTAGATTTTCAGGAAGAGGCGATGGCGCGTTTGGAAACTTTCCCAGAAGTGTGTGCCGACATTAAACGCGCCCTGGACCCAAACGGCATCCTCTCGCCGGGAAGATATGGCATTGGCTGACAGGTAAAGCTTAACCTTTGACCTATCGGACCTGCCAGCAGCGTAGCCTGGCTGGAGCCCTTCGACTACACTCAGGACAGGCTGCGCGCAATCCAGGAGTCAACAGGGCAGAGAAAGGAGACACAGATAGAGAGACCAGAAAAAAGATAGAGATAGAGATAGAGATAGAGATAGAGATAGAGCCCGCCCCGCCATCTTCCTTCTCTGTCTCTGTCTCAACTCTCTGTCTTGCACCTCTGTCTCACCTCCCCCCGTTTCCCACCTTCCTCGGTATTGTTCTGCCCCCCGGACAGTGGTATGTATGACACAACATTTGTAACGTCATACATGAGGTAGTCTATGGCACGCAGTAAAGCGCTCACGGTGCGCATTCCCGAAGCCCGCCTGCGTAAACTAATGCGGGCACGCAAAGCCAAGACCCAGTCCGATCTCATCAACACCCTCCTCGCCGAAGAAGAGGAACGGCTGCGCTCGCATCGGGTGCTCCGTGCTACCGCAGGCACCCTCACCCCTGCCGAGATCAATGATCGCCTTCTTTGATACCAGTATTCATATTCCGGTGTTGTCTGGCGCACTCCCGTTAGACGCCGCCCTCCAAGAGGTCAACCTGCTTCCCGTGCGGCTTTCGCCGGTCGTCGCGAGTGAGCTGTTACGGGGCGTGACTGACAAGGGCAGGCGCAAAGTCGAGATATTAGTCCGGCAGCTCTTACCCGTGGACCCGCCTTCATGGCGGCGCTGTTGGTATGACACTGGTCATTTACTGCCTAAGATTTTTCCTGATCATGAGGAGGTAGGGCTCGCCCGGCTGCAAAATGATTGTCTCTTAGCCTTGACCGCCCGCTACACCGGTGCCGTCTTTCTCACTGCTGACAGCCACTTCGATACGATCCGGCGCTACATACCCTTTCAACTCAGAGTACTCAGACAATGAATTGCCTTATCGTGGCCCCGTGCTCGCCCATCATCAGTGTCCTCTTGTGAGCGATACACGGGTGGCTTGCCACCCGTGGCACCTGGCGCGCTCATGGCGGCCTACGCAGAGGCTGGATACCCAATTTCTCGCGCCCCGTTAGATTTCCAAGAAGAAGCGATGACGCGCCTAGGGACTTTCTCGGAGGTGTGCGCCGATATGAAACGCGTGCTGGACCCGAACGGGATCTTGTCTCCTGGGAGGTATGGTATTGGGTGACGGTGAGAACCAACACAAAAAGGGGTCGGCCGTTAGAACCGGCAACTATTAGGGGATGTCCGGATCCCTCGCCGAAACCCGACCCCTGTCCCACCTTGTCAAAGATCGGGACACGCTGGCCGGATCTTTTTCGACCGCTCAGAAATTCACGAGCTTACACGCGAGCGCCATCGGGCAAACCTCACACACCTGTCTCGATCCGGGATGCGTTCGGACACGAACTGCGCCAGAATGGGCAATCCGAGGCGCGGGGCGTTACCCTCCGCGCGCCTTCGGTGAAGAGCTGGTCAGCGGCACAAACGACGCCGGTTGAGCGCTGTCGTCCGGTCGTCTGGCCCCCGTGATCGATCGAAGTGCCGGCCACTCGCCGCTCGCTGATGCCAGCTAGGCTCTCATTTCGATGCAGGGATGATCTCTACCTCGGTGCCATTCCGGTAAACGAGCGAGCCTTTGAACTTGCCTTTGAACTGGAAGGTACAACCCGACGGGGTGGTCTGGCTGAGGTCTTCTTCCGCCGTTCTGACCGTGTCCCCGGGTTCTACCGTAACAGGCCCAACCTCCTCGAGCACCGCGCCGTTGGGGTTGACCAACGCCATATGCGTCAGTTCGCTCGGCGTGTTCCCAACGTTGACCGCTAAGCAGCGAACGAGTCCAGAAGTGAGGTCTTCACCAGGAAAAGGACTCGTCGTCAGCGAACACGCTTACCTTCCCGCCCTTCCATCTTGACCCAGCTAACGCCTGCCTGTGGCGCGGGGCCAAACGCCTCGCGCTGCCACCCAAAGACTTCGCCGTCCTGAACTACTTGGTGAGTCATGCCGGGCAGTTAGCGACGCACGAAGACCTCCTTAAGGCCGTGTGGCCCGACACTATTGTGAGTCCCAGGGGGCTGAAAGCCTTCGTGCGCCGTCTCCGCCAGGTGCTGGGCGATCAGGCCGCCAAACCCCGCTTCATCGAGACCGTGCCGCGGCGGGGGTATCGGTTTATCGCTCCCGTCGCGGCTACCGCCGCCCTAGTTGCAAGTTCCAGGTTTCAAGTTTCAAGTTCGGACACTCCGCACTCGGCACTCAGCACTCAGCACTCAGTCCTGGTGGGCCGTGAGGCCGAACTGGCGCAACTGCATGGATGGCTGGAGAAAGCATGCAACGGTGAGCAGCAAATCGTCTTCGTCATTGGCGAACCGGGGATCGGCAAGACGGCGCTTATCGAGGCGTTTCTTCAGAGCCTAATGTCACAACAAGTCCAGAGTCCAAAGTCTAAAGTCCAAAGTCAGGACAATCAGCTTCTAGCCCCCAGGGTGTGGATCGGACGAGGGCAGTGCGTGGAACAGCACGGTGCCGGGGAACCGTACATGCCGGTGCTGGAAGCCTTGGAGCGACTGGGCCGCACGTCTGACGGGCAGCACCTCAAGAGGGTACTGAGCCAGCACGCACCGACCTGGTTGGCGCAGATGCCTACGCTCCTCAGCGCTCCTGACCAAGAAGGGCTGCAAAGGCGGGTTCTAGGGACAACACGGGAGCGCATGCTCCGCGAATTTGCCCAAGCCCTCGAAGGGCTGACCGCAGAGCGGGCGCTGGTAGTGGTAGTGGAGGATTTGCACTGGGCGGATGCGTCCACACTGGACCTCTTGGCTGTCCTGGCGCGGCGGCCAGAGCCAGCACGGGTGCTGGTGATCGGCACGTACCGGCCGCTCGAAGTGTTGGGTAATGGCCTCCCCTTTAACAGCATGACCCAGGAGTTGCACACTCACGGTCTGTGTAGCGAACTGGCCCTGGGGTTGCTGAGTGAGGGGGATGTAGCGGCCTACCTGGAGAAGCGCTTTCCGCAGCGTGTGGCGCCGACGCGCTTGGCCGCTGTCCTCCATCAACGCACCGAGGGCAATCCGCTCTTTCTGGTCAGTGTGGTCAACGAGCTGATAACGCGCGGCGCCTTGAGCGAGGGTGAGGAGGGGTGGGTGTTGCACGACACCTTAGAGGAGATAGCCGCTAGAGTGCCTGAGAATATTCGACAGCTTGTCGCCCGGCAGCGCGAGCGGCTCCGCCCGGAGGAACAAAGCGTATTGGAAGCGGCGAGCATAGCGGGACAGGAGTTTTCCGCAGCGGCAGTGGCGGCGGCGTTAGCGACTGAGGTGGTGGAGGCTGGGGAGTGTTGCGGGCGGTTGGCCGAGCGCCAGCAGTTTCTGCGACCGATGGGCATGGCCGAATGGCCGGATGGAACAGTCGCGGCACGCTACGGATTCATTCATGCTCTCTACCAGCACTTATGGCACGAGCGAGTGAGTATCGAGAAGCAGCAACAGTGGCACCTGCAGATCGGCGAGCGGAAAGAGCGGGCCTATGGCCAACGGGCCCCCGAGATTGCCGCCGAGCTGGCCGTGCACTTTGAGCAGGGCAGAGATCGCCCGAAGGCGGCACAGTATCTGCAGCACGCGGCTGACAATGCCTTGCGACGTTCAGCGGCTCGTGAGGCGATTGCGCAAGTGTCCAAGGGGCTACAACTCCTCAGAGTTTTGCCAAAGACTGCCGCGCGGGTGCAGCAAGAACTGACCTTGCAAATGACGTTGAGTGGGGCTCTGCGCATGAGCAAGGGGTTTGCTGCGCCAGAGGTCGCCGACGCGTATGCGCGCGCCCGCGGTCTCTGCCGTCAGATGAAAGCAACGCCGCAACTCTTTTCGGTTTTGTGGGGGTTGTCCTCGTTTTATGTGGCCCGAGCCGACGTACAAGCGGCGCGCGAGATTGGTGAGCAACTCCTGAGGTTGGCTGGTCGCATGCAAGACTCAGCATTGCTGATTGAAGCCTACATGAGATTCGGACTGCCCCTCTATCTGCAGGGAGAGCTCGTGCGTGCTCTGGGGTACTTGGAGCAAGGTCTCAAACTTTATGACGTCCAACAGCATCGCGCGCTGGCATTCCGCTATGGACAGGACCCTGGAGTCATGGGGTTCTGTTATGCTGCCCTAGTGTTATGGTGTCTCGGTTATCCAGAGCGGGCGCAAGAAAAAATCGCGGAAGGATTGCGGCTCGCACAGGAACTCTCTCACCCCAGTACGTTAGCGTATGCGTTGTATATCGCGGCCGCGCATTGTGTGCTGCGCCGTGAGGAATCGGCAACCCAGAAATATGCGGATGCACTGATGACGCTCGCAATGGAACGGGAATTCCCACACTGGTTGACGCGCGGAGCTGTATACCGGGGATGGGCGTTGGCTGCGCAAGGCCACCTCGACGAGGGGATTAGTGAGATGCACGAAGGGATCACAGCCAGTCGGCAGATGGGAGCAGAAACGTGGCAGCCGTATTTTCGCGCGCTGCTCGCGGATCTCTATAGCAAGAAGGGGCAACCAGAGACCGGACTCGCCCTCGTGACTGAGGCGCTCTCGATGATGGATAGAACGAGGGAGCGGATTGCCGAATCGGAGTTGTATCGACTGAAAGGCGAACTCCTACTGGCGCAGGAAAGCAAAAGTCAAAAATCAAACATCAAAAGGCAAAAGTTAAAAGTTAGCGATCCCCGATCCCCGACCCTCGACCTTCAATCCGAAGCCGAAGTGTGCTTTCTGAGGGCGATCGAGATCGCGCGTCAACAACAGGCGAAGTTGTTTGAGCTGCGTGCTACCATGAACCTGGCGCGTCTCTGGAGCCAACAAGGCAAACCGCACGAAGCACGTACCGCGTTGTTAGAGCTTTACGGCTGGTTTACCGAAGGGTTTGACACGCAGGATTTGCAGGAAGCCCAGGCGCTGTTGGAAGAATTATCCTGAGAATTTCGGTTGACACGATCCGAACGGCCTTGTAATTCTAACAAACGTTCGATTTTCTCAGGAAGGAGATCTTCTCATGCGGTTTGGCATCTACGCGGAGATGCAGTGCCCACCGGAGAAGCCGCACGAACAACTCTACTGGGAGATCCTGCGCCAGATCGAACATGCAGACGAAGTGGGCTTCGATGTCTACTCCACCATCGACCATCACTTCTCGCAAGAGTTTGGCATCTCGGCGAATCCCCTTGCACTGTTCTGTGCTGCAGCACAACGCACGCGTCGCATTCGCTTCCGCACCGCACTGCACGTCTTACCACCGAAAAACCCGATGGAACTGGCCGGCCAGATTGCTGTGGCCGATATCATTACCGGTGGGCGCCTGGAGTGTGGCGTAGGCCGCGGCCATGCCTGGCTGTACCACGGTTTCGGCATTCCTATCGAGGAGTCGCAAGCGCGATTCGATGAGGCATTTGACATTCTCATCCGCGCCTGGACCGAAGAGCGATTTTCTTACGACGGTCAGTTCTGGAAGATTCACAATGCCCGCGTAGTACCACGACCACTCCAGAAACCGCATCCGCCAATTTTGACTGGTGGGACGAGCGACAGTACCTACGAGTTCGCTGGTAAGCGTGGCTATGGCATGCTTGTGCCGCCGTTGCTGCCTTTTGCGGCGATGGAGCGGCAGTTTGGCATCTATCGTGAGACCTGTGCGAAGTACGGACATGAACCGCATATTATCTACCTGCGTCCCATTTACCTCGGTGACGACGCGGTCCAGGTACGGCGCGAGTGCGAGCGGTATCTGCTGAATTTCATTGCTTTCACCGCCAAAACAGCTGAACTTATTTGTCATTCACCAGAGGAACTACGCAAAGCAGGATATGGATTCTATGCTAGCGGGGCGCTCGAATCCTTGACCAAGCTCTCTTACGACGATCTGGTCGAGCAAAATGTCGCCTTTGTTGGCAGCTCAGCGCAGGTGATCGACAAAGTCGGCTGGTTAGCGGAAAAGGCCGGAATTACGGAGTTCGACATCCTCGCGAACTATGGCGGTATTACACATTGGCAGTCGCTCAAGCAGCAGGAGCTGTTTGCGCGACATGTGATCCCGGCCTTTGCGTGACGGGATGTATCCGAGCCGCGACCGTGAGGGAACGGAGGAGAGACAGAGATAGAGACAGAGAAGAAGATACCGCTTGCTGACGCGCGCGGCTCTGACTCTTCTCTGATCGCCAACTGAAGGGGACAAAGGAGACGCCATGAGCGACACCTTGCCGTTGCTGCCAACCAGTATAGTGGGCAGCCACGCCTTGCCCGGTTGGTTCTTCTGGGCGCAGGAGGGGATAAAGCAGGACAAGTTTGGTCGGTTCGACTTACGCGAGCTGTACAACGATGCGGTTGATCTCGCTATTCTCGATCAGGAACGGGCCGGGGTCGATGTGATCTGGGATGGCGAGATGCGGCGGCATAACTTCATCATGGGATTCTATAGCCGTCTGACCGGCGTTGAGACAGGCGAGATCCCCCGCAAGCTCGGCCCCTATTTCTATGATGCGAACGTGCTCCATAACATCGTTGGGAAGATTACTGCTCCTGAAGGGCTCGGAGTAGTAGAAGAGTTTCACTATCTCCGCCAGCGTACGACCCGACGGCTCAAGGCACCCCTTCCTGGTGCGCTTACACTGTTGACGGCGACCGTTCTGAAAGGCGGCTATGCCGACAAGGAGAGTGTTGTTGCCGATCTCGTGACAATCATTAACAAAGAGTGCAGAGACCTCGCTGCAGTGGGTTGTGATTTCATTCAGATTGACGAACCGGCGTTTGACTCGTGGTTTCGCCACACCCCTCGTCTGGTTGTAGACATCTTCAACAAAACAGTGGAAGGGGTGAATGCGAAGATCGCCATCCACATCTGTTTTGGCAATCAGGCTGGACGCGCTCGTAATCCGCGCTCTTATGCTCCTTTCCTGAAGTACATGGATGATCTCAAGGCTGAGCAGTTTGTCTTGGAATTTGCCAACCGCGAGATGAGTGAGCTGAATGTTTGGCGGGATACCCTGCCGGAACGCGAGCTGGCAGCAGGAGTGCTCGATGTGAAGAACTACCATCGCGAGTCGCCCGAGGAAGTAGCTACCAGGATTCGTCAGGTCCTAAAATTCGTCCCGCCTGAGAAGTTGTGGCTCGTACCTGACTGTGGTTTCAACCAGTCTCCACGCTGGTGGACGGTGGCGAAACTTAACGCCATGGTGGCGGGCACACGGATAGTGAGGGCAGAACTCGGTGTGTGACGTTCTAGCGGGGTGCGATACTGCGTTCACCCTTCGACAGGCTCAGGGTGAACGGGGGAGCTTTGAAGGTATTGAGGTGAACGTTTTCCGTTCGTGCTGAGCTTGTCGAAGCGCGGACGCTACCTTTTCAGCAGTCTGCCAAAGGGAACAACCATGCCGGATCCCGACGTCAACAAATTTCTCCCCCCTTTAGATCTTTGGCCTAAGCGAGACTTCACTGCCGGCGGCTTTTCTTATCCGGAGAAACTCAACGCCGCCGAAGAACTGGTGCGGCGCAATCTGGAGTCCGGGTTCGGTTCCAAGGTGGCCATCTATTACGGGCGGGAACAGATCACCTACAGGGAACTTGACCGTGCAGTCAAACAACTTGCCGGCGTTCTTGCCGCGCGAGGGGTTGGCAAGGGCGACCGCGTTCTGCTGCGCCTGCCGAACACTCCTGACTTTATTTACAGTTGGCTTGCAGTCATTCACCTGGGAGCCATTGCCGTTGCCACGGTTCCATTGCTGCGCGAGCGCGAGATGGAAAAGATTCTGCGCGACGCTGAGATCAAGACGGCCATCGTCGAGAGTGGATTTCTCGCTGAAATCGAGAAAGTGCGTGAACGTGTCCCGGAACTCAAAAATGTGCTCCTCTCTGGGGAGAAGCGGGCTGGTTACCCGCACATTCGCGAATTGATGACTCAGGCGTCATCCGACAGAGAAGCGGAGCAGACTAGGCGGGATGATATTGCCGTCCTTGCCTATACATCAGGGAGCACGGGAGATCCCAAGGGTACGATCCACTTTCACGAGGATATTTTGGCGATCGCCGATGGGGTGGCGCAGAACAATATGGGCTTTCGCCCTGAGGATATCTGCGCCGGTCATCCGACCCTCGCGTTTACCTTTGGGTTGGGTGGACTCCTGGTTTTCCCCTTTCGCTTTGGCGCCTCGACGGTGATGCTCGAACGCTTCACTCCCCGTGCCATGCTCCAGACGCTCAAAGACTACAAAGCTTCGGTCGCGTTCTGCGCACCCACGTGCTTTCACATGATGCTGGACTTGAATGAGCCGGGAGACTTGCCTCATTTGCGGCTCGGCGTGACTGGCGGAGCTTCACTCCCACCGGTGACCTACAGACGCTGGCAGGAACGGTATGGCAGCGAACTCCTTGAAGGGATTGGCGCGACCGAGTTGTTGCACATGTTTATCTGTAACTATCCCGGCGAGGTCAAACCCGGATCGTGTGGTAGGGTGGTCAAAGGGTATGAAGCAGCGGTGGTCGATGAAAGTCTCAACCCTGTGTCGCCTGGAGAAGAGGGATTATTAGCGGTACGAGGGCCAACCGGCTGCCGCTACTGGAAGAAGCTGGACCGGCAGCAGGAGTATGTGCAAGGCGGCTGGAACCTCACTGGTGATGTGTTCACGTATGACACGGAAGGCTACTTTTGGTTTCGCTGCCGGCGGGACGACATCATTGTGAGCGCAGGCTACAACATTGCCGGTCCGGAGGTGGAGAATGTGCTCTTAGAACATCCGGCAGTGCAGGAGGCTGCGGTTGTCGGGGTGCCTGATACGCTGAGAGGACAAGTGGTGAAGGCTTTTGTCGTCCTGCGATCCGGATTCTCTGGAGATGAAAAGACGGTTGCGCAGCTCCAAGAGTTTGTGAAGCAAGAGCTAGCGCCATACAAATATCCCCGCCAGGTCGAATTTGTTCCCGAGTTGCCGCATACCCCAACGGGGAAGATTCAGCATTTTCGGCTGCGGCGGCAGGAACCGCTAGCGCCTTAAAGCAGTTCTCACTTGCATGTCCCCAGCCGACCGTACGGCTATGGGTTCCCTCTCCCCTTGTGGGAGAGGGACAGGGTGAGGGGGTGTTTGGTCGTGCTCCAGCCATTGCTTCCCCCATCCTGACCTTCCCCCGCAAGGGGGGAAGGGACCCGAATACTTAGCGTAGAAGGATATTCGTTCTTGAGTTGGGACCGATCACCATATCCATGCTGACACGTACCAGTTGACAGCCGAGAGTATCCAGCAGGATAATCACCCCCGTGAAAGAGGGATTGGCAGAAGGGACAACGGCCGAGACCCGCAAACTCGCCGCCATCATGTTCACCGATATGGTGGGCTTCAGCCGCCAGATGGGCGCCAATGAAGCCAGCACGTTGCGGCTGCTGGCCATACATAATCGGGTCGTCGAGCAAGCCATAGCTGCGCATCACGGCCACATCATCAAGACCTTTGGTGATGCCTTCCTGGTGGACTTTCCCTCGGTAGTTCACGCCGTACAGTGCGCCCAGCGTATTCAAGCCCAGTTTCGTGCCCACAACGCTGAACACGACCACGCCGAGCAGGTCCACATCCGCATCGGCATCCACCTGGGCGACATTGTGGTGCAGCCGAATGGCGATGCGCTCGGCGATGGGGTCAACATTGCCTCCCGCCTGCAGACCTTAGCCAAGGCCGATACTATCTGTATCTCACACAAAGTCTATGAAGAGGTGGAGAAGAAGCTGGCTCTGGGCACGGTCGTCTCGCTGGGGCGACCGAAACTAAAGAACATTGCCCCACGCTTCCAGATCTATGCCCTCCTACCAGAGAAGCCTCAAGGGTTGCGACAGCATCTGCATGTGCAACGGCTCAAGCTTCGTAGGGTGGGCACGGTCGTGTTCGTGCTCGTGAGCGTGCTGCTTCTCAGAGGACTCGTCATCTTTCTGTTCCCCTCTCTTCCGACACTCATCACTCGACACTCATCGCTCGTCACTGAGGAGGCAAAGCCTCCGTCGCTGCCCTTGCCCGACAAACCCTCCATGGTCGTCCTCCCGTTCGTCAACCTGAGTGGTGATCCTGGGCAAGAATATTTCAGCGATGGCATCACCGAGGAATTGACCGCCAGCCTCTCGCGCCTTGCCAACCTCTTTGTCATCTCCCGCAATTCCGCCTTCTTCTACAAGGGCAAGGCCGTGAAGATGCCAGACCTGAGCAAGGAGTTGGGGGTGAAATATGTGCTGGAGGGCAGCCTGCGCAAGGCCGGGGATCAGGTGCGGATCACCATCCAGTTGATCGATGCCAACACAGACCATCACCTGTGGTCCGAGCGCTATGACCGCTCACTGAAAGACATCTTTGCCCTGCAAGACGATATCGTGCAGAAGATCGCGACGACGTTGGAACTCCAGCTTCCGTTCTGGGAGGGAGGTTACCAATTGCGCAGACACACGGATAACTTGGAGGCCTATGACTCCTACCTGCGCGGACTGGAGTCTCTTGTCCGCGCAAACTTAGAAACAAAGAAGGAGGCCAATGAACAAGCCCGGCAGATGTTCGAGCGCGCCCTTGAGTTAGACCCAACCTATGCCGAGGCGTACGCGGGGCTGGGTTGGACCTATTTTAACGAGTGGTTCTTTCAATGGAATCTGAACCGTGCGCAATCGCTCGAGCGCGCCCTTGAAGTAACGCGACAAGCCATTACCCTGGATGACTCCTTGTCTATGCCCCACGCGACTTTGGGCCAAATCTATCTCTGGAATAAGCAACATGACCAAGCGATTGCCGAGGTACGGCGGGCTATTGCCCTCGCTCCCAACTACTCTGACAACTATCTGGTGCTAGGGATTATTTTAGTCTTTGCCGGGCAACCGGAGGAAGCCATAGAGGTGATCAAAAGGGGGATGCGCCTCAATCCCCGGTATTCGGGCATGTACCCCGCTAACCTCGGTTGGGCGTATCGCATGGCGGGGCGGTGTGAAGAGGCGCTTGCCCCCCTGCAGGAAGCCCTCATGCTTTCCCCTAATTTTCTGCCTGCCCACTCTAGCCTCGCTGGCTGCTATGCCGAGTTAGGGCGGCAGGAAGAGGCTCAGGCTCGGGTGGCTGAAGTTCTGCGGCTCAATCCCCATTTTTCTTTGGAGGTAATGAGACGGAATCTCCCCTACAAAGATCCCGTGGTACTAGAGCGCTATCTTGCCGACCAGCGCAAGGCGGGGCTCAAATAAGTACTGAGTAACGGGTGCTGAAGGCTGAGTGCTGAATAAGCTATCGAGTCCGTAGGTTGGGCAAAAGCGCAGCGTTGCCCAACGAGAGCGAACTCTGAAAAGAGGAGGATAAGCGTGGACATCAGGGAAAAACTTGACGAAGCCTTGAAAGACCTATCCGTTGCGGACGAAGAGATGCTTGACGCCTTTTTTGCCTTTGCCAACGAGCATCTGGAACAAGCGGTTCAGACGGTTAACGAGATTAACCAAATGCTCAGAGAGATGAAGGGTCCGTAGGTTGGGCAAAAGCGCAGCGTTGCCCAACGAGAGCGAACGCTGGGCTTCGCAAGCTCAGCCCAGCCTACGAAACTCTACATAACAACCAGCAGCAATCGATGGAAATTTTCTAGAGTTCGTATCAGGAGGGACCCCATGCGGCTTCAGGATAAAGTGACCATCGTGACCGGAGCAGCGAGCGGCATTGGCCGCGCGACGGCAAGACTTTTTGCACAGGAGGGGGCACGGCTTGTACTTGGTGATCTAGACCAATCAGGCTTGGACAAAGTGTTGGCTGAAGTGGGCTCAGAGAAAAGTCGGGGAGTCGTCGGGGACGTATCGAAGGAAGAGACCGCCCGCCGTCTGGCTCAGGAGGCGGTATCGGCGTTTGGCCGTATCGATATTTTGGTTAACAACGCGGGTATCCACTTCCTCAAGGATATTACCGACATGACTGAGGAGGAATGGGACCGGTTAATGAACATCAATTTGAAAAGTATGTTCCTGTGCTGCAAGCACGTCATTCCTCATATGCTCAAGCAGAAGAAAGGGGCAATCGTAAACTTGGCTTCGATCTCTTCCTTCGTCGGGCAGGAAATGGACGGGGCGAGCACCTTCGCCTACAACATCACCAAGGCTGGGGCGTTGCAACTCACCAAATCTTTGGCTACTCGCTATGCAGCAGACGGCATTCGCGTCAATTGCGTCTGTCCTGGAGGAATTGAGACGAACATCCTCAAGCGGACGACCCCCGAGGAGGTTGATGAGTTCTGGCGCATGTCCGCTTCTGGGCACCCTATGGGCCGTAATGGACAACCCGCAGAAGTCGCTCAAGCAATCCTCTTTCTCGCGTCTGACGACGCCTCGTTTGTTACTGGTTGTCCTCTCCTGGTTGATGGCGGATACTTGTCGAGATAATCCGACGAGCCGTAGAGCAACGGATATGTGAGGAGAAGCCGATGGCCTTAGCGACCACCAAGTACCGCTACTTCAATCAAACTGAAGAGACCATGGCGCACGAACAACGGCGTGCCTGGCAATGGCAACAGATTCAAGCGTTGCTCGAACGTGCCTCGCACAACGAGTTTTATCAGCAGAGGTTTGCGGCTGCAGGGGTCGATTTCGCACACATTCGCAGTTGGGACGATTTTTCTACCCGGGTGCCGTGTCTCACGAAGAAAGATCTCCTGGAAGATCAAAAAGTGTATCCTCCATATGGGCGGCGGCTCATGGCGCCTGAGCAGGACATCTCTCAAGCGTGGATTACAAGCGGCACCTCTGGAGTTGGCCAGGAAGTACATGCCCTCAGCGAAGAAGATGTGCGCCGTGGCGCGGAGCATTGTTTCTACGCGCTCACGTGGGCAGGAATGCAGCCAGGAGACCTCAACCTGGTCTGCTGGCCGGTCGCCACCATGGCTGGCGGTTTGGTGCTTTCTGAAGCCCTCAGGCGATTCCGCGCTCATACGATGCTGGTGCAGATCTTTGACTCAAAGACCAAGATTGAGCGCATGAGAACGTTTCAACCGCACTATCTCTGGGTTACACCTGTGTATCTGACACGTCTCTCTGCCTTATGTGAAGAGATGAATTTTCTTCCGCGGCGAGACCTCCGCCGCCTGAAAGGCGTGTTCATCTCGACCGGCAGCTATCCGATCGAGTGGGCCGAACGCATGCAAGAGTTTTGGGGCGCTCCGCTGTCTGATGTGTACGGCACCACACAAATCGGCACGATGTTTGGGGCGACCTGTGAAGAAGGAGTAGTGCGCAACGGCAAACGCGGGTGTTTTCATTTTATTGACCAATGGGCATTGCTCGAAGTGATCAACCCAGAGACCGGCGCACCGGTTGCCTCTGGCGAGGAGGGGGATGTCGTCGTGACGACCTTTAACCGGGTGGCCACGCCTTTAGTGCGGTTTCGGCACGGAGACCGCGTCCGACTACTTCCACCTGATTACTGCTCCTGTGGGCGCACTGGCCCCTGTTTGGAAGCCGGAACGATCGCCCGATACGACGACATGATGAAGATCAAAGGGGTGAACATTTGGCCTGATGCGACCGATGCCGTGTTGTTCAGCTATCCCGAGGTTGACGAGTACAATGCGCGTATCTACGTCGATCAGAATGCAGGACGGGAAGAGGTTGACCTCAAAGTCGCTTTCAAAGCTGGAACAGATGCGGTGCACAAGCAAGAAATTCTGGCGCAGCTGCCAGGGCAACTGCGTGAACGGACTGGAGTCGCGATGGACGTCCGCGAGGTTACCCCGGATCAGATTGAGCGCTTCGAGTACAAAGCCATGCGCTGGACCGATGAGCGGATCTCTGGATTGCAGAAGGTGAAGTTTAGGGAGAAGTAGAGGAAAGAAACCGCCCTTCGACTTCGCTAGCGCTACGCTCAGGGTGAACGGATCTTGATTGGATGTTGAGAAGTGTCCGTTCATGCTGAGCTTGTCGAAGCATGAACACCGTTAGGGCACGGGCTATTAGCCTGGTTGAGGCTACAGTAATGACAGACTCTGAAATCGATCTCACCAACGTCGCGCAGCACATCAAAGAAGTTGGTCTCAAAGCCGGGGCCAAAGTCGTCGGCATCACAGCGGCGGACGCCTTCAACAGCTACGTGCCACAGGGGCACCGACCGGAAGACTTCCTGCCCGGAGCCAAGAGCGTGATCGTCGCTGGTGGTGACGGTCCCACCGCTGGTGCGTGGCACGCGCCTGACCATGATGTG
>Ga0187893_10007868_pt1 | contig 17159 bp, 8 predicted proteins | sample MA1701074metaG_FD_139574 | JGI IMG/M metagenome (GOLD analysis project Ga0187893, IMG submission 139574) | White microbial mat communities from a basaltic lava cave in the Kipuka Kanohina Cave System on the Island of Hawaii, USA - MA170107-4 metaG ... | reverse complement strand
TGGATCACGAAATGAACGAGGAGATGCGCGGCCACATCGAACTGCAAGCAGAAGCCTACATCCGCGACGGTATGGACCGGGCCGCCGCCACCGCGCGAGCCTTCCGCGACTTCGGCAATCTCCCCAGCCTTCAGGATACCGCCCGCGACGAGCGTGGCCTCCCAAAGCTGGAAACGTTCCTGCGCGATCTGCGGTTCGGGGTCCGGATGCAGGTTCGCAATCCGGGATTCGCCGCAGCGTCTCTCCTCACGCTTGCTCTTGGCATTGGAGCAACCACCGCCATCTTCAGCGTGCTCTATGGCATTCTCTTGCGGCCACTTCCCTTTCCCGAGCCGGACCGCCTTCTTTCGCTGTGGGAAAACGACAGCATCCGCAAGACCACGCGCGAACGCGCTTCCCATCCGGATTTCCTGGATATCCAGAGAGAGGCGAAGTCGTTCTCTTCGATCGCGGGGTCGCAGCAGTTGAACCTGACGCTTACAGGCGCCGGCGAACCCGAGCGACTCCAAGCCTTGCGAGTCACGCAACACTTTTTCAGAACACTCGGCATCGAGCCGATCCTCGGTCGCGCCTTCACGGAAGACGAACTGCGGCCCAACTCGGAGCGGAGAGTCATCCTGAGCCATGCGCTCTGGCAGCGCCGGTTCGGGGCCGATCCCGCGGTGCTCGGGCGCACGATGGCCTTGGACCGGCAGCCTCACACGATCATAGGCGTCATGCCTCGTGGATTTCCCGATTCGCTCGCGCCGTTCCACCGGGAGGATCTTTGGATCCCTTCTCAGCCGGTACCCCTAGACGAGTTTCGTGGCGTGCACCGCACCCTGATCTACGCGCGCCTCCGAGCCGGCGTCACTCTCGCCGGTGCACAAGCGGAAGTCGTGGGGATCCTCGCCCGTCTCGAGAAGGCTTACGCGGACGACAACAAAGGCCGCTCGGGTTTCGTCGAGCCACTCCAGAAGACGCTCACGGATGATTATCGGCGCTCGCTCCAAATCCTGATGGGCGCCGTCTTCCTGGTTCTGCTGGTCGCGGCGGTCAATGTCGCAAACCTGTTGTTCGCGCGCTCGGCGGCGCGGGGGCGGGAAATTGCGGTCCGTGTCGCACTCGGCGCCGGGCGTGGCGGGCTTCTCCGCCAGATCCTGACCGAGACTCTTCTGATGGCCGTCTGCGGCGGCGCACTTGGAATCGCGACCAGCTTCGCGACGATCCAACTCCTGGTGCGCGCCGCGCCCGCCGGCATTCCACGTCTCGAAACTGTTTCCATCGACGCAGCGGTTCTTCTATTTGCGATCGCGATTTCCATCGGCGCCTGGCTGATCGCGGGTTTCCTTCCGGCGTGGCGTCTTTCCCGCGCCAACCCGCACGATGCGTTGAAATCCTCCGGACGCAGCGCCACCGCCGGCCGCTCCGGAGAGCGCGCCCGATCGCTGCTCGTCGCAAGTGAAATCGCGTTCGCCGCCATGCTCGTGATTGGAGCCGGTCTGCTCATCAAGAGTTTTTGGAAGCTACAACGAACTACGCCGGGGTACGACCCGAATGGCGTCCTCAGCCTTTCTCTTGAGCTTCCGCCCACTCGCTACGAGTCTCCCAAGAGGTGGCCCATCCACGATTGGCCGGTCGTCACGCAACTCCTTGGGCGCATGCGCGACGATGTCGCCCGGCTTCCGGGGGTGGACTCCGTCGCCGTGGCCGTGCAGGCGCCTCTTGCTGGAGCTTGGACTACGCGTGTCTTCGTCGAAGGGCGTCCCATACCGACGGCGGGGGATATGGATGAAGCGGGATTCAGTCCCGTCAGCCACGAATACTTCCAAACGCTCCGCCTCCCGGTTGTCGCCGGCCGCGGGTTCGAATCCACCGACGATGCACGCCATCCTCTGGTGGCCATCGTCAGCGAGGCGTTCGTGCGCCGCCACTTTCCAAATGAGAACCCGCTCGGCCGCCGCATCGTTGTTTACGGAGCTCCCCGGCTCATCGTCGGCATATGCGGGGATACACGCTACGCGAGCGTCGCCGCTCCCGCCGAGCCGATCATGTTTCTACCCTTCGATCAAAATCCCCTCGGCCAGGCGACTCTTCTCGTCCGCACGCGTCTCGACCCTCTATCCCTCGCCGCCAGCGTTTCCCGAGTCATCCATCAGATTGACCCTGAGCTGGCGCCGTTCGAGGTTCAAAGTCTCTCGAATGGACTGGCTACGTCCATCGCCTTCCGCCGCTTCCTGGTGTTTCTGCTCGCCTGTTTCGCTGCGCTGGCCCTCGCTCTGGCCGCTATCGGCATCTATGGCGTCACGCAGTACGTCGTCAACGGACGCACGCGCGAGATTGGTATCCGGATAGCGCTCGGCGCCTCCGAATCCCACCTCCTCAAGGAAGTCCTTGGAACCGGTATGCTCCGTGCCTGCGCGGGTCTCGCGTTTGGCGCTCTGGGAGCATTCCTGCTTCGGAATTTTCTCCGGTCGACGCTGTATGAAGTTCCACCGGCGGACCCGGCGACCTATGCCGCTGTCCTCATCTTCCTGGCGGTGGTCGCCCTTGTCGCCTGCTGGCTGCCTGCACGGCGGGCAGCGCGCATGGAGCCAGTGTCGGCATTACGCGAGGATTGAACTAGTAGACCAGAGGCTTGCCCACGCTAAAATGCAAGGTTCATGTCCAATCCCCACGACACCAAAGCGGAGTGCGCCGGCCGGCTCCGCTCGCGCTGCTGGTTCGACAATCCCGCGAACCCCGACGCCACTGCAATCTACATCGAGCGCTATCCCAATTTCGGGATCACGCGCGAAGAGATGCAGTCCGGCAAGCCCGTGATCGGCATTGCGCAAACCGGCAACGATCTGTCCGCTTGTAATCGTCACCACCTCGTGCTTGCCGAGCGCATCCGCGATGGCATTCGGGATGCCGGCGGAATCCCCTTTGTCTTCCCGGTCCATCCGATTCAAGAATCCTGCCGCCGTCCGACCGCGGCCGTCGACCGCAATCTGGCCTACCTCGGCTTGGTCGAAGTGCTTCACGGCTATCCCATCGATGGGGTCGTGCTGACAACCGGCTGCGACAAGACTACTCCCGCCTGCCTCATGGCCGCCGCCACGGTCGACATACCCGCTATCGTCTTTTCCGGTGGACCGATGCTCAACAGCTATTACAAGGGCCAACTGTCCGGCTCGGGCATGGCTCTCTGGGACGCCCGCCGGATGCTCGCCGCGGGCGAAATCGATCTTAACAGCTTCATGGAAATGGTGGCCGCCTCCGTGCCCAGCATCGGACATTGCAACACCATGGGAACCGCGACTTCGATGAATTCACTTGCCGAAGCATTGGGCATGTCGCTCCCCGGTTGTGCGGCCATCCCAGCTCCCCACCGCGAGCGCGCGCAAATGGCCTATCACACCGGGGTCCGGATCGTTGGGATGGTGCAGGAGGATCTAATACCTTCCAAGATTCTGACGCGGGAAGCCTTCGAGAATGCCATCGTGGTGTGCTCGGCCATCGGCGGATCCACAAATTGCCCTCCCCATATCATCGCCATCGCCCGCCACATCGGCGTTCCCCTCGACATTCACGAGTGGGAACGAGTCGGACAGAATGTGCACCTCCTGGTGAACGTGCAGCCCGCGGGCAAGTACTTGTCCGAAGCCTACTACTATGCCGGCGGAGTACCCGCGGTGTTGGGAGAGTTAATGCAGGCCGGGCTGATCCGCACTGGCGCGATGACCGTCACTGGCCGGACGATCGGCGAAAACTACGCCACTGCCCGCAGCCTCAACCAGGATGTCATCCGTTCCTATCACGACCCACTCATGAAGAACGCAGGCTTCATGGTGCTTTCGGGCAATCTATTCGATGCCGCTCTGATCAAGACCTCCGTGATCGGCCAGGAGTTCCGCCATCGCTTTCTCTCCGATCCAAACACACCCGAATGCTTCACCGGCCGTGCGATCGTCTTCGAAGGGCCTGAAGACTACCACGACCGTATCAACGACCCTGGTCTCGACATCGACGAGACATGCATTCTGGTTGTTCGCGGCGTTGGTCCAATCGGATATCCCGGCTCCGCCGAAGTCGTCAACATGCTCCCACCGGATGCGTTGGTACGCAAAGGAGTGAACCAGCTCCCGACGATCGGCGATGGCCGCCAAAGCGGCACTTCGGCGAGCCCATCTATCTTGAACGCTTCGCCGGAATCAGCAGCGGGCGGCAATCTCGCGATTCTCCGTACAGGCGACCTACTCAAGGTGGATCTGGTCAACCGCCGCGTGGATATTCAGATTCCCGAGGAGGAAATCGCTCGCCGCCGGGCCAGTCTGAAGATTGAGATCCGGCCACATCAAACTCCCTGGCAGGAGATCCAAAGGGCTCATGTTGGCCAACTCTCCACGGGGGCTTGCCTGGAATTCGCGGTGAAGTATCACGACGTGGGTCGCGATATTCCCCGCCATAGTCACTAGACTCATACTACTGTGTTAGGAACTTGTGGGGCAGCTTGTAAGCTGGGCCCGAGTGGAAATCGGGCCTTGTGTGTCGTAGACACTCGAACAGCGGCGGTTACCAACCGCCGCGCAGGATGCCATCCTGCCCCACAATGGCAAAGTCTACATCGTTTTCCAACACAGGAGTTCTAGCGTGCGGTGGCTCCGCCGTCGACGACGAACACCTGGCCGGTTACGTAGGAAGCTTCGTCTGAAGCCAGGTACAGCGCCATGCCGCCGATCTCTTCCGGCGTGCCGATGCGCGGCACCGGTTGCGAAGCGCGAAGGTTGGCCATGTGATCTTCGTTTTGCCAGAAGTAGGCGCTAAAATCAGTTTGAATCAAGCCGGGAGCCAGCGCGTTGACGCGCACGTTGCGTGCGCCGAACTCGATGGCCCACACCCGAGTCATCATGATTAGCGCGGCCTTGGTGGAACTGTAGACCAACCCCTCCGGTTGAGGGCGGAGCCCTGCTATGGAAGCAACATTAATTACAGAGCCGCCGCCCCGTTCCATCATTTTCGGTACGGTAAGGCGAATGAGCCGTATCGCGGCGAGAACATTGAGCTCGAGTGTCTTGAGATAGGCTTCGTCAGTCACCTGCAGCGCAGGACCTTGGCCGATGTTGGTGGCACTGTTGTTCACGAGGATATCGACGCGTCCAAATCGCTGCTCCGTTTCGCCAACCAGGCGATCGATCTCCTCTTTCCGGCCGGCGTGGCAGGCGATGGGAACGGTTTTGCCGGGCAGTTCCGCGAATTCCTTTGCGGTGGCTTCGAGATTCTCCATCTTGCGGCTGGCGATCACAACGTTGGCTCCTGCTTCCGCGAACCGATGCGCGATTGCCTTGCCGATCCCACGTCCGCCGCCGGTGACCAGCGCAGTCTTTCCTTGCAGGCTGAAACTCATCGATATGTTCTCCTCATGTCCTGGCGTTGTCGAAATCGGAGAAGGTTCGGCCTTCGTTCACCAGGCGGTCGAGAAGCGGTGCGGGCTGCCATTGATCGCCGAAGTTTTCATGGAACTCCTTGACCCGCGCGAGCACTTTGGGGAGCCCGACGAGATCGGCATACTTCATCGGGCCGCCGCGCCAGGCGGGGAATCCATAGCCGTTGATGTAGACGATGTCGATGTCGACCGAGCGGAGCGCAATCCTCTCTTCCAGAATGCGCGCGCCCTCATTCACGAGAGCGTAGAGCGCACGGTCAATGATTTCGTCGCGGGAAACGTCGCGCTGAGGAATCTCCATTTTGCCGGCGGTGCGAGCGATGATCGTCTCGGTCTCCGGATCGGGCGACGGATTGCGATTCTCGTCATAGCGGTACCAACCGGCGCCTGTCTTCTGTCCGTAACGACCCGCTTCGCAGAGCTTGTCGGGAACCTCCGGATAACGCACACCTGGGATTTCGAGATGCTTGAACTCCTGACGGATGCGCCAGCCGACGTCGAGGCCGGCGAGATCAAGAACCGCGAGCGGTCCCATGGCCCAGCCGAAGTCGTAGAGAACCGAGTCGACGAATTCGGGTTTAGCGCCCTCTTCGACAGCAAAGATGGCCTCGCGCGTGTACGGATCGAACATACGGTTGCCAACGAATCCGCGGCAGTTACCGACGAGCACACCGACCTTTCGGAGGCGCCGCGCGAGATCCATCGAAGTTGCCATAACGGAGTGACTGGATTGTTTCCCACGCACAATCTCCAGCAGCCGCATCACATTAGCAGGACTGAAAAAATGATGGCCGATGACCGACTGGGGGCGCCGTGTGGCCGAGGCGATTTCATTGACGTCGAGCGTCGAGGTATTTGAAGCGAGAATTGCGTCCGGCTTCGCAACAGCATCGATCTCGGCGAACGTCTTCTTCTTCAACTCCATGTTCTCGAAGACAGCTTCCACGATGATGTCGGCCTCGGCGAAATCATCATAAGTAATTGTGGGCCGGATGAGCGCCATGCGGCGAGCCATCTCGTCTTGCGAGAGGCGGCCCTTCTTGACCGTGTTGGCGTAGTTCCGGGAGATCGCGGCAAGGCCGCGATTCAGAGCTTCTTGCGAGACGTCCTTGAGCACCACGGGAATCCCGGCATTGGCATAGTTCATTGCGATGCCGCCGCCCATCGTGCCTGCGCCGATCACGGCTGCTTTGCGGATCGGAAGCAGCGGCGTGTCCTTGGGGACATCGGGAATCTTGGCAACGGTCCGCTCACCGAAGAAAACGTGAATCATTGCCTTGGACTGATCCGAATACAAACACTTGCGGAACAGCTCGCTCTCCAGGCGGCATCCTTCCTCGAATGGAAGCTTGGCGGCTGCTTCGACCGCTTCGATAGCGGCGAGCGGAGCCGTCTGTCCCCTTGCGCGTTTGGCGGCCGCCTTACGCGCGGCATCGATGGCGGCAGCGTTGGCGGCAGGGTCGCCGAGGCGATCGCTGCGCTCGCGTGTTTTCGGCGGCTTGCGATCCACTACCTCGCTCGCAAACGCGACCGCTCCCGCCAAGAGGTCGCCTTCGATGATCCGGTCGATGATTCCAGCTTCGGCGGCGTCTGTCGCCTTGACAGGATCACCGAACGCGCACATCTCGACAGCCTTGGCGACGCCGGCGAGCCTGGGCAGGCGCTGCGTGCCGGCCGCGCCGGGAATGATGCCGAGCTTGACTTCGGGCTGGCCTACTTGTGCCGAAGGCACGGCGACGCGATAATGCCCAGACATCGCGACTTCGAGGCCACCCCCAAACGCCGTTCCGTGAATCGCCATGACCACCGGTTTGGGGCAATCCTCGATCGTGGCGAGCAACGGATGCAGGCTGCCACCCTTCTTTTCTCCCGATGTGACTTTGCCGAATTCCTTGATATCAGCGCCCGCGATAAATGTGCGTCCTCCGCCGATGATGACGATAGCGCGCACGGCAGAGTCTTCCGCCGCGGTGCGCATGTGCGCGCCAATCCCTTCCGGTACGCCCGGACTCAAGGCGTTGACGGGAGGATTGTTGATCGTGATGACGGCGACATCGCCGTCGCTCGACAGGGAGACGAGCTCGCTCATGAGCCGTCATCTTAGCATGGGCGGCCTGCGAGGCAGCCACAGGCCGAGGGCCTGTCCCACTCAGAGAAATTCCAGTGCGCCGGCCAGGAATACTTCCAACTGGTCGTGGTGGACCCAGTGTCCCGCCTTATCGATCTTGAGGACCCGCCGTTTCGGGATGGCTTCAGCCCGTTCATCCAACTCAGGATCGCCGGCCCAACTCTCCGAACCCCAAACCAGAAGCACGGGACAAGTGATGTGACTGAGAATCTCCTTCAAGTCGCTGACCTGGTGCCCGGAGGGCGCAAATAACCGGACGAAGTTGTCGAACTTCCACACCAGCGATCCGCCGGAGCTCCAGTTGGTTCCATGGATTGTCAGATGGCGGGCCACGTCATCGGTCAGGTGGGGATTGGCTTCCTTCATTCGCGCGACCGCTGCGTCGATGTTCGGGTAACTGCGTGGCTCACGCATCTCAGCCTTGCGTACGGCCTCGATCCATTGGCGCAGGCGCTCGGAAGCCGGCCGGAATGAGCGGTGCGCCGGCGGCGGCATGAGTCCCTCGATGGCGATGACCCGCTCGACGCGATCCGGGTAGATCCCCGCGTAGAGCAGACAGATTGCACCGCCGAGTGAGTGCCCGGCGAGAGTCAGGGGAAAACGCCCAATGGCTTCGGCCAGCGAGGATAGATCGAGTACGTGCTCGGGAACACCGTACTGGGCGCCTGGAGCCCACTGGCTATTGCCGTGGCCGCGGAGGTCCATGGCGTAGACGTGATAACGCTCGCGAAGCCGGCGCGCGACAAAATCCCAATTTCTTGCGTGATCCATTCCGCCGTGCACGAGGATCAAGGGAGGCTTGCCCTCCTGGCCCCAGTCCCATAGCTGCAGCTTTAGGCGATGGGAATAGAAGAAGTGGGAGATCGGTTCCAGACTGGATGGCATCAAACCAGCAAGCGTAGCGCGTTTATCAATGCCGGGCCCTTTTTATCAAATAGAAGCAGGCAAGAGTGGAGTGGCGGTCAATATCATCTGCACGTGGAAGATTTGACCTTCGAGGTGAAACGGCACCACAGTCCAGGGGTGTTTTCCGGTCGTGTGAGTGGTGAAATCCCGCCCGTGGATGATCGTGGGCGTGCTCAGCCCCATTTCGCCAAGGCGGGACCACAGATTGGTCTTGATGTTCCCGACGATCATGTTGGCAATCTCGCCTAACGCATCGAGAACCTCCTCGTTGACGTTCTCGAACCGCGTCGTCAGCAAACGTCCGGCCAGCGTGCAGGCGGCCTCCGGAGAACACACCACGATTCCATTTCCTGAATACTTGCCGGCCAACCCGATCATCGCGGCGACGCCGTTGGTGGAACCGGTCTCGCCCTCCTCCCACCGGGGCGTTCCTGCTTCGACGTGACAGTCGAGCATCGTGCGGCATACATCCATGGTGGTCTTCAGGATTTCGTCAACCAACAATTCATGGAATGGTCCACCCATGTCGCCTCCTACCTGGGCAGAACAGCGCGCAACTTCTCCTGAATATGGTCAGCGGTGAACGGCTTCTTCACGTAACCGCTGGCCCCCAGGTTCACCGCTTCCATCACTTTGGCCTGCGAGCCTTCGGTGGTGATCATCACCACCGGAACGCTGGCATACTCGGACTTCGCTTTCAGAGCCGCCAGAAACTGAAGTCCATCCATGATGGGCATATTGATGTCGGACAGCACCAGATCGACCCGATTCGCTTGTAGCGTGTTCAGCGCTTCCTGTCCGTCTCCTGCCTCGAATACCTTCCCTAGAGAGAGATTGGTCTGGGCCAGCACACGCTGAAGAATCTTCCGTATTGCGGCAGAGTCGTCCACAATCAAGACGTCCATGGGTGATCCGGCGCCTTCCTTTTCTTTGGTTCGCGGGCGCGCTGGTCCTGGTTAGGGCCCGCCGCTCCGCGCGGTTGACACCCTACTCATCGTCCGGCCTGTGAATCTTTTGAGCGCCCGTGGGTGCATTCAGCAGGAGAAGCTTGAAATCTTGCGATGATCACGATACGTGCGCAAGAATACTGGGTGGAATTAACCACGTGAATGTCATCGAATCTCTCTCGCGCGAGCTGCGGCATGGCGTCCGCTCCATTCGCATGAACGCCCGATACTCGGCGATGATCGTCCTCACTCTGGCCGTCTGCATCGCTGCCAAAACTGCAATCTTCAGCGTCGTTCACTCTGTGCTGTTGCGTCCGCTGCCAGGACCAAATGCGGACCAAATTCTGCTGATGGCGAACCGTTATCCCAAGACGGGCGTTGGAGAGACGGCCTGGAGTGCCGGAGGCGACTATTACGACCGAATGAGCCAGGTCACAGCGCTGCAGAATCAAGCAATGTTCAACACCACCTCGCGGATCCTGGAGACGGGGTCCACTGCCGAGCGCCTGGCCGGAATGGTTGTGACCGCCTCCTTTTTCAGGCTGGTACCGGTCGCTCCTCAGCATGGACGGACCTTCGAGGATATCGAAGGTGAGATCGGGAACGAGTTCAAAGTCATCCTCAGCCACGGACTGTGGCAGCGCCTTTACGCCGCCGATCCCGGTGTAATCGGGCGCGATATCCGGCTCAGCGGTCGCCCTCACACAGTCGTTGGGGTTATGCCGGAGAGCTTCCTTTTCTTCAGTCCCGAAGTGCGTTTCTGGATTCCCCTCGCGTTCACACCAGAGCAAAAACAGGGGCGGCACTCGAACAACTGGTTTAACGTGGGAAGGTTGAAGGCCGGCGCGACCATCCAGCAGGTGCAGTCCCAAGTAAACGCTCTCAACGCGTCGAATCTGGAACGGTTCCCACAGATGCGCGAGGCCCTGATTAACGCCGGTTTCGAAACAAGGGTTTTGCCACTGAAGGACTATCTAGTCCGCGACCTAAAAGGGGCTCTCCATCTTCTATGGGTGGGAGCGGGGTTAGTTTTGCTGGTCGGCGCGCTGAATGCCGCCGGCCTGGTGGTCGCGCGTACCAGTGCGCGCACCAAGGAAATGGGAACTCGCTTGGCGCTCGGAGCGGGACTCGGGCGTCTGGCAAACCAAATCATCGCGGAGAACATAGCGCTGTCAGCTGCCGGCGGGAGCTTAGGCTTGGGCTTGGCGCTTGCCCTCGTCCGTTCCCTCACGGCGATCGGGCTGAATCAGTTTCCGCGATCGGGCGAAGTGCGGATCGATGGAACGGTCGTGATCTTTGCTCTCGTGATCTCGCTTCTCGCCGGTCTGACCATCGCTCTGTTTTCCATCGGCCATCTGTCACGACTGAACGTGAGCGGCGCCCTCAGCCACTCGAGCAGGAGCAGCACGGGAGGCCGCAGAGCCGGCTCAGTTCGCAAAGGACTTGTCGTGGCCCAGGTTGGCCTGACATTCGTTCTCCTCAGCGGTGCGGCTTTGTTGCTCGCGAGTTTTCGCGAACTCCTTCGAGCCCGGCCTGGCTATGAGACCGAGGGTGTTCTCACTGCCTCGACCTCGGCTCCCAGTGCCACATATCGTGGCGCTGCCGAGCTCAATGCATTGATGACCCGGTCTCTCGATGCCATCCGCTCCATTCCCGGTGTTGTGTCCGCCGGTGCAACCAGCTCGATTCCATTGTCAGGCAGCTATAGCGACAGCGTGATCTTGGCCGAAGGCTACCTGATGAAGCCTGGCGAATCCGTGGTGGCGCCGGTCTATATCGGCGTCACGCCTGGATACTTCGAAGCCATGGGTATCCGGCTGTTGCGTGGACGCTACTTCGATGATCGGGACACGGAGAATTCACGCCCTGCGATTATCATTGACAAGGGGTTGGCTCAAAAGTTTTGGACTGGCCACGATCCGATTGGCCGGCGCATGTTTCAGCCCTCGGGACCTGACCTCACAAGATCAGATGCCAACACGAGATGGCTCACAGTCGTCGGCGTGGTCGACTTGGTGCGCATGAAGAATCTCGCTGGAACCGATAACGAAGCTGGCGCATACTACTTTCCCTTTTCGCAGTCGCGTCCTCGCAATTTCACGTTCTCGGTCAAGACGCACTCCGAGCCTGCCGGCCTCGCGCCCGCTTTGCGCACCGCTATGTATAAGGTCGATCCCTTACTAGCCCTCTTCGATGTCCGAACGATGGCGGAGCGCGCCTCGGTTTCCCTTGGATCGCGAAGGGCGGCTTTGACCCTGTCGCTCGGCTTCGGAGCGATCTCCTTATTTTTGGCGAGCGTGGGTCTATACGGACTTCTTTCGTACTTGTTGGCGCAGCGAAGGCGGGAAATCGGAATTCGTATGGCCGTGGGCAGTACCCCGAGCGCCATTTTTCGGCTGTTCTTGAAGGAAGGCGCGATTCTGGTAAGCATCGGAGTGGTTTCAGGTGTAGTCGCCGCTGTAATTGCGCGCGGAGCTGCGGAAAGATTTCTCTATGGCGTTCGACCGCTGGAGCCTACTGTTCTCGGACTAGTCGCGTTGCTACTGGGAGCCATCGCCTTGCTTGCGATCGCAGGGCCCGCGCGTCAGGCTGCTCAGGTCGACCCGGCGGTCGCGCTGAACGAGCAATGATTCTTCCTTGACGTGGCGCTCGTGGAATTTGACATGAGCCAGGATGTGGCGCACGCACCACGTCTGCTGAGTGCTACCAGTCGACTCGTACCGTCAACTGAAACACACGCGGCTGTCCTTTGTCGATGTCGCCCAACGCACGTACACCTGTGATCATGGCGACCGTCGCAGCGGTGGAAATGTTCGTTGCCGGATCGGTGTAGTGGGGATGATTCGCGACATTGGAGGTGGTGCAACCCAGTCGCAGACGCATGGTTTCGGTGAAGTTGAAGTATTTGTGCAGGCTGAGGTGAATGATGTTCCAGCCAGGCCCGACGATCACGCCCTTCGCCGACGTGCCGAATGATCCGGGAGAGGGCGGCCCAAAGGCAGCCGGATCGAACCATCTTGCCGGCGCCGGATTCGAAATGTTTGCGTCTCGCAGGTGATTCGGCCGGATGGTCACCTGCGGAGCCGTGGACGTGGCTGTAAACCGCGTGCCCGTTGGATCGGGTCCTGTCCAAGACGGCGTGAGGAAGGTTCCCGTCTGGAACGAGTAGATGGCGCCCAGCTCCCAATTGGAAATCAGCGCGCTGCCGACGCGATTCACCGAGGGAAACAGATGTCTACCCTTTCCGAAGGGCAGCTCGTAGACAGTATTGAAGTTGAAGCGGTATTTGGGGATGTCGGGCCAGACGGCTCGCTCGCGAAGGCGGTTATAGGCATCCTCGGGCGACTGGCCGTCGTCGAGATCGCCGATATCCCGTGCGAACGAGAAGTAAGCCTGCCAGTAAAAACCGCCCTTGTTGGCCCGCTCAGCCTCGAAGGTGAGCGAGTTGAATTGATGGCCTGCGCCATTCGTCACGTAACTCACACCAGGGTAATTTGGAAACGCACGCGGCTTGCTGATATAGGGCCGGCTGTCTGCGACGGGTTGGTTGAAGTCGTACGACCAGACTCCCTGCCGCGTGTTGGTCCCGATATAGGAAGCACGCCAGCCGATATCCCACCGCTGGTGCTCGACGGTGAAGTTGAACTGCGTGCTGTAGGGAATACGGATGCCGGGATTGACGGCAGCGGGGATCGAGACCGTCGCCGGTCCTGCGATGCTACCGGGGAATACCAAAGGCAGCACGACAGTTGGACTGGCCGCCGGGTTGGTGAAGGCGGGCTCAGCGATCCGGAAGGGGACTCCTTCGAACGTCAATGCTCTGGGGGTGAAGTCGTAATATATTCCGGCGCCGCCGCGAAACACGGTGCGGTTCCCCCACGGCCGATAGGCGAAACCGAAGCGAGGCGCGAGGTTGTTGCGGTCCGTGCGGATGAGCGCGTCACCGGGGAGTCCGAGCCGGCTGGCTTCGACGATGTCTACGTAACCGCGCGGCAGCAACGGGCTCACCTGGTTCGCCGCGCCGTCCGGCACGACAATCTTCCCGGAACCAACTTCGAACATTGCCATGCGGGCCGAGGGCGATGTAAATCCCGGCTTGATCTCGTAGCGCGCGCCATAAGTCAGGGTGAGCGACGGCCGCACCTTGAATTCATCGGTCACGAAAAAAGCGTAGTCGCGTGTTCTCTGGTGCTGGAGGTTGGCGGGGTAATCGCGCGAGGCCGTGGTCGGGACTCCGAGCAGGAAGTCCGCGTAGGGGAAGTTCGAGAAGCGATTCGAAAAGACATTCGAGCCGAACAGCGCCGCGCCTTCCCGATAATCCTTAAAGAAACCAGCCCCGATATCGTAGCCGAACTTCATCGAGTGCCGGCCGGCGAACCAGCTCAGGTGCCCCTGATAGTGCTGCTTGAGATTGTAGTTGCATGGATCGCAGATGGTGTTGGAAGTCAGGCCGGTTAAGCCCAGACCGGTGAAGCTGACTCCGAGAGAGCCTGGCACGTCGGGCAGGTTGTCCACAAGACCACGCAGGCCGAGTGTCCGGATCTCTTCCAAACCCCTGATCTGGCCGCGATTCGGAGTAATGTCGAAGGCATAGCCCCACCGGATTTCCGCGATGAGCTTCGGGCGGATGACATGCGTGAAGTTGACGTTTACCGCGCGGTCGTGGCGGTAGGCCGTAGTCCATCCGTAGTAATCAAGGCCGCTGCCATCGCGTGAGTCCTGAGTCCAATATATTTCGGTTAGCCGGGCGAAGGCGAGCGTCTTATCCGAAAAACGATGATCCAGGCGTGCGGTAAAGGTAGGATTCTTGTGCTTGTCGGTGAGCTGGAGCACCCGGAAGTTCTGTGCCAGGAACACGTTGGTGTCGCCAAAATTGGGCGCAGGATAGCGATCCTGCATCTTGAGAGCTACGGAATTGAGCCGGTTGGCCGGAATGATGTTGCCAGGAAACGGTGTGTTATTGGCAAACGGGTCCCGGACCGTCGTGGCCGCGATGGTCGGGGTGGGCTGCAACAGGCCGGAAAAGTCACCGCGCCGCCACGCCGCAAGCGGTACCGACAACTGGCGGTTGGTGCGATTGGGGCTGCCAAGCCGTTCGGACTCGATCGAGGTGAAGAAGAACGTGCGGTCGCGGCCGTTGTAGATCTTGGGCAGCCAAACCGGACCACCGATCGAGCCGCCCGGAATGTGTTCGACACTTCCGGTTCCTACGGTCGAAAACGGATTGCGCGAGATCAGACGCGGCGTCTGGTAGTAATTGAAAGCGGCGCCGTGTATCCGGTTGGTGCCGGCCCGGGTCGTGATGGCCACCTGCCCGATGCTGGCAAACTCGGCTGTGTTGCCGGCGACGTCGATTCGCACTTCTTCGTAGGCTTCTGTGCGGTCGGTCATCACCCCTGTGGTCTGGCCCCCGGTGGCCGAGGAGAGAGTGACCCCGTCCAAGGCGAAATCGCGTTGCTTGTTGCGGCTTCCGCCGAGGCGACCGTTGTAGGCGCCAGGCTGCAAGGCCCACATATCATGGACTCGCCGCAGCGGAAGCGGGAGGGCCCGCAGCACAACGCGCTCTTTAATGTCGGAGACGCGCGCCGTCTCGGTCTCGATCATCGTTACACCGCTCGTTACCTCAAGCACGGTAGCTACCTGGCCCACCTGCAGCTTGACGTCGACACGCCGGGAGTCGCGACTCTGCAGTTGGATGTTGTCGACGACATACTCGTGAAACCCGGTCGCGGTCACCCTGAGCCGGTAGACGCCTTCCAGCAGGTTGACCAACGTGTAATTTCCGGCTTCGTCGGACTGGGCGGTGTAGCGGAAGTTCGTCGCCTGGTTTACGGCCTCGAGAGCGGCGCGCGGCACGGTGGCGCCGGTCGAGTCCGTCACATTGCCGGTGAGTGTGGCAAAGTTGCTCTGCCCGAACGCCAAGGGACACAGGCAGCCTGTCAAGGCTACCAGCAGTCTTACGCTTTGAGGCATGATCATGACTAACCTCCCTTGAAAGGCAAACCATCCCGCCTTGCGAGGTGCAAAACAGTGTGAGGTCGAAGGTTCCCCGATTATACTCAACTGGAAAGATACTGTCTTGCTAATAGGACAACGTCTCAAGGCTCCCGCGCCTTGTCACAGGAAGTCGAGTCGCACGCCATGACGCTGCGGAACGAGTGAGGTTGCAATAGGTAAACTATCCTGAGGAATCTCAGGAACTCCATGTCTCAATGTATTCTGACCCTCCTCCTCATCACCACACTCGGTTTCGCCCAGGAGTACACTCTTGGCCGCGACTCCCACCACCAGGCGAACGTCCAGCAGGGTAAGGTCACCAAGCATACGTGGACGAGCAAGATCTTCCCAGGTACAACGCGCGATTACTGGATCTACGTGCCCGCGAAGTATGATGGCGCCCAACCCGCGGCCGTCATGATCTTTCAGGATGGCGGCGGCTTCGTGAGCGATACCGGCCATTCCCGCATCCCTATCGTCTTCGACAACCTGATCCACCAAGGCGAGATGCCCGTGACGATCGGGATCTTCGTCAATCCTGGCATCCTCCCCGGACTCTCCTCCGATCAACAGGCTCGCTATAACCGCAGCTTTGAATACGACGCGCTCGGCGATCGCTATGCACGCTTCCTGATTGAGGAGATCCTCCCGGAAGTCGCTAAATCCTATAACCTGACCACGGATCCCAATCTGCGGGGCATCGGCGGCTCCTCATCCGGGGGAATCTGTGCCTTTACCGCCGCCTGGAACCGGCCCGACGCCTTCCGCCGCGTGCTCAGCTTTATCGGCTCGTTCACTAATCTTCGCGGCGGCGATCACTACATCAATATCCTCCGCAAGACCGAGCCCAAGCCGCTGCGTGTGTTCCTCCAGGACGGAAGTAACGACCTCAACATCTACTCGGGAAGCTGGTGGCAAGCCAACCAAGCCCTCGCGGATTCTTTCCGCTACTCCGGCTATGAGTACAAATTCGTCACCGGGACTGAGGCCCACAACATGCGCCACGGCGGCGCCATCATACCAGACGCGCTTCGATGGCTTTGGAGTGACTGGTCCAAACCCATTGCAGCTTCCAAAGGCTCCACCGCTGAGCGTCACTTCGTCACCACTCTCCTCGACCCCGCTCATGACTGGCAGCTCGTGAGCTCCGGTTACAAATTCACCGAAGGTCCCGCCGTCGACAAGGACGGAAACGTCTATTTCACCGACATCCCCAACAACCGCATCCACAAGATTTCTCTCAGCGGCCAGGTCACCGTTTTCAAGGAAGATTCCGGCGGCTCGAACGGTCTGATGTTCGGAGCCGACGGCCGCCTCTACGCCTGCCAGAATGGCCGTTCCCGTATCGTCGCCTATTCAATGGACGGCAAGGAGGAGGTGATCGCCGATGGCGTGAACTCAAACGACCTCGCTGTCACCGCCAAGGGCGAAATCTATTTCTCCGACCCCCGCAACAAGAAGGTCTGGTTCATTGACCGGAACCGCAACAAGCGCGTGGTCCACGAAGGAATCGAATTCCCCAACGGAGTAATGCTCTCGCCTGACCAGTCATTACTGACGGTCGCGGACTCGCGCGGCAAGTGGGTCTGGTCGTTTCAGATCCAATCCGACGGCTCGCTCGCCAATGGCCAGGCTTTCTATCGCCTCGAGACGCCGGACGAATCCTCCGCCAGCGGAGCGGACGGGATGACAATCGACTCTGAAGGCCACCTCTACGTCACAACCCGAATCGGTCTCCAGGTCTGCGACCAGCCCGGACGCGTCGTCGCGATCA
>Ga0187893_10007867_pt1 | contig 17159 bp, 17 predicted proteins | sample MA1701074metaG_FD_139574 | JGI IMG/M metagenome (GOLD analysis project Ga0187893, IMG submission 139574) | White microbial mat communities from a basaltic lava cave in the Kipuka Kanohina Cave System on the Island of Hawaii, USA - MA170107-4 metaG ... | reverse complement strand
GTCGTCCTGCCATCCTTCCTGGTTCGAGCCGCGGGGGTTCGAGGCGAAGAGCACGCCGTGCGGTTTGAGCGCCCGGTGAAGCTCGCGCAGCACGCGCGGCAGGTCGCGCGACGGGACGTGGAAGAGCGACGCGTTCGCGAACACGCCATCGAAGCGCGCAGCGGGAAGGTCGAGCGCGAGGAAGTCCTGCTGCAGCACCTCGCACCCGGTGCTCGCGCCGGCCATGGCGACGAACGCCGGCGCCCCGTCGAGTCCTACGGCGACGTGGCCGCGGTCGCGAAACGTGTGCAGGTCGCGCCCGGGGCCACAGCCGAGGTCGAGGATCGTCCACGGCGGAGGCCCCTCGATCGCGTCGAGGAGGGCAGCGACGTTCTCCGCGACGTCGTGGTCCCACGTTCCGTCCCGGAACTCGGCGGCCGTCGCGTCATAGTGTTCCAGCGTGCGGCGGGAGGTCTCGACGTCGCGGTCCATCGCTGCACGTCTTCAATTGACCAGCCCCCGTTCAACGGCAAACCGCCGGTCGAGCACCAGCAACCCACGATCCCCGCGGCGGGCGATCGTGGTCCCCACTTGGAGACGGTCCACCCCGAACCAGTGCCGGCGTCTCCCCACGCGACACAGCAGCAACAGGTGGTCTTCGTCGAGAACCTCGACGCCGACGAACTCCACGAATCCCTGAAACTCCATGTGGGCTCCCGCCAGGGCTCCGGGAGCGGAGGGCGGAAGACCCTCGTGGAGCCCTCGGGGGCCCGCTCGGTCCATACGCACAAGGGAGCCGCACGGGTGCGTATGAGCGAGTTCCGCCACCCTGACTGCATTCCGGCAGTTGGTCAATGAGTGGGGCGCATCTGCGGTGGTACTGGCGCGCAAAGCGACCTACGGTAGTGGGCCATGCCCCCCCCGGTCGAGGTCGACTCCCTGGATCTGCGCGCCGGCAACGCGTTCCTCGAGAAGCGCTCGGCCGAGGAGCGTGTGGCCTGGGTCCTCGAACGCCTGCGGCCCCACGTCGTCCTGTCGTCGAGCTTCGGGGCGCAGGCGGCAGTGTTGCTGCATCTCGTGACGCGTCAGTGGCCCGAGATTCCCGTGGTGCTGGTCGACACGGGGTATCTCTTCCCGGAGACCTATCGCTTCGTCGACGACCTGACAGAGCGGCTCGGTCTCAATCTGAAGGTGTATCGCGCCGCCACGAGTCCCGCCTGGCAGGAAGCGCGGTACGGGAAGCTCTGGGAGCAGGGCCTCGACGGGATCACCCGATACAACCGCATGAACAAGGTCGAGCCGATGCAGCGCGCGCTCGACGAGCTGGACGCGCGCGGCTGGATCGTGGGTCTCAGACGCACCCAGGCGTCCACCCGGCGCCACCTGGAAGTGCTCGGCCTGCAGGACGGCTACTTGAAGGTCCACCCGATCGTCGACTGGAACGACAAGCACGTCTACGACTACCTCACGCGGAACGACCTGCCCTACAATCCGCTGTGGGAGCAGGGCTATCCGTCCATCGGCGACTGGCACACGTCGCACAAGCTCACCGACGGGATGACGGAGGAAGAGACGCGCTTCCTCGGGCTGAAGCGCGAGTGCGGCCTGCACGAGAGCGAGGAGCCGCCCGCCTCTGACGGCAAGACTCGCGCGTGAACGACGGCTACGCGTACCGCTGTGTGATTCGGCCGCCCGATGCGGGACGCTCGGTGCTCGCCTATCTCGCGGAACGCTACCGGCATTCGACCCAAGCGGTCTGGGACGCCCGCGTGGAGCGCGGAGAGGTCCGGCGGGACGACGTCCCGGTCGGCGCCGGCGACCTGCTGCGAGCGGGAGACGTGCTCGTCTGGTCCCGTCCTCCGTGGGACGAGCCGGAGGTGCCGCTGCACTTCGACGTCGTTCACCACGACGCCGATCTCCTGGTGGTGAGCAAGCCCGCCGGGCTGCCGACGCTGCCCAACGGCGGGTTCCTCACGCAGACCCTTCTGCACGCCGTGCGGCGCACGTACGCCGGCGCCGTGCCGATGCATCGTCTGGGACGCGGCACGTCGGGTCTCGTGCTCTTCGCATTATCGCCCGAGGCGCGCCGGGCCGTCGCCGCCGCGTGGAGAAGCGGCCAGGTGACGCGGATCTATCGCGCGCTCGTCACGGGAACGCCCGCCTGGGACGCGATCCGCATCGACACGCCGATCGGGCCGGTTCCGCATCCGCGCCTGGGGCGCGTCCACGCGGCGTGCGTCGGCGGAAAGGATGCCGCGTCGAACGTTCGGGTGCTGGCGCGGCGCGGGGAGACCGCCGTCGTCGAGGTGCAGATCGAGACCGGCCGCGCGCATCAGATCCGCATCCACCTGGCCGCCGCGGGGCACCCGCTGGCGGGAGATCCGCTGTACGTCGCCGGTGGCGTTCCGTCGTCCGCTCCGGGCCTGCCTGGCGACGGCGGATACCTGCTTCACGCCCATCGGCTCGCGCTGCGGCATCCCGCGACTGAACGCTTCGTCGAGTTCGAAGCGCCGTTGCCTGCGGATCTTGCGGTCTATGGACAGCACCACGAGCCGTCGGTTATCTAGCCATGCGTGTTCAACGTCGCGATCCTGGGCGCACTCGCCTCGGCGATCGTAGCCTGCCGGCCTCCCGCCGTTCCTCCTCCGCCCGTGCCGTGCACGTTGCCGGACGACGCGTTTACGAAAGGCGCCCGTCTGAAGGCGATGCTGTCAGTCCATGCGCACGCGCAGTTCCCCGAAGGCCTGCCCGTTGGCGAGCACGAGCGTCCGCTTAGACCCCCGCAGCGGCTAGCCGACGCCGCGGAGCTGCTCCGATGCGATCCGAGTCCCGCCGCGTGGTCCCGCCGGCGACGGGCCATCGCGAAGCTGCTCGCGTACGATTGGCCAGGAAAGCGTCATCGCCGCGAGCTCCAGATCCTCGGCGCAGAGATCGACGACATCGTCGAGGCAATGCACGCGCAGTATGGCGATGCGGGGCTTGGTCGCCTGCGCAAACGACCGGACGTGCTGGAGGTTCGCCTCAGCAATCTCTTCGGCGGGCAGCCGTCGCTGATCACATTGGCCGGCGTCTTGGTGCATCCCTGCAACAAGAGCTGGAAGCCGGAGGGTATCCCGACCGTTTCGGACGACGGGACGTCCGTCAGCGTGATGACGCACATCTCGTTTCCGACCACGCTGATGGGTCGGGATACGATGGCGCTCAACGTCGATCCGCAGGAGTGGGACCAGTGCAGCAAGTTCTGGCCGACGCCTCCGCCCGAATCCACGGAGCTCGTGGTCGTGCAGCGCAACGGCTGCAAGATCACCGGGCATCCCCCGGTGTTGTCCGCCCCGAAACCTGGGGACTTGTACCCGCCGACCCCGCTGTACGAGCATTTCGTCTGCGACCAGGCCCCGTGTGACAGCGAGTTCACGAACGTGCTGACGGCGGAAGTGTATCACAAGCCGCTCATTCTTCCGAGCGGCACGGTGATGTCACACCACGTGACCTACAGCCTTCCCATATGCAAAACGCGCCAGTACGACGGGTTCATTCGCGGACGGATCTCGAACCGCCCGACGACCGTGAACATCGACCGGGGGTGGCTCGACGTGTGGGAAGATCCCTATGGACGGACGCATCTGAAGGCCTTCAAGTTCGTCGAGTTCTCCGGCCGGGTCGACACCTCGACGGCGGGTGTCGTGCTTCCATTTACGGAGTTGAACGGCGAGCTGGCCGAGATCGCGTGCTGCCTGGACGATGAGCCATAGACCTAGCGTAGGAGGTGCCCCATGGGACAGATCGGCTACCTGAGGCGCATGTCCAAGGTCCTGCAGGACCTCTTCGCCAACTCGGAGAAGCGTTGGCTCGAAACGGTCGATGAGGCGGCGAAGGGAACGCTGACGTTGAACACCCTGGTCACGCGGTGGGCGGAGATGAACGACGAGGTGTTCGCCACTTGGGCCAAGGCGCTCAATCTGGGCGGCCACCCCATCCTGCCGCACATCCACATAACCGTCGCCGCCAGCGACATCGTCGGGCACGACCACCCGGAGGTGGGATACCTCGAGGAGCCCGTACCGCTCAGCGACGACGTCCGGGTCACCAGCCCCCTCGGCTTCGCGGGCGACGTCGTCGTAAAGAGTACCGTCACGGCCGTGGTGGAGTTCGTCCCGCTGGGACGCGAAGAGATCAGAGTCACCGTGACGTCGGCTGGTCCGAAGGATCCGGACCTAGGCACGTACATCGGCATCGTCTACAGACGGGACACACTGAAGGCGGTGGCGACGGTGTCGGTGCTGCTGACTTGAAGGAGCCCACGTACGGCAGCCGGGCGCGCTGGTCCAGCACGCCCGGCTGACGAACCCTCCGCTCAGCTCATGGAACCATCGACGAGGCCTTGAACTGATCCTCTGCGTTCTTCTTCACGTCTGTTTCCACGTAGCTGCTTTCCCAGCACAGCCCCGATCCGGCCTTCGACAGCTGCGCCCGCAACGGGAACCCGGCCGAGGGAATGGGAAGCGTCCCCGGCGCCAGGTCGCGCAGGTGCTCGCCCTTGCCCTTCACCAGCGTCTTGGTCTTGCCGGCGTCGCCGCCCTTCAGCTTGCCGACGAAGACGCCATCGGCCGCCCCGGTGGCGTCCGTGTACTTGTAGCCGACGGTGCCAAGCGCGCTCCACTTGCTCGGATCGGCATTGACGACCGCCTGGTCGATCAACGTCGCCGGAGACCCGGCGTACAGGCACAGCGCGTAGTCGTCGCCCGCGCTCGGGTCGGCGAACTCCGTCTGACTGGTCTCATCTCCCTTGACCAACTTCCAGATCAGCTTGTCCGTCGCATCGTTGGCGGAGTCCTTGAGCAGCAGGCTGGACTTCGCGCCCTGACGGCATCCCGTCATCGGCGTATCGGGGCACGTCGCCACGCCCAGCGCAAAGAAGGAGAGGTGATCGACGGTGGCGCAGACCGTGTCGGTTCCGTTGTTCGAGGTGGGCGGGTCGTCGTACACACCACCACCTTCGTCGTGGAACAGGCGTACGTCGTTCAGGTCGAAGCCGACCTGATGGAGCAGCGCGAGCCAATCCGGGTCGAGCGTGATGCACATTTGGATCGGCGGCGCGTAGACGGCGTCGGTCGTCACGTCGACGTACCCGCCGTTGAACGGGCCCACCCGCACCTTGAATCCCGGGGGGACCTGTCCCGGCGCCGAGGTGAAGGCCGTCGCCGACGTGGTGCCGGCCTGCGTGACGGTACCGTAGGTGATCTGGACCGCGTGCTCCACGGTCTGCCCTACCAGCGTGTCGAAGTAGGACACCGGGATCACCAGCGAGACGTCGCTTCCCGTCGGCGTGGGTTGTCCGTCCAGGAAGGCGTTGAACGCCACGAGGCCCTCGTAGAACAACCCAAACGCGATCGGGCAACTCGCCGGCACGGTGCCCACCGGGGCGCTCGTGTAGGAGACCGTCCCATCGAAGGTCCAATCGTGCTGTGCCAGCACCGGCGGGAACGTGGGGTTCGAGAGGTTCCCCACGAATGACACCGGCGCACCCATGCAGAACCCTCCCGGGTCGGCGCAGAGGAAGCTGCCGCTCGCACCGAACGTGAACGCACCCGACGGGACCTGCGTCCAGGAGCCATCGAAGCTGCCCTGCTGCGCGAGGACGATCGAGGTATCGACCGAGCCGACGGCCGCCACTCCCGACTGCACGATGTTGTAGTCGTTGCCGAAGACACTGTACGTCTGATCGTCGAACTGGATCTGCCCACAACACTGGGTGGGTACGCAGAGGGTCGTGATCAACCCGGTCGCCCCCACGTCCGCGGATGCGCTCGAGGCCCACGACGACCCCAGCAGGCCGAGCACCATCAGCCACCTTCGCGACCAGCTTCGTAACGTCCCTGACTTCGCCGTCATCCTGGATCCTCCTGTCTGGTGAGCGCGACGGGACATCCGTTGCGCGCCTCACGCGTACGAGGCGTTGCAGGCGAAGCTGAGTGTCTGCGACTACTGTGCCAAGCAGACGGCGTGTCGCGGCGGCGATATGCGTCGAGAGGTGCCCAGTTCGCTGGACGGCGGCGCGTTGCGGCGTCCTGCCCAGTGGTCGTCGCGTGTTGTCACGCGGCATCCTCGCTCACGGTGGCGGCAGCTGGCCCTCGTGAACCGCCGTCGGGACCTTCGTCAGTAATCCGTGCGTCTCTTCCCCCGGCGCATCGATGAAGTACTGCACGCGTGCGTCGGGACGGACGGCGATGGTGTAGCACTGCTCGGTCGATGTCATGTCGGGATTCAGGATGCACAGCCGCGGACCGTCGACGCGCCAGTGCGCACCGTCCCGGCCGTCGGCATCCCGCGCCCAGAGCGAGTTCGTGTAGACGAAACGCCCGTCCGGCGCGAAGTAGCTGCGCTCGACGTAGCGACCACGCTCGCCCGACGGCGTGCGCGCGAACACCGACTCATGAGTTTTTCCGGCGAACAGCCGCTGCAGATCTTCGCCGCTGACGTCCGTCCCACGCGCGGACTGCGACGTCGCCGCCCGCATGCCGGCGACGCGCTTCTCGCGATCGGCCTCCCAGGCGCGCTGAAAGCTGGCGTTGTCCGACTGCCAGCAGCCCGACACGAGGTGAAGGAGCGCAAGAGCGGTTGCGCTCGCCATGTAGCGTCGCCTGGTTGGCACGCCGTGCGCCTTTTCGGCTACCATCATCGTGGCGATGAGGACTCCGGGTATTCTTCTGCCGATTCTGCTGGTTTGCCAAGCTGCGCACGCTCACTTCGCCCTCCGCTCCCCCGAGTCCTGGCGCGTGCAGGACGACTTCGGCAGCCCGCAAAAGACCGGCCCCTGCGGAGACGAAGGTACCGCCGCCACCACGGGAGTGGTCACCCCGTTCTCTCCCGGCGAGACCATCACCATCACCCTCGACGAGACGATCTTCCACGGCGGCCACTACCGCGTCGCCCTCGCGGTCAACGACCGCAGCGAGCTGCCCGCCCCGCCGCCGGTCACTCCCGGGGACACGGACTGTGGCAGCGCCCCGATCATGATGCCGCCGGTCTTCCCCGTCCTCGTGGACGGCGCCCTGGAGCACACGGTCCCGTTTTCGGGCACGCAATCCTTTGAGGTGACGCTGCCGACGGACGTGACCTGCACGCGCTGCACGCTGCAGGTGCTCGAGTTCATGACCGATCACTCGGCGCCGTGCTTCTACCATCACTGTGCGGACATCTCGATCGCGCCGAGCGGGAAGACCTGCGAGACCGACCTCGAATGCGCGGACCAGGACGCCTGCACCAGCGACGCGTGCAACCCCGCCACGGACACGTGCGCAAACGTGCAAGTCTCCTGCGACGACGGAGACGTCTGTACGCTGGACGTCTGCGATGTCGAGCAGGGCTGCGCCCCGCGGCCCCTCACGCTCGCGGACGTGGATGACGACTTCCTCGGGGCACTCGAAGCACCGGCGTGCGCGGCCGAGCAGATCCCACCGTTCCCCGGCACGCTGTTCGGCAAGGCGACAGCGCTCGCCGTCCGCGCGGCCGAAACTCCGTCCAAGGCCGCGCGACTCCTGAGCAAGGCGCTGAAGAAGCTCCGTAAGGTCGGAAGAAGGATTGCGAAGATACAGGGGCGCAGCATCTCGGCGGAGTGCGGCACCGCGCTGACCGCGGTGATCGAGCAGGCCGATGCGCGCGTCCGTTGCTTGCTCGGCGAAGACTGAGATCGCGCCATGGCGAGGATCGAGCTCTACTACTGGCCCACCATCCAGGGCCGCGGCGAGTTCGTCCACCTTCTCCTCGAAGAAGCCGGCACCCCCTACGTCGACGTCGCACGTCGCCGCCGCTCCGGCATGCGAGCCATGTTTCGAATCCTCGGCGGCAAGGCACGCGGCCCCCTCCCCTTCGCCCCGCCCTTCGTTCGGGTCGACGGCACGATCGTCTCGCAGACCGCCAACGTCCTCGCCTACCTGGCACCGCGCCTGGGCCTCGTCCCCAAGAACGAGAAGCTCCGCGCCGAAGCGCTGCAGATCCAGCTCACCATCGCCGACTTCGTCGGCGAGGTTCACGACACGCACCATCCGATCGCGGGCGACCTCTACTACCGTGACCAGAAACCCGAGGCGAAGCGGCGTGCCCGCGGCTTCGTACGCGAGCGGCTGCCGAAATACCTGGGCTGGTTGGAGAAGGTCCTCGTCCGCAACCGCAAGAGCGGAGGTAGGTGGCTCGTCGGAGCGCAGCGCACCTACGTCGACCTGTCCGCGTTCCAGGTCGTCGAGGGACTGCGCTACTCCTTTCCCAATGCCATGGCGCGCGCCGAACGGAAGGTCCCCCTACTGATCGCCCTGAGAAACCGGGTGGCCGCACGCCCTCGCATCGCCGACTATCTGGCGTCCGAACGACGTATCCCGTTCAACCAGCAGGGGATCTTCCGGCACTATCCCGAGCTCGACGCGCCGGCACCGCGCAAGCGCCGGGCGCGAAGGTGACGACGCGTCTCTCCGCGGGCGTCGTCATCGTTCGAAGGGACGCGTCGAACGGCTGGCGCGTTCTCATCCTGCGCGCCTTCCGCAACTGGGACTTCCCGAAGGGGCTCGTCGAACCAGGCGAATCACCGCGCGACGCCGCGGTCCGCGAAGTGCTCGAGGAAGCGTCCCTGGGCGATCTCGTCTTTCGCTGGGGTGACGATCGTCGCGAAACCGCGCCCTACGCCGGGGGCAAGGTGGCTCGCTACTACCTCGCCGAAAGTCCCGCGGGGGACGTCATGCTTCCCGTCTCACCCGAGCTCGGCCGTCCGGAGCACCACGAGTATCGCTGGCTGCCCTTCGACGACGCGCGCCGCCTGCTGTCAGAGCGCCTGGTCCCGATCCTCGACTGGGCGCGCGGCGTCGTCGAAGCTCGCTAGTTCTTCGGCCGCTCCGCCAGGTACTTCGCGATCACCGGCCGCGAGGCGAACGCCTGGTAGAACGCCTGCAGCCGCCCGGCCCCGTCGAGCTTCGCCCCGTCGATGAAGTTCGTGACCGCGTCGACGACGTCCCAGATCGCGACGTCGGCGGTCGTGAGCTCGCTCCCGATGAAGTGATGATCGTTGCCGTTGTGCGCCAGCAGCGCGTCGAGCCGCTGCCGCCACCGTCCTTCCCACTCGGCGCGCACGAACTCGGCCTTCTTCTCGGCGTCCTCACCAAACGCGCGGAAGTAGCGGATACGGAGATCCTCCGCGCCGAGCACGAACGCATCGCAGCGCGCCCCCGCGTGCAGGTCCCGCGGCCGCGCTCCGTGCTTGGTGCCGAGGTACGCCATGATGGCGGGGCCCTGCACCAGGAGGAAGCCGTCGTCCTCCAGGAGAGGCATCGAGCCGAAGGCGAGCGGGCTCACCCCTTTGGCCCGTAGCTCACCGAACTCCGTCCGCCCGACGCGCACGTCTTCGAACGGGATGCCGAACGCGTGACAGAGGAGTCGGATCTGCTCGCCGCGGCCGCGAATGGGAAAGTAGTGCAGTCGATACGCCATGCGCCGGGTCATAGGCGTCCGGCGATGCTGCAACAACCCCTCCGCACGCTTCCTTGCCTTCCCAACCCTACCCGGGCTAGCGACCGCGACCATGGCAACCATGACGCTCGGACCCGTCGTCGGCAAAGTCACGTCCCGTACCGCGCGCGTGCTGATCGAGTCCGATACGACGGCGGAGATCACCTGCACCGCCGCACTGGGCGGCAAAGCGAAATCGACGAGCAAACGAAAGCTCACCGCGAACCGCCCGGCCGTGTTCGAGCTCACCGATCTGAGCCCGAACACGGGCTACACGATCACGTTCAAGGGTGTGACGTCACCCGTTCCCTGCACCGTGAAGACCTACGCGACGAACCCCACGGCGCTCAACGCCGCTGTCGTCAGCTGCAACTACACCATCAGGCGCGGCGACACCGACCTCTGGCAGAGCCTGCTGGACCAGTACGTAAACCCGGGGCACCTGGACCTGCTCATCCACGCGGGCGACCAGGTCTACGGCGACAAGGCCTTCGAAGGCTCGATAGACATCCTCGCCGGCAAGACGAAGGCCACCGCTGCGGAGTCACGCCAGATCGGCGACCTCTACCGGCAGCTCTACCGTTGGGCATGGCGGCACCCTGCGACGCGCTCGGTGCTGGCATCGGTCCCGAACCTCATGATCTGGGACGACCACGAGATCCGTGACGATTGGGGCAACCGCGACGACGACCGCGAGCCCACGAGCGCTTCGGCCACCATCGGCCGGATCGCCCGGCGCGTCTATCGCGAGTACCAGCGGCAGCTCTGGGAGGACGAGACGGCCGACGCCGACCCGCCGGTAGGCCAGCTGGAGGATCACATGCACGCCTGGGGGAGCATCGGCGTGCTCTTCCTCGATCAGCGCGGCGGCCGCTCGTTCGAAATCGATCCAGCGTATCCCTATCTGGGAGGCGCACAGTGGGAACGCGTGCGCACCGCGCTGGCCCCGGGCGGCTTGTTCGCGAAGGTGCGCGCGCTCGTCGTCGTGACCTCCGTGCCGCTCGCGTACCTCGGTGACAGCGTCTCGACCATCGGGCAGGAGCTGGTGAACGATCTCCGTGACCATTGGGCATACGGTCCGCACCGCAAGGAGCAGACGGAGCTCCTGCGGGCGCTCCGCCGATGGAAGCAGGAAAAGGACGGCCAGCGCGAGCTGCTCGTGGTGGGCGGTGACGTCCACATCGGCTGTCATACCGACATCCTGCACGGCGGCACCGTGGTCTTTCGACAGCTCGTCACCAGCCCGATCACCAACAAGCCGCCTTCGTGGCTCGCCTTCCAGGGGCTGAGGACGCTGCTCGAGAGCGAGCAGACGCTCGGCGACGGCTACGCGTTCGAGCACGCCCGCTACATGCGAGCCCGGAACTTCGGCATCGTATTGGCCCGCGTGCCTCCGACCGGCCAGCCGAAGATCGAAGGCTCGTTGTTCTCGGCGGGATGAGGGCCGAGGCTACTTCGACTGCAGTCGGGCCCGCGCCGCCTCGAACCGCTCCGCAAGCGCCCGCGCGTCCTCCCCCACCACCGGCCCGAGCCGCGCCCACCCCGCGGCCGCCTTCTCCAGCTCGCGGGCGACTTCCTTCTTGCGGTCCGCGGCGCTCGGGCGGCCTGCAATCGTGTTCGTCGCCAGCCGCTCGCGCAGCGCCAGCGCCATCTCCTGCAGCGAGAGCTTCTGCGGGGCCTCGTCAGCACCAGCCGCCAGCTCCTCGAGCCGCACACAGAGCTTCTCGCGCCGCTTTCGCGTCGTCTCGGGATCGAGCCGCGTACCCTGAAGATAGGCGGGGTTCGTCGCCACGAGCCGGTCACAGGCCGCGCGTAGGCGCTCCTCGAGCGCCCCGACGTCGCGGAACCCTGTCAGGTCGAGCTTCACCCACTCGCCCCACGCCGCATCCACTTTGGCCGCGACCGTCTCGGCAGGGTCCTCGCCGCCGGCCGACGCCGCCAACGTCTCCAGCTCGTCGCAGATCGCGCGCCCGTGCTCCGCGATCGCCTCGCGCGCCAGCTCGTGGCGGCGGCGGTGACGGTCGAAGAAGCGATCGCACGCGCCGCGGAATCGCTGCCACAGCGCCTCGTTCTCGGCGTGCGGTGCCGGACCGATGCGCTTCCAGTCGGCCTGGAGCAGCCGGAACGCGTTCGCCGTCGTCTCCCAGTCGGTCGAATCGGCAATGGCCTCGGCCTGCTCGCAGAGCGCCGTCTTCTTCGCGGCGTTCCCACTGCGCTCGGCATCGGCACGGTCGAACTGCTCCTTGCGACGCGCGAAGAACTGATCGCACGGGCCGCGAAACTCCTGCCAGAGCGTCCGTGTGTGACGGCCGGGGACGGGACCGATCTCCTTCCACTCCGCCTGCAGGCGCCGGAGCAGCTCGGTGGTGTCCTTCCACGCCGTCGACTCGCCGACGCCCTTCACCTGCTCGCAGAGCGCGCGCTTCTTGACGAGGTTCTCGGCCATGAACGCGTCGCATCGCTTGCGCAGCTCGTTGCGGACGGTGCGAAATCGCTCCCAGAGCGCGCGGGACTTGTCCGGGCTCGCCGTGGCGACCTTCTCCCACTCCTCCTGCAGGTGGCCGAGCACTCGCGCACCCTCCGTGAGATCGCTCGATTCGAGCAGCGCCTCGACGCGTTTGATGATCTCCTCCTGCGCGGCGGCATTGGCCCAGCGACGCCACTCCTCCGTCTCTTCGACCTCGCCGAGCTTCCGGCGAAGCGCATTGCGTGCTTCGGTCAGCCGCTCGAGCCACGCTGCGCGTCGCTCGGACGGCGGCAGCGGCCCGAGATCGGCCAGCGCGCCCTGGAGCGCCTCGACGTGCCTCCGGCCGGCGGCGGGCTTCATCGAGTCCGCCTGCAACATCTCCGTCGCGCGCGCATGCAACGCTTCGAGCCGCGTCAGGTTCTGCTTCTGCTCGTGTTGATGCTGGCGCTCGTCTTCCTCGCGTCGCTGCGCGAGACGGCGTTCGGCAACGTCCAGCCGTGGGCGCACGGCCCCTGCCTCTGCGTCGCCACCCTCGGCCGCCAGCGCGTCCCACCGTCGCTCGAGGGCTTTCCACGCCTTCGCCGGCGGCACGGGCGAGGACCCCGCCAGTGCTTCCGCTTCCTTGGCCAGCGCTTCCAGGCGTAGGTGCAGCGATTGGCCCGCGAGCCAGACCTCGTGGCGCGCCTCGCACGCGCGGCCCGCCGTCGCGAAGCGTCGGACGAGCTCGCTCTCCGCGGTCCCCCCGAGCACTGGCAGTCGGCTCCACGCCGAGCGTGCCTCGGCGAGCTCGCGAGGCGCGTCGGCGCCGCCGAGTGCTTCCACCCGCTCGCAGAGGGCGGTACGCGACGCGATTCCCGCTTCGGCGGTCGCCTTCGCGTGCTCCACTTCGACGATGCGTCGATCGACGACGATGGCGGCGGCGAGGATCGCCTGGCACGCCTCCGCGAATCGATGCGCGACGTCTTCGCGTGGCTCGACGTCCCGGGCGAGATCCCGCCATTCGTGCTGTGCTTCGGCCACGCGGGCTGCTGCACCCATCGGGTCGGATTCGGCGCGCAGCGCGTGCACCATCGTGCACAGCTCGAGCTGGCGCGCGCGGCCCTCCTTCGGGTCGATCGGCACGCGTCCGCCGGACACCTCGGCGAGGCGTTCGCGCGCGTGCTGCCGCAGGCTCTTGGGGGCGTCGTGGTTGTCGGCGAGCGCTCGGAGGATGGCGGCGTCGGCAATGCGCTCGATCGCGTCGCGGCGAATGTCGAGATCCGTGGCGCTCCGCACGACGTCGCGGAGAGCGCGGTCACCGGACACGCGCGCCAGCGCGGCGCGACGGATGGACTCGTGCGCGGCGGACGACGCCGTCGACGCCAGGCTGCGTGGGTCGGACAACCGTGCGAGCGCCCGTTCGCACGCGGCGACGTCGGAGGCCGAGCATGCGACGGTGACCAGCTGCTCACGGAGGCGATCCGCCGCCAGGTCCCGGTTCGTCGGATCGGGGTCGCTGGCCGCGGCGTGCTCGAGCGTTTCGACGTCGTCCAGGAGCTCGAGCGCCGCCCGGCGTACGCCCGCGTCGGGGTCGTCCCTGGCGATCGCGACGAGCCTCGCCCGGTCTTCCGCCACCTCCCCCACCGCCGCCGCGCGCACGGCGGGGTCGGGATGTCGCCATTTCGGCCGTAGCCGTTCGATCAGGTCCATCGAAGTCTGCCGCCCGTGACGACAGGTCTACTACGGGTGACCGCCGGCCCGCCATACGGGAATTTGCCGCGCGGACGGGGGACGACGGCCCGCTATGCGCTCGCCTGCGGCGCGATCACCACGATGAAGCCCTGCTCGGGCGCCAGCGGTACCCCGGGCCACGCCGGGTTCTCCCGCTTCTTCTCGTCGTAGAACTGCCGGTAGCCGGTGCCGGTTTCAGGCACGATGCCTCCGGCACTGAGCGCCCGCCGTACGATGTCGACCGTCGGAGGCTCCTGCTCTTCGCCGACGAGGATTCGTACGGGCCCTTGCTTGAGGAGCATGCCCGTCAGGCGCTGGATCTGCGGCTGCCAGCCGGCCTCCCGGAAGATCGCCTCGAGCGATGCCGCCAGGGCCACGGTCTCCGGCACGCCCGCAGAGACGACGAACCAGACCCGGTCGCCGGCCGGCGCCTCGGTGCGCAGCAGCTCGATCATCGCGGCGCGCGCCGTCTCGCCCGGGATGCGTGGACTGCCGGTCTGTGCGCCAGGCACGGTCGTCGTGGCAACGGCAAGCGGCGGAGGAGCTTCCGAAGACCCCCCACAGGCGGCGAGCAGGGAGAGCGCGAGGGCCAAAGCGGTGGAACGCACGAGCGGCCTTCTATCGCGCCGGGCCCTCGATCTCCAGCTACGGCTCTCGGCGAATCGAGGGGCTATCGCCGCCGCTGCAGCTCCGCATACGCCCGCTGGATCTCCACCGTCTTCTCGTGCGCGAGCCGCCGCAGCTCCTCGCCCAGGTCCGCGACCCGATCGGGGTGATAGCTCTTCATCTGCTCGTGGTACGCGCGCGTGATCTCTTCCGGCGTGGCCCCGGGTCGCACGCCGAGCACGGTCCAGGGATCGGCGGGCGAGGCGCCCGCGCCGGGGCCCCGCACGCGAAGCAGACGCCCGCGCACCCAGCGGACGACCAGCCAGGCCGCCGCCACGAGCACGAGCAGGCGCAGCAGGTTCACGGCGTGCGCGGCGTGTCGAGCCAGCGGAAGAACTCGCTCTCCGTCGAGAGGATGAGCGTGGTCTGCTCGTCGATGGTGCGGCGGTACGCGTCCATCGTGCGCACGAACTCGTAGAACTCGGGATCGCGACCGTAGGCGTCCGCGAAGATGCGGGCCGCGGTCGCGTCGCCCTCGCCGCGCAGGATGTCGGCCTTCTGCCGCGCCTCGGCCGTCAGGATGCGCACTTCCTTGTCGGCATTGGAGCGGATCTTGCGCGACTCCTCGTCGCCCTCGGCGCGGAAGCGCTTCGCCTGCCGCTCGCGCTCGGTGCGCATGCGGCTGAACACGTTCTGCTCGTTCTTCTCCGGCAGGTCGGCGCGTTTGATGCGCACGTCGATCACCCGGATGCCGTAGTCTTTCGCCTTCTCGTCGCTCGACTTCGTGACCTCCGTCATCAGCCCCGTGCGCTGCTCGCTCACGATGTCGCGCAGGGTGTGACGGCCGAGCGTCTCGCGGAGGTTCGAGTACACGATGTCGTCGAGCCGCGATTGTGCGCCGGCTTCGTCCCGCACCGTACGGTAGAACAGCAGGGGATCCTCGATGCGCCAGCGCGAGTAGTTGTCCACCACGAGCTGCTGCTTGTCCTTGGTGAGGATTTCCTTCGGCGCCGTGTCGTACTCGAGCAGACGCTTGTCGAAGTAGAGCACCTGCTGGATGAACGGCAGCTTCGCGTAGAGGCCGGGCTCGGTGACGATGCGCACCGGATTGCCGAGCTGCACGACCACCGCCTGCATCCAGACCGGGACGGTGAACAGCGCGTACTGCCAGGTCGCGAAGACCAGCCCGACGATGCCGAGGATGACGAGCCAGCGACGATCCATGGTCAGCGTCCCCTCGCCGGCGCCGGGTTTTCCAGCGGCAGCTCCGGCCGGCGGAGGCGCAGCGCCTGATCGAGCGGCAGATACGGCACCACCTGCTTCGTCGCGGCCCCGTCGAGGATGATCTTGCTGGTCCGCGGCAACACTTCCTCGATCGTCTCCAGATAGAGCCGCCGGCGCGTCACGTCCTTCGCCTTCGCGTACTCTTCCTGGAGCGCGATGAAACGCTGTGCCGTGCCCGTGGCCTCGCGCATGCGCGCCTCGCGGAAGCCTTCGGCTTCGTTGATGAGCTGTGCCGCCTGGCCACGCGCCTTCGGCACCACGTCGTTCGCGTAGCCGTACGCCTCGTTGATGAGCCGCTCCTTGTCCTGCTGCGCGCTGATCACGTCCTTGAACGCGTCGGAGACCTGGTTCGGCGGGTCGACGTCCTGCAGCTTGACCGTGACGACGTCGATGCCGACCTCGTACTGGTTCAACACTTCCTGCAGCCGCTTCTGCGCCTCGACCTGGATCACTTCCTTGCCCTCGGTGAGCACGTCGTCGATCTTCGTGCGCCCCATCACCTCGCGCATCGCGGCCTCGGCGACGGCACGCAGCGTGCCCTCGGGATCGCGCACCTTGAACAGGAAGTCGGACACGCCCGTGGCGTCGGCCCGCACCCGGTACTGCACGATGAACTCGAGCTTCACGATGTTCTCGTCGCCCGTCAGCATGAGCGCTTCGGGATCGATCTCGCGGTACTCGGCGGGCGGCCCGACGTCGATGGTGCGGAACCCGACCTCGACCTTGCGGATGGCGGTGACGCTCGGTTTGAGCACCCGCTCGATGGGCCACGGGAGATGATAGTGCGGCCCCGAAGCGACCTCGCGCACGACCTTGCCGAAGCGCAGCACGAGGCCGCGCTGGTCGGGCGCCACGATGTAGATGCCGCTGGCGAGCCAGACCAGCACGCCGATGAGCGCGATCAGGTACGGGCTGACACGGGGGGTGCTGACGCCTCCCTTGGGGCGCAGGCTCTCCCAAAGCTCCCGGAGCTCCGCCAGCGGATCGTTGGAGGGTCGGCGCGGCGGCCACTCGTCAGGCATCGGATGGGCGATCGTGCGGGTGTATCGCCCTGCTGTCAAACGCCCGCGTCGGCCGCCCTACGATCGCGGTGCGAACTTCAGACCTTGGGGGGTGCGCACGATCGTCTTCTCGATCGGTGGCGACTCCTTCGAGACTGCGCGGCCGGCGGGGTCGCGGAAGGTGTCGCGGCGGGTGAAGCGCACGGTGCGGCGATCGCCGCTTCCCTCCATCTCGATGATCCGCACCTGCACGTCGAAGTCGCGGACCGAGTCGAAGTACTTGCCGAGCGCCTTCGCCTGATCGTCGTCGGCCACCTGGCCGATGCGGCGCAGCTCGCCGACGTCGCCCCTGTGCCAGGCACGCGCGTAGCTATCGATGAAGGCACGCACTTCGGCGTCGGTGAGCCCGCTCGCAGGCACGGTGGCCGGGGGCGGAACGAACGTGGGCGCGAGCGCCGCCACGCGATCCTCGTCCTGCGGCGCCGGCGCCACCTCGGCGCGCACGGTCTCTACCGGCCGTCCGACCGGTACTTCGGCCGGCAGCCTTTCCGCCGCTGGAGGCACAGGCTCCGCACGCGGCGGCTCGACCGGCGGTGGGGTGGCGATCGCCACCTCGATCG
>Ga0187893_10007866_pt1 | contig 17162 bp, 14 predicted proteins | sample MA1701074metaG_FD_139574 | JGI IMG/M metagenome (GOLD analysis project Ga0187893, IMG submission 139574) | White microbial mat communities from a basaltic lava cave in the Kipuka Kanohina Cave System on the Island of Hawaii, USA - MA170107-4 metaG ... | reverse complement strand
CTGCTTCATGCCGAGCGAGATGCGCCGGCGGTCCTCGTCGATCTCGAGGATCATCACCTCGACCTCGTCGCCGAGCTGCACCACCTTCGACGGGTGGACGTTCTTGTTGGTCCAGTCCATCTCCGAGACGTGGACCAGCCCCTCGATGCCGCTCTCGATCTCCACGAACGCCCCGTAGTCGGTGAGGTTCGTGACCTTGCCGAAGAGCCGCGTGCCGGTCGGGTAGCGGCGCGAGATGCCGACCCACGGGTCCTCGCCGAGCTGCTTGAGGCCGAGCGAGACGCGGTTCTTCTCCTGGTCGAACCGCAGCACCTTGGCGGTGACCTCGTCGCCGACCGCCAGCACCTCCGACGGATGCTTGACCCGCCGCCAGGCGAGATCGGTGATGTGGAGCAGCCCGTCGATGCCGCCGAGGTCCACGAACGCGCCGTAGTCGGTGATGTTCTTGACGATGCCCTTGACGACCGTGCCCTCCTGCAGGCTCGCGAGCAGCGCCTCGCGCTCGGCGCCGGCGTTCTGCTCGAGCACCGCGCGGCGCGACACCACCACGTTGTTGCGCTTGCGGTCGAGCTTGATGACCTTGAACTCCATCGCCTTGCCCTCGTAGGGCGTGGTGTCCTTGACCGGGCGCATGTCGACGAGCGAGCCGGGCAGGAACGCCCGGATGCCGTTGATCATCACGGTCAGGCCGCCTTTCACCTTGCCGGTGATGACGCCCTGCGCGGTGGCGCCCGACTCGAGCGACTTCTCGAGGTCGAGCCACGCGGCGAGCCGCTTCGCCTTGTCGCGCGAAAGCCGGGTCTCGCCGTAGCCGTCCTCGAGCGCCTCGATCGCGACCGGCACGAAATCGCCGATCTTGACCTCGATCTCGCCCCGGTCGTTGCGGAACTCGTCGATCGGGATCACCGATTCGGACTTGAGGCCGGCGTTGACCACGACGATGTTCTGGTCGACGCGCACGACCTCGGCGGTGATGACCTCGCCGATCCGCATCTCCTTGCGATGGAGGCTCTCCTCGAAGAGCGCGGCGAAGCTTTCCGGCTGGGCGACGGCGGGGGAAATGCTGGACATTGGCGATGGACCTGGTCTTGGCCCGCAGCGGGCGGCTCGAACGATTCGCGCCCGGCGGGGCTGGTTGCTCACACGGCGGAGCCGGCTCGACGCCGTCCGCCACCCGTACCGCTCAGCTCGACTCCCGGTACCACTCCAGCACCTGCGCCGCCGCCTCGTCCGGGGCGAGCCCGGTGGTATCGAGGATCCGGGCATCCGGCGCCGGTCTCAGCGGCGCCACCGCCCGCGCGGCATCGCGTGCATCGCGCTCCGCGAGGTCGAGCAAAAGAGTCGCGATGTTAGCAGCGATTCCTTTGTCTTTCAACTGCTTAACCCGGCGCTCGGCCCGGGTCTCGGGACTCGCCGTCAGGAACACCTTGCACCCCGCGTCGGGAAACACGACCGACCCCATGTCGCGGCCGTCGGCGACCAGGCCGGGGGCCTTCCGGAAGGCGCGCTGGCGGTCGAGGAGTGCGGCGCGGACGCCCGGGACCGCCGCGACGCGCGAGGATGCGATGCCGCACGCCTCGGTCCGGATCGCGTCGGTCGCGCGCTCGCCGGCGAGCAGGATCTCGCCGTCCGCGAACCGGGCGTCGAGCCGCGCGGCGATCCCGGCGAGCGCAGCCTCGTCGCCGAGATCGACGCCGGCGTTCATCGCCGCGAGCGCCGCCAGGCGGTAGAGGGCCCCGCTGTCGAGATAGTGGAAGCCGAGCGCGCGCGCGACCGCCTGCGCGACCGTGCCCTTGCCCGAGGCCGAGGGCCCGTCGATTGCAACCACCGGGATCGCGCTCATGTCCGCACCGTCATGTCCGTACCAACTGTGCGAACGCCCGGAAATACTCCGGGAAGGTCTTCGCGACGCACTCGGGATCCTCGATCCGGACCGGCACGCCGCCGAGCGCGACGAGCGAGAAGCACATCGCCATGCGGTGGTCGTCGTAGGTGGCGATCGTCGCGGGCCGTAGCTGCGGTGGCGGGGCGATCCGCAGATAGTCGGTGCCCTCCTCGACCGCCGCCCCGACTTTGCGGAGTTCGGTGGCCATGGCGGCGAGGCGGTCGGTCTCCTTCACCCGCCAGCTCGCGACGTTGCGGATCGTGCTCGGGCCGTCGGCGAAGAGTGCGAGCACCGCGGCCGTCATCGCCGCGTCGGGAATGTGGTTCAGGTCCGCATCGAGCGGCCGCAGCGGCGGCCGGCCGCTCGCCTCGATCCAGCCTTCGCCGAGCGTCACTGCGGCGCCCATCGCGCGCAGCACCTCGATGAAGCGGACGTCGCCCTGGATGCTCGACCCGTCGACGCCCTCGACGCGGACCGGGCCGCCGCCGATCGCGCCGGCCGCGAGGAAGTAGGAGGCCGACGACGCATCGCCCTCGACCTCGAGCCGCCCCGGCGCGCGATAGCCCGCGCCCGCCGGGACGGTGAAGCGGCTCCAGCCGCTGCGCCCGGGCGCCACGCCGAAGCGCCGCATGAGATCGAGCGTGATCTCGACGTACGGCCTGGAGACGAGCTCGCCCGCAACCGCCACGGTGACCGGCACGCCCGCGAGCGGCAGCGCCATCAGGAGCGCGCTCAGGAACTGGCTCGACACGTCGCCGCGGACGGTGACCGATTCGGCGGCCGCGCCGGCCGCCGGCCGGATCGCGATCGGCGGGAAGCCGTCGCGCCCTTCGTAGGCCACCTTCGCGCCGAGCGCGCGCAGCGCGTCCACGAGATCGCCGATCGGCCGCTCGTGCATCCGCGGCACGCCCGCGAGCCGGTAGGTCCCGCCGCAGAGCGCGAGCACGGCGGTGAGCGGACGGAACGCGGTGCCCGCGTTGCCGAGGAAGAGCTCCGCCGCGCGCACCGGGAACGCGCCGCCCGCCCCGTCGACCACGTACTCGCCGTCCCCGTGCCGCGTCCAGGCGACGCCCAGGGCGCGAAGCGCTTCGAGCATGCGTGCAGTGTCGTCCGACTCGAGCACGCCGCCGAGCGCGGTCTCGCCCGCCGCCAGCGCGGCGAGGAGCAGCGCCCGGTTGGAGATGCTCTTGGAGCCGGGCAGCCGCACCGCACCCGCGGCGCCCGCCGCCGGGGCGAGGTCGAGGAAGGCCGCGCGCGCGCCGGCGCCGCTCGCCGCGCTCACTCGCCGCCGCCCGAAGTCCACGCGCGCCGCGCGGTGCGGGCGGCGTCGAAGGCGCGCTCGAGCGCGGCGCCGTCCGCGCGCTCGAGCGCCGCACCGAGGCCGGCGAGCGAATCCTGGTAGCGCCGCAGCTCGGCGAGCAGCGCGTCGCGGTTCGCGAGGCAGATGTCGCGCCACATCTCCGGGCTGCTCGCGGCGAGCCGGCTCACGTCGCGGAAGCCGGCGCCGGCGTGGCCGAAGAGCTTCGCCGCATCCGCGCGCGCGGCGAGATCGTGGACGAGCGCGTACGACAGGAGGTGCGGCAGGTGGCTGACCGCGGCGAGGATCGCGTCGTGGTCGGCCGCGCCCATCTCGGTCACGCGCGCGCCGCACGCCTGCCACGCCGCGCGCACCCGCGCGACCGCCGCCGGCGGGTTCTCCGCGAGCGGCGTCAGGATCACCTCGCGATCGCGGTAGAGCGCGACGCTCGCCGCCGCGGCACCGCTCTCGTCGGAACCTGCGACCGGGTGCCCGGGAACGAACTGCCGGACGCGCTCGCCGAGGCCGGCCCGGGCGGCCTCGATCACGCTGCGCTTGGTGCTCCCGCCGTCGGTCACCACCGCGCCCGGCTCGAGCCGCGGCGCGAGGCTCGCGAACACCGGCGCCATCGCCGCGACCGGGGTCGCCACCAGCACGAAGTCGGCGCCGGCGGCGGCGCTGGCCGCGTCCGGCGCGGTGGCGTCGATCGCGCCGAGCGCAGCCGCGCGCTCGAGGTTCGCCCGGCTGCGGCCGACGCCGATCACCCGGCGCACCGCGCCCGCTTCTTTGAGCGCGAGCGCGAACGACGCGCCGATCAGCCCGACGCCGACCACGACGAGCTGCTCGATCATCGCGCCCGCCCGGCTCAGGGTTGCGCGCGGAGCGCCGCCGCGAGCGCGGCGAGGAAGCGCTCGTTCTCGGCGGCGAGGCCGATCGTCACGCGCAGGTGATCGGGCATGCCGTAGCCGGCGACCGGGCGCACGATCACGCCCTGCCGCAGCAGGTGCTCGAACACTTCGCCCGCGCGCGCCTTGCCCGCCGCGCGCGGAATCTCCACGCTCACGAAATTGCCGGACGACGGGATCCAGGCGAGCCCGAGCCGATGGAATCCGGCGGTGAGTTGCGCCATCCCGGCGAGGTTGAGCGCGTGGCTCTCGCGCACGAACGCCGCGTCGCCGAGCGCGGCGGCGGCAGCGGCGAGCGCGAGGTTGTTCACGTTGAACGGCTGGCGCACGCGGTTGAGGAGGTCGGCGATACGAGCGTCGCAGAGCGCAAACCCGACGCGCAGGCCGGCGAGGCCGTACGCCTTGGAGAAAGTACGCGTGACGATCAGGTTCCGGTGCCGCGCGAGCCAGGCGACGCTGTCGTAGCGGGCGGCCTGCGGCAGGTACTCGTTGTACGCCTCGTCGATCACGACGGCGACGTGCGGCGGCACCGCGCGCAGGAACGCCTCGATCTCCGCCGGCGCGAGCAGGGTCCCGGTCGGGTTGTTAGGGTTGGCGATAAAGACGACCCGCGTCTCGGCGTCGATCGCCTGCGCCATCGCCGCCAGGTCGTGGCCCCAGGCGCGCGCCGGCACCGCGATGCCGCGCGCGCCCCGCGCCTGCGTGGCGAGCGGGTACACCGCGAACGCGTGCTGCGAGTAGACCGCCGCTCGCCCCGGTCCGAGCAAGGCGATCGCGATCATCTCGAGCACGTCGTTCGAGCCGTTGCCGAGCACGATGCCGGACGGCGGCACGCCGTAGCGGGCCGCGAGCGCCGTCTTCAGCTCGAACCCGTTGCCGTCCGGATAGCGGCCGAGGTCGGCGAGCGCGGCCGCGATCGCCGAGCGCGCCTTCGGCGAGATGCCGAGCGGGTTCTCGTTGGAGGCGAGCTTGACGATCGTCGCCTCCTCGAGCCCCAGCTCGCGCGCGAGCTCCGAGATCGGCTTGCCGGGCTGGTAGGGTGCGATCGCGCGGACGTACTGCGGCGCGAGCTCGCAGGGGTCGGCGGCCGGGGTCGGGGTCGTCATCGGGCCGGGGTCGTCATCGGGTCGGGGTCGTCATGGCGTGGCCGTGGGATAGGAGCCGAGAACCTTGAGAAACGGCGCGAGGCCCTTCAGCTCGGCGATCGCCGCCGCGATACGGGGGTCGTGCGCGTGCCCCTGGAGGTCGATGTAGAACATGTACTCCCAGGTGCCGACGCGCGCCGGCCGCGACTCGATCCGGCTCATGCTCACGCCGTGCGTGGCGAACGGCGCGATCAGCGCGTGCACCGCGCCGGGACGGTTCGGCGCCGACAGCACGAGCGAGGTCACGTCGCGCCCGCTCGGCCCCGGTTCGAGGTGGCCGAGCACGAGGAAGCGCGTCAGGTTCTCGGCTTCGTCCTCGATGTTCCGCGCGAGCACCGTGAGGCCGTAGCGCCCGGCCGCGATCTCCGGTCCGATCGCGCAAGCCTCCGGTTCGGCGGCGGCGAGCCGCGCCGCCTCCGCGTTGCTCGAGACCTGCACCCGCTCGGCCTCGGGCAGGTTGCGCAGCAGCCACTGATGGCACTGGGCGAGCGACTGGGCGTGGGAGTACACGCGCTTGCGCCCGGCCAGTCCGGTCGCCGTCGGGTCCCCGCCCTTCGCCATCAGGTTCTGGTGCACCCGCAGCACCACCTCGGCGCAGATGCGCAGCGGCGTGCGCAGCAGCAGATCGAGCGTGCGCCCGATCGCACCTTCCGTGGAGTTCTCGACCGGCACCACGGCGAACTGCGTCGCGCCGGTCTCGGCCTGCCGGAACGCCTCGTCGATCGAGGCGAGCGGAGCCGCGTCGATCGCCCCGCCGAAGTGTCTTGCGACCGCCATCTCGCTGAAGGTCCCCTGCGGCCCGAGGTACCCGACGCGCACCCGGCCCTCGATCGCGCGGCAGGCCGACATCACCTCGACGAAGATGCGGTTCAGCGCTTCGTCGGGCAGCGGTCCGCGGTTCGCGGCGGCGGCGTGGCGGAGGACCTCGGCTTCGCGCTCGGGCCGGTAGACCGGGCCGTCGCCCTTGAGCTGCCCGATCGCGGCCGCGTGCCCGGCACGCTCGCCGATCAGCCGGACGAGCTCGCCGTCGATGCGGTCGATCGCGGCGCGGTGGCGGCCGATCTCGTCGCCGGCTGACCTGCCCTTCCCGTCGTCCCGCTTGCCGCTGGCCACGTCAGCCCTCGAGCGGCAGGTACCGGATCGCGAGCACGCCGTCGATCCGCCGGATGGTCTCGATCGCGGCGGCGGGCACCGGGCTGTCGACGTCGACGAGCGTGTAGGCCATCTCGCCGCGCGACTTGTTCAGCATGTTGTGGATGTTGAGGCCGGCTTTCGCCATCGCGGTCGACATCTGCCCGAGCATGTTCGGCACGTTGGCGTTGGCGATCGCGACGCGGTAGGGCGACTCGCGCGGCATCGCGACGTCGGGGAAGTTCACCGCGTTGCGCACGTTGCCGTGCTCGAGGTAGTCGCGCAGCTGGTCGACGACCATGACCGCCGAATTGTCCTCCGCTTCGCGGGTCGACGCACCGAGGTGCGGGAGCGCGATCACCCCGGCGTGCCCGGCGAGCGCGGCCGAGGGGAAGTCGGTGACGTAGGCCTTCAGGCGATGCGCGTCGAGCGCCTCGGCGATCGCCGCGTCGTCGACGATCCCCTCGCGCGAGAAGTTGAGCAGGATCGCGCCGGCGCGGAGCTGGGCGAGGTTCGCGGCGCCCAGCAGCCCGCGCGTGCCGCCGTTCAGCGGGACGTGCAGGGTGACGAAATGGCTGCCGCGCAGGACCTCCTCGATCGAGTGCGCCTTGCGCACCTGCGAGGGCAGGCTCCACGCGGCGTCGACCGTGATCTCCGGGTCGTAGCCGACGACGTTCATGCCGAGCCGGATCGCCGCGTCGGCGACGAGGCTGCCGATCTTCCCCAGCCCCACCACGCCGAGCGTGTGCCCGGGCAGCTCGAACCCGGCGAAGCGCTTCTTCTCGTCCTCGATCCGCCTCGACCGCGCCGCGTCGTCGCCGCCGAGCGCGGCGATGAACTGCACCGCCGGCACGAGGTTGCGCGCCGCGATCAGCATGCCGGCGAGGACGAGCTCCTTCACCGCGTTCGCGTTCGCCCCCGGCGCATTGAAGACCGGCGCGCCGCGCCGGTTCATCGCCGGCACCGGGATGTTGTTCGTGCCGGCCCCGGCCCGCCCGATCGCCTTCACGCTGTCCGGAATCGTCATCGCGTGCAGGTCGGCCGAGCGCACGAGGATGGCATCGGGCCGCGTCGACTCCTTCGTCACCGCGTACGTCTCGGCGGGCAACCGGCGCAGACCGATCGGCGAGATCTGGTTCAGGACGAGGATCTCGTAGCGCTCAGCCATGCCGCGCCTCGAACTCGCGCAGGTAGGCGACCAGGCGCTGCACGCCCTCGAGCGGCATCGCGTTGTAGAGGGAGGCGCGCATTCCGCCGACCGAGCGATGGCCCTTGAGCTGCACCATGCCGCGCTCCTCCGCGCCCGCGAGGAACGCCCCGTCGAGCGCGGGATCGCGCAGCGTGAACGGCACGTTCATGCGCGAGCGGTCGGCCGCTCGCACCGGCGAGCGGAAGAGGGTCGAGTCGCCGAGGTACTGGTAGAGGAGGCCGGCTTTCGCCACGTTCTGCCGCTCGATCGCCGGCAGCCCGCCCTGCTTCTTCAGCCACTTGAAGACGAGCCCGGCGACGTAGATCGCATAGGTCGCGGGCGTGTTGAGCATCGACTGCGCCTCGACCTGCGCCTTGTAGTGGAGCATCGAGGCGATGCCCTTCGGTGCCCGGTCGAGGAGATCCTCGCGCACGATCACGAGCGTCAGGCCGGCCGGGCCGATGTTCTTCTGCGCGCCGGCGTAGATCAGGCCGTATTGCGCGACTTCGAGCGGGCGCGAAAGGATGTGCGAGGACATGTCGGCGACGAGCGGCACGTTGCCGGTGTCGGGCACCGCGTGGAACTCGACGCCGCCGATCGTCTCGTTCGTGCAGACGTGGACGTACGCCGCGTCCGGGTCGAGCTTCCAGGTCGGGCGCTCGGGCACCTGGGTGAAGCCCGTGCCTTCCGCCGACGCGGCGACGTTCACCGCGCCGAACTTCTTCGCCTCCGCGATCGCCTTCTTCGACCACTCGCCGGTGTTGACGTAGTCGGCCGACTTCTTCGCGCCCAGCAGGTTCATCGGCACCATCGCGAACTGAAGCGAGGCGCCGCCCTGGAGGAAGAGCACCTTGTAGTGCGCGGGGATCGCAGCGAGCTCGCGCAGATCGGCCTCCGCCTCCGCGGCGATGGCGACGAACTCCGGCCCGCGGTGGCTCATCTCCATGACGCCCATGCCGGAGCCGCGCCAGTCGAGCATCTCGGCGGCCGCCTGCCGCAGCACTTCCTCGGGCAGCACCGCCGGTCCGGCGCTGAAGTTGAACACGCGCGCCACGGTCAGCCCCCGTGGTCCTCGCCGTTGCCGCGCGCCGGCGGCGCGTGATCCTCGCCGTTGCCGCCGTTTCCACCATTGGCCCCGCCGTTTCCACCATTGCCGCCGCCGTTGCCGTTCTCCTCCTCGGTCTCGGCGATCTTCTCGATGCCGGCGAGCTTCGTGCCGGGATCGAGGCTGATCAGGCTCACGCCCTGGGTCGAGCGGCCCATCTTGCTGATCTGTCCGACCGCGGTGCGGATCAGCACCCCGCCGGTCGAGACGAGCATGATCTCGTCGGACTCGTCGACCAGCGCCGCGCCGACGACCTTGCCGTTGCGCTCGGTGGTCTGGATCGCGATCACCCCCTGGGTGCCGCGGCCGTGGCGCGGATACTCCGCGAGCGAGGTGCGCTTGCCGTAGCCGTTCTCGGTCGCGGTCAGCACGCTCTTCGACTCGTCCTCGGCGACGAGCATCGAGATCACGCGCGCCCCGTCGGCGAGCTTCATGCCGCGCACGCCGCGCGCCGCGCGCCCCATCGGCCGCACGTCGGCCTCCTCGAAGCGCACCGCCTTGCCGGCGTCGGAGAACAGCATCACGTCGCTCGCGCCGGCGGTGATCGCCACGCCGATGAGGTAGTCGCCCGGCTCGAGGTCGACGGCGATGATGCCCTTCTCCCGCGGCCGCGAGAAATCCGAGAGCGGGGTCTTCTTCACCGTGCCGTTCGCGGTCGCCATGACGACGAACCGGTTCTCGTCGAAGGTCTTCACCGGCAGCACCGCGCTGATCCGTTCGCCCTCGGCGAGCGGGAAGAGGTTCACGATCGGCCGCCCGCGGCTCGCGCGCGTGCCGGCCGGCACTTCGTAGCCCTTCAGCCAGTACACCTGGCCGCGGCTCGAGAAGCACAGGATGAAGTCGTGGGTGTGGGCGATGAACACGCGCTCGATGAAATCGTCCTCGCGCATCGACGCGGCCTGCCTGCCGCGGCCGCCGCGCCGCTGCGCGCGGTAGTCGGCCACCGGCTGGGCCTTGATGTAGCCGGCGTGGGAGAAGGTCACGACGACGTCCTGCGGCGCGATCAGGTCCTCGACCGCGATGTCCTCGGCGTTGAGGACGATCTCGCTCTTGCGCGCATCGCCGTAGGCCTCGCGCACGGCCTTCAGCTCCTCGGCGATGATTGCGGTGATGCGTGCAGGCTTGGCCAGGATGTCCAGCAGCTCGGCGATCCGCTCGAGCAGTTCCCTGTACTCCGCGACGATCTTGTCCTGCTCGAGCGCGGTGAGGCGCTGGAGCTGCATCTCGAGGATCCGCTGTGCCTGGATCTCCGAGAGACGGTAGCCGTCCGGCCCGAGCCCGGTCTCCGGGCCGGCCTCCACCGGGCGCGTCGCGCCGTCGGCCGCGCGCGCGAGCATGTCGGCGACGAGCTGCGAGCGCCACGCGCGCGCGAGCAGGCGCGCGCGGGCCTCCGCGGGCGACGGCGCCGCCTTGATGAGCGCGATGATCTCGTCGACGTTGGAGAGCGCGACCGCGAGGCCCTCCTGCACGTGGGCGCGCTCGCGCGCCTTGCGCAGCTCGTACGCGGTGCGCCGGGTGACCACCTCGCGCCGGTGCGCGAGGAAGGCCGCGAGCATCTGCTTCAGGCTGAGGAGCTTCGGCTGGCCGTCGACCAGCGCGACCATGTTGATGCCGAAGGTGTCCTGGAGCTGGGTCTGCTTGTAGAGGTTGTTGAGCACCACCTCGGGCAGCTCGCCGCGCTTCAGCTCGATCACGAGCCGCATCCCGTCCTTGTCGGACTCGTCCTGGATGTGCGCGATGCCGTCGAGCTTCTTCTCGCCGACGAGCTCGGCGATCCGCTCCTGCAGGAGCTTCTTGTTGACCTGGTAGGGCAGCTCGTCGACGACGATCGCCTGGCGCGCGCTGCGGTCGAGATCCTCGAAGTGCGTCCGCGCGCGCATCACCACGCGGCCGCGGCCGGTGCGGTAGCCCTCGTGGATGCCGGCGGTACCGTAGATCAGTCCCGCGGTCGGGAAGTCCGGCGCCGGCATCAGCTTGATCAGGTCCTCGATCGCGAGGTCGGGCGCGGCGAGCAGCGCGAGGCAGGCGGTGATCGTCTCCGCGAGGTTGTGCGGCGGGATGTTGGTCGCCATCCCGACCGCGATCCCCGAGGAGCCGTTCACGAGCAGGTTCGGGAGCCGCGCCGGCAGCACCGCCGGCTCCTCCTCCTTGCCGTCGTAGTTCGGCACGAAGTCGACCGTCTCGGCCTCGAGATCGGCGAGGAGCTCGCCCGCGATGCGCTCGAGCCGGCACTCGGTGTAGCGCATCGCCGCCGGGTTGTCGCCGTCGACCGAGCCGAAGTTGCCCTGGCCGTCGATGAGCGGGTAGCGCATCGAGAAGTCCTGCGCCATCCGCACCAGCGTGTCGTAGATCGCGGTGTCGCCGTGCGGGTGGTACTTGCCCATCACGTCGCCGACCACGCGCGCGCACTTCACGTACGGCCGGTTCCAGACGATGTTCGCCTCGTGCATCGCGTAGAGCACGCGCCGGTGCACCGGCTTCAGGCCGTCGCGCACGTCGGGGAGCGCGCGGCCGACGATCACGCTCATCGCGTAATCGAGATACGAGCGCCGCATCTCCTCTTCGAGGCTGACCGGCAGCGTTTCTTTGGCGAATGGATCCACGGTCGGGACGGAGGGCGGCTCGCCCGCCCGAAAGGCCGCTGCAAGCGCCGCCTGCGGCGCGACTTTCGGCGCGGCGGAAAGGGTGGAATTTTATCATCCGGACGATGCTGCGACCAACGCGATCCGCGCGGTGAAGCGGTACGCGGCCGCTTGCCCGGCGCGAGATGAACTGGTGTACCATCCGCGGCACCCAGCGGGCCTGTAAGCCACTCGTCCCGCGACGACCACAAGGGAGGAGAGATGACGACAGCGATCCGAACAGCCCTGGTCCTCTTCGCCGCGCTCGGCCTCGCCGTCGCGCACTCGGCTTCCGCCGAGCAGGGCCGCAGCACCCAGGGTTACCTCACCGACCAGCGCAGCGGGATCGTCAAGGACCCGTTCAACCTGTGCTGGCGGACCGGCTACTGGACCCCGGCGCTCGCGCACTGCGAGTGCGACGTCGATCTCATCCCGCGCGACGTGTGCTTTCCGCCCGCACCAAAGCCGGCGGCAGCGCCCGCGCCGGCGAAGCCGGCACCCGCGCCGGTCGCCAAGCCGCCCGCGCCCAAGTCGCTCGCGGTCCAGTCGACCGAGCTGTTCGAGTTCGACAAGGCGGTGCTGACCCCCGCGGCGAAGGCGCAGCTCGACCAGCAGGTGGTTGCGCGGCTCGGCGAGTACTCGGCGGTCCGGCTGATCTTCATCGAAGGGCACACCGACCGCATCGGCAGCCAGGAGTACAACCAGAAGCTCTCCGAGCGGCGCGCCGACGCGGTGAAGGCGTATCTGGTGAGCCGGGGCGTGGACGGATCCAAGATCGAGACGATCGGGATGGGCAAGACCGTGCAGACGAAGTCGTGCCCCGACCCGAGCCCGAAGGGCGAGATCAAGACCTTCAAGCAGCTCGTCGAGTGCCTCGCGCCGAATCGCCGCGCGCTGATCCAGGTCTCGGGCACCGGCCGGTAGCCGCGTCCCGGCCCCGCGCGCCAACGCCCCGCGCCGCGCGCGGGGCGTTTTGTTTTTCTCCCCCATGAGCGAGCGCCGCGCCGACCTCGTGATCGAGGCGCGCTGGGTGCTGCCGGTGGAGCCCGAGGACGCGGTGCTCGAGCACCACGGCGTCGTGATCGACGGCGGCCGCATCGCCGCGGTGCTTCCCGCGGGCGAGGTCGACGCCGCGTTCGCGCCCGCCGAGCGCCTGAGCCTCGCCGACCACGTCCTCATTCCCGGGCTCGTGAACCTGCACACCCATGCCGCGATGTCGCTCCTGCGCGGGCTCGCCGACGATCGGGCGCTGATGACCTGGCTGCAAGAGCACATCTGGCCCGCGGAGATGCAGCACGTGTCGCCCGAGTTCGTCTACGACGGCACGCTCCTCGCCTGCGCCGAGATGCTGCGCGGCGGGGTGACCTGCGCGAACGACATGTACTTCTTCCCCGAGTCGGCGGCGCGCGCCTTCCTCGACGCCGGCATGCGCGCGAGCCTCGGCCTGATCGCGATCGACTTCCCGAGCGCGTACGCCGCCGACGCCGACGACTACCTGCGGCGCGGCCTCGAGTGCCGCGACCGGCTCGGCAACGAGGACCGGCTGTCGTTCTGCATGGCCCCGCACGCGCCCTACACGGTCGGCGACGACACGTTCCGGCGCGTCGCGACGCTCGCCGAGGAGCTCGATCTCCCGGTCCACGTCCACCTGCACGAAACCGCCGGCGAGGTGACGGCGAGCGTGGCGGCGCACGGCTGCCGGCCGCTCGAGCGCCTGCGGCGCCTCGGGCTCCTCACCGAGCGGCTGATCGCGGTGCACGCAGTCCATCTCGACCGGACCGAGATTGCCGCCCTTGCCCGCTCCGGCGCGTCGGTCGCGCACTGCCCGTCGTCGAACCTCAAGCTCGCGAGCGGGTTCGCGCCGGTCGGCGAGCTGCTCGCGCACGGCGTGAACGTCGGCCTGGGCACCGACGGCGCGGCGAGCAACAACCGGCTCGACGTGATGCAGGAGATGCGGACGGCGGCCCTGCTCGCCAAGGCGGTTGCGGGCGACGCCGAAGCCATGCCGGCGCACCGGGCGCTCCGTTGCGCGACGCTCGGCGGCGCGCGCGCCCTCGGCCTCGAGCGCCGGATCGGCTCCATCGTGCCCGGCAAGGCCGCCGACCTGACGGCGGTTTCCCTCGCCTCGCCGGAGACCCGGCCGTGCTTCGACCCCGCGTCGCATCTCGCGTACGCCTGCGGGCGGGAGCACGTCACCGACGTCTGGGTGGGGGGCGAGCGGGTGGTCCGCGACCGGGCGCTCGCGCGGCCCGAATTCCGGAGCTTGGAAAGGCGCGCATCCTTGTGGCACAATCGCTTACGCAGAAAAAGCGCCTAGCCGGGCACCGAACCGGCCGGCGTGGGGCCTGGGAAACCGAGGGCCAAAGGGACTCGTGTCACATCGAAAAGGGGAAAACATGCTCGCACGCACGTGGCTTCGAACGTCGCTGGCCGTCTCCGCGGTTGTGGTCGGCCTCGTTTCGACGAATTCGGTGCTCGCCCAGCAGGGGCGCAGCACGCAGGGCTACCTGACCGATCAGCGGAACGCGATCGTCAAGGATCCGTTCAATCTCTGCTGGCGCACCGGCTACTGGACCCCGGCGCTCGCCCATTGCGAGTGCGATCCGGATCTGATCCCGCGCGATATCTGCTTCCCGCCGCCGCCCAAGCCCGCCGCCGCGCCGCCGCCGCCTGCGCCCAAGCCGGCGCCCGCACCGGCGCCGAAGCCGGTCACCGAGAAGGTCACCTTCGCCGCCGACGTGCTGTTCGACTTCGACAAGGCGGTGCTGAAGCCCGAGGGCAAGGCGAAGCTCGACGATCTCGCGAGCAAGTTGAAGGGCGTGGCGCTCGAGGTGATCATCGCGATCGGCCACACCGATCCGATCGGCGCCCTCGCCTACAATCAGAAGCTGTCGGTTCGCCGCGCCGAGTCGATCAAGGCCTACCTGGTGAGCAAGGGCATCGAGCCGAACCGGATCTACACCGAAGGCAAGGGCCCGTCGCAGCTCGTGAAGAAGTGCAATCAGAAGGACTTCAAGACCTTTGCGGCGTACGTGGAGTGCAACCAGCCGAACCGCCGGGTCGAGGTGGAGGTGGTGGGGACGCGCCAGAAGTAGTCGGGCGACCCTTCGGGAAGAAAGCCCTGCTTCGGCAGGGCTTTTTTTTGCTGGCTCGACCCCCACGAGGCGGGGGTGATGCCGCCCTCCCCAACGAAGCGGTGGGCCGGGACCCGCTCCTGGCTTTATCCTGCCTTCGAAGATGTTGCGAAAAAGCAACAACGGGGTTCGGGTGGCTCGCCTTTGTGGCAACCTTTCCGGCGCAGAAAAACAGCGACGGCCGCCCGGCTCCGGAGTCGGGAGGCCCGACCCGGCGCGGCGATCGCGACCGATTCCCTAGGAGAGGCGAGGATGAACGCACGCAAGTCAGGCACGCGATCGCTGGTTTCCGCACTGGCCGTGACGGCCCTCGGGCTGGGGTGTGCGACCTCGGCGCTCGCCCAACAGGGACGGAGCACGCAGGGCTACCTCACCGATCAGCGGAACGCGATCGTCAAGGACCCCTTCAACCTGTGCTGGCGCACGGGCTACTGGACCCCGGCGCTCGCCCATTGCGAGTGCGATCCGGACCTGATCCCGCGCGACATCTGCTTCCCGCCGCCGCCCAAGCCGGCCGCCGCGCCGCCGCCACCTGCGCCCAAGCCGGCGCCCGCACCGGCACCGAAGCCGGTGACCGAGAAGGTGACCTTCGCCTCCGACGTCTTCTTCGACTTCGACAAGGCGGTGCTGAAGCCGGAAGGCAAGGCGAAGCTCGACGACCTGGTGACCCGGCTGAAGGGCGTGGCGCTCGAGGTGATCATCGCGATCGGCCACACCGACTCGATCGGGAGCGACGCGTACAACCAGAAGCTGTCGGTCCGTCGCGCCGAAGCGGTCAAGGCCCACCTGGTGAGCAAGGGCATCGAGCCCAACCGCATCTACACCGAGGGCAAGGGCAAGTCGCAGCCGATCGCGAGCAACTCCACTGCGGAAGGGCGCGCGAAGAACCGCCGGGTGGAGGTCGAGGTGGTGGGGACGCGGCAGAAGTAGCGGCCTCGCGCCGTGGGGAAAGAGGCCCTGGAGGTCCAGGGCCTTTTTCTTTGGCGCGGCGGAACGCTCGCCCGCCTCGCGCTGTCTCGAACGCCATGACGGTCAACGCGGATCCGAAGGAGCTCGCCAAGTTCAGCGAGCTCGCGCATCGCTGGTGGGACCCGGCGGGCGAATTCCGGCCGCTGCACGAGATCAATCCGCTGCGGCTCGCCTGGATCGAGGGCAGGGCGCAGCTCGCCGGCAAATCGGTGCTCGACGTGGGGTGCGGCGGCGGCATCCTCGCCGAGGCGATGGCCCGGGCCGGGGCGCGCGTGAAAGGCATCGATCTCGCGGACAAGCCGCTGCAGGTGGCGGCGCTGCACCGGATCGAATCGGGGGTCGCGGTCGACTACGAGGCGGCGTCGGCGGAGGACCTGGCGGCGCGCGAGCCGGGCCGCTACGACGTGGTCACCTGCATGGAGGTGCTCGAGCACGTCCCCGACCCGTCGAGCACGGTGCGCGCCTGCGCGGCGCTCGCGCGGCCCGGCGGCGAGCTCTTCTTCGCGACCATCAACCGCAACCCGAAGTCCTACCTCTTCGCGATCGTCGGCGCCGAGTACGTCCTTCGCCTGCTGCCGAAGGGTACGCACGACTACGCCAAGCTGATCAAGCCCTCGGAGCTCGCCCGGTGGTGCCGCGCCGGCGGGCTCGAGGTCGAGGGGCTCGTCGGCATGACCTACAACCCGCTCACGAAGGTCTACGCGCTCGGGCGCGACACCGACGTGAACTACCTCGTCCACGCGGTGCGGCCGGCGGGCCGATGACGATCCGCGCGGTGCTGTTCGACCTGGACGGCACGCTTGCCGACACTGCGCCCGACCTGGCGGGCGCGCTCAATCGCCTCCTCGCCGAACGCGGGCGCGACGCGGTGCCGCTCGCGCGCGCGCGGCCGGTCACTTCGAGCGGTGCGCGCGGGATGCTGCGCGTCGGCTTCGGCATCGACCCTGAGCACGCGGACTACGACGCGCTCAAGGCGCGCTTCCTGGATCTCTACGCGGAGAAGATCTGTCTCGAGACCCGGCTCTTCGACGGCATCGGCGAGCTGCTCGCGGCGCTCGAGGGCCGCGGCCTGCCCTGGGGCATCGTCACCAACAAGGCCGAGCGGTTCACCTTTCCGCTGCTCGCCGCACTCGGGCTCGAATCCCGCACGGCGTGCGTCGTCGGCGGCGACACGACCGGCCGGACGAAGCCGCACCCCGATCCGCTGCTGCACGCGGCACGCGCGCTCGGCCTCGCGCCGGCCACCTGTCTCTACGTGGGCGACGATCTCCGCGACGTCCAGGCCGCGCGCGCCGCCGGCATGCCGGTGCTCGCCGCCGCGTACGGCTACCTCGGCGACGGGGGCGACCCGGCCCGCTGGGGTGCCGACGCCGTCATCGCGCATCCGCTGGAAACCTTGAACCACATATAATGCGCGCTCCGCGGGAATTCCCCGCGGGGGCTCACGCCCCCGCGTCGGGGTTCCCCTGGGGGCGACCTGGTTTCGACGCGGGTATCGAAGCAGCGCAGGGCATGCCGAGGACCAGTACCCTCGTAAATCCACTGGAAACCTACAAACGCCAACGACGAGCGTTTCGCTCTCGCCGCCTAACACCGGCGAGACGCTGCACTAGCCTGCTGATGGGCTAGGCCGGCTTCGGCCGGTGCAGCGCCATTCACATCAGCCTCTCCTCCCGGTCTGGCCGCTTGGCCGGGGGGATCCGTCGAAGCGGCTGGCCGAGCGTCAGCCTGCCGGCCGGCGGGCGCGAGGCGAGATCCAAACGACCTGGCTAAGCATGTAG